>FWWM01001298.1_pt1 | contig 76015 bp, 80 predicted proteins | sample 2228351 | NCBI WGS metagenome assembly FWWM01 (sample SAMEA103939774, study PRJEB20133) | metagenome | reverse complement strand
CCTCTTTACAAGTCTCTTATTGTATTCTCCCCAATCCCTCTATAGCTCAACTACCATTACCCCCCTCCAATCCCAAGATTTATTGGACAATCTTTATGACTCAACCACCATTAACCCCTCCAATTCCAAAATTTATTGGAAAATCTTATTCCTTTCCATATTCTATTATTGTTTTGCTAAAAACATGCAAATAATAAGCCAATCTTTTAATTGGATCTTCAATAGGCATTTTTTTGCTTAAATCTCTATATACTAAATCAATGGGAATTTCAATCATTTTTGGCTTTAAATAGATGAACTTTGCCCAAATTTCGCAAGGAATGGCATAATCATTTGTCTTTAATTTCAACTTCTCTACAATTTCTCTTCTATATCCTCTAAATCCACAAAAGCTATCAGTTATATTAAAATTTGAAATCTCATTTAATAACTTCGTAAAAACCATATTTACAAACTTCCTATCCTTTGGAAATTCTGTTAAAACCTTTGAGTTTGGGTGATATCTTGAAGTATTAACAAAATCATACCTTTCTAACAATTTCATAATTTCATAAATGTAGCTTAGTTCATGCTGTCCATCAGCATCCATCGTTATAATGAATTGATAATTGTTTTCTAATGCATATTCAAAGCCCCTAATAAGTGCAAAACCGTATCCTAAATTATGATCATTTCTTAAAATTGTTTTAAACACATTACTATCTTTTGCAATTTGAAAAGTTCTATCACTTGAACCATCGTCAATCAAAACAAAATCAATTTCCTTTGAGCATACTTTAATATCCTGAATTAATTCTGGTAAACTCTTTTCTTCATTAAAAGCTGGAATAATAACAATTGTTCTGTTATACATAGAGATGAATGCGTGCCCGGGCGGACTTGAACCGCCAGCCTTCTGCTCCGGAGGCAGACGCTCTATCCAATTGAGCTACGGGCACTTTCAATTTCTAAAACTTTCAGTGTTGTTTTAAGAACTGCATCGGGATTTAGTGAAATGCTATCTATTCCACACTTTACTAAAAATTCAACAATTTCAGGATAATCACTCGGGGCTTGACCACATATTCCAACTTTCCTATTATACTTTTTAGCAGTATTTATAAGCTTTTCAATCATATAAAGAACTGCTTTGTTTCTTTCATCAAATATATGCGAAACAAGTGAAGAATCTCTATCTACACCAAGTGTAAGCTGGGTTAAGTCATTTGAACCAATTGAAAATCCATCAAAAATCTGAGCAAATTCATCAGCAAGTATTATATTTGATGGAATTTCAGCCATTACATAAACTTCAAGACCATTAGTATGCTGACTATATCCTGCTTCTTCCATTATTCTTAATACTTTTATACCTTCATCAGGTGTTCTACAAAAAGGAACCATAACCTTTACATTATAAAATCCCATTTCTTCCCTTACAATTCTAATTGCTTCTACTTCCATTAAAAATGCTTCCTTAAAAACATCAGAATAATATCTGCTTGCTCCTCTAAACCCAAGCATAGGATTTTCTTCCTTTGGTTCAAATAAATAACCACCAATCAGCTTTGCATATTCGTTTGACTTAAAATCAGAAAACCTAACTATTACATCTTTTGGATAGAATGCACCTGCAATTGAGCCAATACCTTCTGCCAATTTGTATATAAAGAAATCCCTTAAAGAATTGTATCCAACTGCAATCTCTAAAATTCTATTCTTTAAATTTTCATCCTCAAGTTTATCAAAATTCAACAATGCTAGTGGATGGATTTGAATCCAATTTGCATATATAAATTCCATCCTTGCAAGTCCAACACCATCATTTGGTATTAAGGCATGTTTAAATGCCTCAGTAGGATTTCCAACATTCATCATAATTTTTGTTTTTGGTTTTGGTAAATTCTCTAAATCAATCTCCTCTATTTCATATTTTAAAATACCCTCGTAAATATAGCCTTCTTCACCTTCTGCACAATTTATGGTAATCTCCATACCATCTTTAAGAACTTTTAGAGCATCTTTGACACCTACAATTGCAGGAATTCCAAGCTCCCTACTAACAATTGCAGCATGTGAAGTCCTACCACCTTTTTCAGTAATAATAGCACTTGCAAGTTTCATAATAGGCTCCCAATCAGGATTGGTAATTTCTGTAACAAGTATTTCACCTTTTTGAAATTCAACCATTTGTTCTGGTGAATATAAAATCCTAACCTTTCCACTTGCAATTTTATTACCAATTGAAATACCCTTTAGAATATAATCCTTCTTCTCTCTTAGTTCATATATTTGAATTTTATTTTTCTTTTCACCTCTATGAATTGTTTCAGGTCTTGCCTGAACAATGTAAATTTCATTTGATAATCCATCTTTTGCCCATTCAATGTCCATAGGTCTTCCATAATGCTCTTCAATTAAAATTCCCCAATTTGCGAGTTTAATAATCTCATCATCAGTTAAACAAAACCTATTCCTTTCATTTGCTCTCACAAGGACAGACTTTGTCCCACCATGTATTTCATCGTATATTTGTTTATGCTCCTTAAAACCCATTTTCCTCATCAAAATTGGTTTATATCCATCTTTTAATGTTCTCTTATGAACAATGTATTCATCAGGTATCTCTTCACCCCTTACAATTGCTTCTCCAAGTCCATATATTGCTTCAATTACTATAACATCTTCAAATCCTGAATCTGTATGAAGTGTAAACATTACACCACTACTTGCCAAATCTGACCTTACCATCTTTTGAATACCTACACTAATTTTTACATCAAAATGATTAAATCCATGATCTTCTCTATATGCAATTGCTCTATCAGTAAAGAGTGATGCAAAACATCTTTTTACATAATAGTATAGATTTTCAACACCTCTAACATTCAAATATGTATCTTGTTGTCCTGCAAATGAATAATGTGGCAAATCTTCTGCTGTTGCAGAACTTCTAACTGCAACATCAACATTACCTTCATTATAAAATTCACATAATTTCCTATAAGCGAATGCAATAACTTCCCTAAGTTCAATTGGATAATCACCCGAAATTATTAAGCTTCTTATAATCTCGCCTTTACGCTTTAAGTCATTTATATCATCTCTATTGAGGTCTTCAAGGATTTTCTTTATCCTATCTTTTAATTTATTGTATTCAAGGAAATAATCATATGCTATTGTTGTAATTGCAAATCCATATGGAACTTTTATACCCTTAGATGTAAGTGCATTATACATTTCCCCAATAGAAGCATTTTTACCACCTACAAATTTTATATCCTTCATCTTAATTTGATCAAACCAAAGGATAAAGGTTGCTTTTGACATAAAGAAAATTTTAAACTATCAAAAATTCTTCATCACTATCTCCATATAAAAAAGTCGTAGAAAATCTTGCTTCAATTGATATTAAAGTATAGCCCTATTCATTAGGATATACTTTACTCCAAATTAAAATGTTGCAGTCCTTATCAAGCTTCGTGAAAATTATATCATTTAGATAATCAGTTATGCTTTGGCTAGTAACATAAACTATACTCCCATTGCTATCCTCATATAAAACACCATAACCAGGTATTAAAGGATATTCCTTTATACAATAAGTATTTAAATTGTCATCAAACCTCCAAATCAAGTTAGGGAAAAAGTGAGTTGTAGCTAAAACAGCCATATTAGTTCCATCTTTTAATTTAAAAAACGCATGACCACCTTGTAATATTCTTTCTTCGTTCTCTAGACGAAACTCACTTTCATCAAATATTCTAACTTTTATAACATTTCCATTTCCATCAAGCTTCATTGCAACACTTGTAAGTGGTTTATAACCTATATTATCCTTTGTCCAGTAAGCTGAAAATAAAATATATCCTCCATCATTAGTTCTCATCAATCCTACTGGCTTTCTCAATCCTGCACCTTGAAACATCTCATTTAATGTTATTCTCTTTGTCCACAATGTGTCTAAATTTTCATTTAGCTTTATCAAAAGTATTTGAAAAATATAATTGTTTGTATCAATCCTTTCATAATCCCCAGCCCCTACTAATATGGTATTGTTTGATACCTCTATAACTGCATCTCCATATGGAAATTCATCAAATTGATAAATAAAGCTATCTATCACCTCCCCATTCGGTGTTATCTTCCATACTAATAACTTCTTACCAGCTTCATCCCCACCAACTATTACATAATTCCCCCCTATCGTATCTAGTACATCAGTTATATACTCTGCACTTATTAAAACCCTATTAACTTTCCATTTTATATTAAAATTACTATCTACCTTCGCAATTCCTGCACCTGTCATAACAACTACATAATCATTCGGATTTTGTAAGTCTCGATATATCTTCGATACCGCATATAAATTGGGTAATACTTTGTATTTCTTTAAATTTCCATCCTTGTCTATCCTCATAAATATAGCAACACCTATATTATTGTTATCTGAATACCATCCAGTTAATATATAGCCATCTTTGTTATATGTCTCAGTCAATCCTAATGGTTCTTGCATTCCTTCCATTTGATACACTATCCCAGGGACATCAATAGGTCCCTTTTCCTCCTTACAGCTTATTAAAATTAGTAAAAATATCATAGAAGCTAATTTCATTTTATTAACACCTTGTACGTCTTGTTCTTGACTTTTATAATGTAAATGCCACTCTTGAGTATCTTTATAGCCCCATCCTCACTATACCTGTGAGTTTTGTTGATTTTATGAGACTTTCAAGCACTTTCATACCTCTAACCTCCTTTTTTCAGAAGGCAAAGTTCCAAAATTATAAAGGATGAAATTTGAAAGTTTCGTAACTTTAAAATTTTTACCATGATTAAATTTCTAATCACAGGTTCAAAAGGATTGCTTGGAAGTGAATTTGAAAAAATTATAGAAGAAAAATTAGCTTTATCAAGAAAAGAACTTGACATTACGAAATTTGAAAATGTTTATAATATCATTAAGGAATATAAGCCTGATGTTATTATAAATTGTTCTGCAATATCTGATGTTGATTATTGCGAACAACACTTTGATGAGGCAATTTTAGTAAATGCAAAAGGCGTAGAAAATTTATTAAGATGTGCAATAGAAAATAACATCCTATTGGTTCATTTTAGCACAGATTATGTATTTGATGGAGAAAAATGTAATCCATATACAATTTACGATGCTCCAAATCCTATAAATAACTATGGAAAAAGTAAGCTTATGGGTGAGAAAATTATTTTAGATAGTGGATATGAAAATTACTTAATAATTAGAACAAGCTGGCTGTTTGGTAATGGAAAGCGTTCATTTGTTAATAAAGTCTTAAATTTGATGAATAATCAGACAATATACATGACAGAACAAACCTCAAACCCCACATATGCAAAGGATCTAGCAATAAGGGTATATGAAATGATTAAGGAAGGATATAGAGGACTTTTTCATCTGACGGGTGCTTTGAGTGTTTCACGATATGAATTTACTAAGTATATTGCAGAACTTGTAGGATATAAAGGGAGGATTATAAAGGTTGATGAATTTCCTTCTATTGCCAAGCGACCAAAATTTTCATCATTGGATAACTATCCTATTGAACCTCTTAGAGATTATAAAGAAGCAGTTAAGGAGTTTTTAAAGTCTGTTCACTAAATAATTTTATTTTGAATACTTTATAATTTTAAGACTTTATGAAGAAGCCTATTAAAGTGCTTATAGGGAAAGTTGGATTGGATGGGCATGATAGAGGAGCAAAAGTTTTAGCAAGAGCTTTAAGAGATGCAGGGATGGAAGTAGTATATAGTGGTCTTCATAGAACTGCAGAAGAGATTGTTCAAATGGCAATTGATGAAGATGTTGATGTAGTTGGTATATCTATATTGTCTGGTGCTCATATGACCTATTTTCCAAAAATACTTAAACTTCTAAAAGATAACGGACTTGAAGATGTGCTCTTAATAGGTGGAGGTATAATTCCTGATGAAGATGCAAGAGAGCTTGAAAAAATGGGAGTTAATAAAATTTTTGGACCTGGAACACCACTTGAAGAAATTATTCAATTCATTAAAAATTGGTATGAAAATAGAAAATTGACAAGTGTTAGATAAAGCTTTAAACTACATTAAGTTTTCATATGCACCTTACTCAAAATTTAAAGTTGCTTGTATACTAATTGCTTCAAATGGTAAAGATCAAAAAGAATTTTATGGTGTTAATGTTGAAAATAGCTCATATGGACTTACGATATGTGCAGAACGAGTCGCTATATTCAAGGCTATATCAGAAGGTTATAAGAATTTTTTAAAAATCTATCTTGTAGCAGTTGATCAAAACAATAATGAAGTTATAGATATTATGCCATGCGGAGCTTGTAGGCAAGTTATGATAGAGTTTTCAAGTGAAATAAAAATCATAACAAGAAAGGGTGAATTTGATATAAAATCGTTGCTTCCATTTGCATTTAGTCTAAGAAATTCAAAACCCCTTTAAAATTTTGAACTTTTGAATAGTTCATCCCTAAAATTTGACAATATATTCAAAGTAATAACCTTTACTTCTTCAATTTTAGTAATTATTATATTCATTTCAATTTTTTTAGTGTTATATAAAGAAGCAAGCTTATCACTTGAAAAATTTGGCATATCCTTTCTACTAAATAAATCTTGGGATCCTGTTAGAGAGAGCTTTGGTGGATTTGTTCCAATTGTAGGAACAATTCTAAGTTCAATATTAGCTCTCTTTTTTGCAGTTCCTCTTAGTCTTGGCATAGCTATATTTATAACAGAGATATGTCCACCTATTTTAAAAAATTTAATCAGAACAACTATTGAACTATTATCTGCAATACCAAGTATTATATATGGTATTTGGGGATTATTTGTTCTAGTGCCTGTTATGAAAAATTATGTTGAGCCATTTTTAATAAAGTATTTAGGATTTTTAAAATTTTTTTCGGGTGAACCATTTGGTATAGGACTATTAACAACAGGAATTGTCCTTTCAATTATGATAATTCCAATTATCTCTTCCTTAATAATTGAATTGTTCTACTTAGTTCCAAATGTTTTTAAGGAATCTGCATATGCACTTGGAAGCACAAGATTTGAAGTCATAAGATATGTAATTATCCCTTATACGAAAATTGGCATAATTGGAGCAATAATTCTTGGCCTTACAAGAGCACTAGGTGAAACAATGGCAGTTACTTTCGTGATTGGAAATGTTTATAAAATCCCTAGTAATATCTACGAACCTACAATAACCATCTCTTCTTCTATCGCTAATGAATTTGCAGAAGCTGTAAGTGAATTACATCTTTCAAGCCTGTTTTACTTATCACTAATTTTATTTTTAATATCCTTTTTAATAACGACACTTTCAAGATTTTTGATTTATAGACTTTCAAGATGATAAGGAGGATAATTTTAGATAAGTTCATTACTATAATTTCAGTTCTATCTGCCCTTATTGGTATAATTTTTCTCTTTTGGATTCTAAAAGATGTTTTAATTATTGGTGCTAAGTCAATAAATTGGAGCTTTTTCTTTGAGGATCCTAAGCCACCAGGTATTGAAGGTGGAGGAATGAGAAATGCGATAATTGGAAGTTTGATAATATCGTTTTTAGCTATTTTAATTGGTTTTCCAATTGCACTTCTTAGTGCAAGTTATATAAGTGAATATAATCATAGAATTGCGAGTATAATTAGATTTATTTCAGATGTTATGTTATCCGCCCCTTCCATTATAATAGGTGCCTACGTTTATGCTATTTTCGTAAAACCATCTAAGACATTTTCTGCTATAAGTGGTTCAATAGCTCTTGCAGTTATCCTAATTCCAATTGCATTAAAGGCAATAGATGAACTGCTAAAACTTGTTCCAAATGTTATAAAGGAAGCTGCTTATGCACTTGGAGCTCCAAAATGGAAAGTTATAACTTATATAATATGGGGCTATATTAGAACTGGTATACTAACAGCATTTTTAATAACTTTTGCTAGGATTTTTGGTGAAACTGCTCCACTTCTATTTACGAGCTTTAACAATGCATTCTTGAGTTTAGATATTACAAAACCTATGGCAACCTTGACTGTGAACATATTTAACTTTGCTATGTCTCCCTATGAAACTTGGCATAAACTTGCATGGGCAGCTTCATTTTTTATAGTTGTATTTGTTCTTGTTGTAAATATTATTTCAAGGATGTTACAAAGAAAGCAATCATCTACTTAGATTTTATCTTTTATCAACCCACATATGAAGAAGGAGAGGTTTTCCATCTGGAACCATACCTTTTAATTTATAATTGTATTCAGAAACAATTGACTTTACAAAATTAACCATCTCTTTCCAATCATTCTCCTTATGATAAACAGTTATTGCAATTTTTGGTTTATACCTTCTTATAATATTTTCAGCTCCTTTTAATATGCGTATATGTCCCCATCGTCAGATGTAATATCTGCTTCTCCATCTTCGTTACCAAGTGCACATTGAACAATTATTGCTTTACCAATTTTTATATAATTTTCAAATGTTTTATTTAAGCATTTAATCCAAGTGCTTTGTGGTTCTATCATTATAACTTTACTACACTTATTTATTATTGAAAGTGCCCACATACCCTCGCATGCCCCACAATCTACTACAATATCACCTTCTTCGACAGGTGTCCACTTTGTATCATATTGGTGCCAGTGTCTTTTGTCAAGTTGTTCATCATATAAACGAGCAATTCTTATATTTGAAAAATTTTTTGGAAAGTATACTCTACCATAAGGTAGATTTATAAACTTAACTTGCATCTTTTCATCAAACCTTGCATTTGGGATATAAATTGTAAAGGCTTTCAATACATTATAGATATATCTCATGGATAAAGTAATAATTTCAAAGTATGAAACATGCTTTAATTCTTCCCTGTTTTTAAACCTACTTATAAATAGCCTTAAAAATCTATTAAACAAATTAAGAAAGTAGGATAGCATAAATCAAATTTTTTTCTCATCTATAAGATGTCCAAGCTTTCTTATTTTTGCAATAAGATAATCTCTATTATGCTCATTTGCCTTTATAAAAATTGGAATTCGTTCTATAATTTTAATATCAGCCTTACTAATCTCATTAATTTTAATTGGATTGTTTGTCATAAGTCTAATTTCTTTAAGTCCTAAATCCCTTAATATCTCAATTGCAACCTTATAACTCCTTAAATCTGCTGGAAATCCAAGTTGATGATTTGCAGAAACTGTATCAAATCCAATATCTTGAAGACTATATGCTTTGATTTTATTTATAAGTCCAATACCTCTTCCCTCCTGACTTAAATATATCAAAACACCATTTTTCTCTTCTGCTATTTTTCTTAATGCATATTGCAGTTGAAAACTACAATCACACCTTAAAGAACTAAATACCTCACCTGTTATACATTGTGAGTGAATTCTTACTAAAACACCATTTTTTATTTCACCCATTATTAGTGCTAAGTGTTCCTTATTTCCCTCGCTATAAGCTCTTATTATAAATTCACCATATATGGTAGGAAGAATAGCTTGTGCTTCAAACTTCACCATAGAAAACCTTTTCCGCTCTATATGAACTTCTTACTAATGGACCACAAAATGCTTCAATAAAACCTAATTCCAAAGCCCTATCTCTATACCATTTAAATTTATATGGAGGAACATATTCAACAACAGGTAAATGTCGCTTGCTAGGTTGTAGATATTGACCAATAGTTATAATATCAACACCTACACTTCTTAAATCCTTCATCGTTTGAATAACTTCCTCTTCTGTTTCACCAAGTCCTACCATTATAGAGCTTTTAGTAAGTATATTAGGATTTAATTTTTTAGCATATTCTAAAACAAATAATGATTGCTTATAACTTGCTCTTGGATCTCTTACACTTGGTGTTAATCTTTCGACAGTTTCAACATTATGGGCAAATACATCAATTGAAGAATTTGCAATAATTTCAATTGAATTTTTATTTCCCTTAAAATCCCCAACAAGTGCTTCAATTTTAATATCAGAAAAATTCCTTCTAATTTCCTTTATTACCCTATAAATGTGAAATGCTCCTCCATCTAATAAATCATCTCTGTCAACCATCGTCAAAACTACATATCTCAAATTTAAATATCTAATTGTTTCAACAACATGCAAAGGCTCTAAAGGATCTATCCAACCTTTTGGATTTCCTGTTTTAACAGCGCAGAATTTGCAACCCCTTGTACAAGTATCTCCAAGAACCATAATTGTAGCAGTTCCATGTGACCAACATTCATTTATATTTGGACATTTGGCTTCTTCACAAACAGTATATAGTTTTTTCTCTTTTAGGATTTTTTTAACATCGTAAAAAGTATTATTATATTCAAGCTTAATTTTTAGCCATTCAGGTTTATTAGTCATTTTTAAAATTTTAAAGTAAATCTTGGAGATGGACTACTAAAATACGCATTTGCATCTACTATATGAACATTTCCTTGTTTTACAGCTCTAAGGTTTTTGAAAATATCATCAAATCCACAAGGCATAATAATTATTATATCGGGGTCAATTTCAGAAATAAATTTCCAATTTGTTCTATAAGAATGTTCTCCTTCTGCAATAAATAGAGGCTCAATCCGCTCTAAGCATAAAACATTAGGACGATAAGAATTGTTTTTAGTTTCCTTTTCAATTTCCTCAATTTTATCAATCATATATTTTATAATATCCTTCGCTTTCTTCATTCTATCCGTCCTACTAGCAATAATTTTTATACTATCTAAAATATCCTCTATTGTTAAAACCGCACAAACATCACATATATCAGGTTTTGCACTTCTTAAAACTTCTTCATCAATTATATATAAACTTTCCCCTTCTTCATCAATTTCTCTACTGCTTAAATTTTTTACATCAATTATACTTTTTGTAACTTTGAGTTTTGTTTTTGCTTTTGAAGGATAATCACAAGCATGTGTAGCGCACACAATTTCATCATCTAGCTCAAGTTCAAATAAAATTTCACTAGCACTTGGAACTAAAGAACATATTCTCATAATAATAACTTATTCAATAACTTTTCAAAAGGCTCAATATAATTTTTAAGTCTTGAATAAACTTCTTTTGCAATTTCTTCTTGATAAGTATGAGCAGTTAAATTTCTATATTCTAGCATTTCAAGCCAAATTTCTTCATCATCTATTAAACCATATTTAAATGCTTCTTTAATACAATCTTTTGGTGAGCGACATAATATACCTTTATCTCTTAAAAATGTTTGAATAGCTTTCCATGCAAGTTCAAATGTAAATTCAAATCGTTGAATTGATGCATCTCTTATTTCTTCACTTTCAGGCTTGCTTAATACATCCTTAAATTTATTTAGAGCTTTTTTGAATTCTAAAATTCTCTCCATCTACCAAAACTCCTTCCTTTTTTATAACTTCCCTAAATTCATCTGAAACTGCAAAAATATCTACGATATCAATACTCCTTAAAGTTCTTATATCTTCAACTTCATTCTTTATCCTAATCAAAGTTTTAATATCAATTCTACTACCATTATCAATTGCAATATCAACATCAGAACCTTCATAAGAATTTCCTTTTGCAAATGAACCAAAGAGATAAATTTTTGCATCTGGTAAATATTTCCTTACGATTTTATAAACTTCTCTTATAATTTTTTGAGTAGTCATTTTTAAAATTTTAAAGCAATTCTTATCCTTTAAAATTTTCGAGTCTTCGGGCGGTTAGCTCAGAGGTTAGAGCGCTCGTTTGACATGCGAGAGGTCGGAGGTTCGATTCCTCCACCGCCCATCCTGAAAAAAATCCTTATTCTATCTGCTAACTATGGTTCAGGTCATTTAATGGCTGCACAGGGCTTAAAGCAACTTCTTGACGATAAAGCTGAAATTTTAGATATTGTTGAAGAAGGTGATTTTATAGAAAAAATAACATCAAAAATTTACATTTGGTTGAATCGACATTCACATATCATCTGGAAGCTTATTTATTATATAAGTAAAAGTAATTTTTTAAAAAGTATCCTTAAAAGGTTTATAAATAAGAGATTGTACGAGAAACTTAAAAACTATAATCCTAATATCATTATATCTACGCACTTTTATGCAACAGTATATGGTATTAAGTATAAGATGAGCAGAAAAAACACTAAATTATTCGTATGTATAACTGATTATGTAGTTCATCCTCTATGGCTTTACAATGAAGTTGATTTATACTTTTTACCTTCTGAATTTTCCCTAAGAACATTTAAATTGACAAATTATATCATGACTGGTATTCCACTAAGAAAGGGTTTTTGGCAAGAAATAGATAAGAAAATAATTAGAAATGAACTTAACATTAATACTAATAAACTAGTAGTTCTTTTAAATTTGGGGTCACATAGTGTTCTTCCGATAAATGATGCAATAAAATTTATAAATTTATTCAAGGATAAATTATACTTTTTAATTATTTCGGGAAAAGATATAAAGAGATATCAATTGATTAAAAATGCATTAGATGAATCAAAGGCTGATTATAAATTGTTTGATTTTACAGATGAAATATATAAACTTATGTTTGCATCTGATTTTTCCATTACAAAAGCTGGAGGTCTTAGTGTTGCAGAACTTGTTTATACAAAAACACCTGCAATCTATTATAAAAGTCTTCCAGGTCAAGAAGAAGGTAATGAAAAATTTATAATGGAATATGGTCTTGGTTTTATTGCAAAAAATTTCAAACAATTAACCTTTTATACTAAATTTATCATTGAAAATCAAGATGTGTTAAATTATTTTCGTTCAAATTCTTTTAAACAAAAATTCAATTTTTTCCAAATAAAACAAATTGTTTCACATGAAACACATTCAATTTAAAACACTTGGTATTATTATCCTTTATACTTTTCATTATGACGAAAATTGCGGTAGTCAATCAAAAGGGTGGAGTAGGTAAAACTACAACAGTAGTAAATCTATCTACAGCACTTGCACTTGATGGATTAAGGATTCTTGTTGTAGATGGTGATGCTCAAGCTAATGCTTCTAGTGGTTTTGGTATAAATAGAAGAAATAGTAAAAATTTATATCATCTTCTCATTGGTAAAGCTAATATTGATGAAGTATTAGTAAGAATTGAATCTGCAAACCTTGATTTAATACCATCTTCACCTGACCTTATAGGTGTTGATACAGAAATTAGAGGAAAAGCAAATTGGGAACTTTCTCTAAAAGTTATACTTGACAATATTGCATCTAACTATGACTTTATTTTTATAGATGCTCCTCCTTCGCTTGGTACGCTAACTGTTCTAATTCTATCTAGTGCAGATCAAGTTCTAATACCTGTTCAAGCTGAATATTATGCTCTTGAAGGTGTTGCACAACTTCTTGAAACAGTTCATTATGTTCGTAGAACTATAAATCCAAAGCTTAAACTTATGGGTTTTCTTATAACGATGTATGATAAACGAACAAAATTATCTCAACAAGTAGAAGAAGAAATCAGAAGGATATTTAGGGAGATGGTTTTTGATAGTGTTATACCAAGGAGTGTAAGATTAGCAGAAGCACCAAGTTATGGCATACCTGGTGTTCTATTTGACCCATTATCAGTTGGAGCAATTGCTTATAAAAATTTAGCAAAAGAGATCTTGAATAAGTTTATCAAAAAGGAGGCGAATGTATGAAAAAGATGCGTGGATTAGGAAGAGGCTTAGCAGCTATATTGCCTGGTAGTGAATCTTTAGAAGATTTACAACTTATAGATATAAATACAATTGAACCTAACCCATATCAACCAAGAAGAAAATTTTCAGAACAGGAGCTTAAAGAGCTTGCAGAATCAATAAAAGCAAATGGACTTCTTCAACCAATTATTGTAAGGCAAATAGGAGAAGATAGATACCAAATTGTAGCTGGCGAGAGAAGGTGGAGAGCATGTAGGATAGCAGGTTTAACAAGGATTCCAGCAATAGTTAAAGATTTAGAAGATTCTGAAATGTTACAGCTTGCACTTATTGAAAACTTACAAAGAGAAGATTTAAATCCTGTTGAAGAAGCTTTAGCATATAAGCAACTTATTGATAAATTTGGATTTACTCAATCTGAAATAGCTCAAATTATAGGAAAGGATAGAGCAACTATAACAAATACATTAAGACTTCTTAATTTAAGTGAAAGAGTTTTAGAAATGCTAAGGGATGGTAAAATAAGTGAAGGACATGCAAGGGTTCTACTTAGGATAGATAATCCTCAAAAGCAAGAAGAAATGGCTTTGAAGGTAATAGAGGAAGGATTAAGTGTAAGGCAACTTGAAAAAATTATTGCACCAAAGGAAGCAAAAAATCAGATTGATACATCTTGGATAAATGAGATAAGTGAAAAGCTACTTAAAAACGCTGGACTTAAAGCAGAAATTAAAGCAACAAGAAGGAAAGTTAAAGTTGTTTTCGACTTTAAGAATAAAGAAGAGTTTGAAAAGTTTTTAAGGAGAATAGGTTTATGATTAACATTCTATTTAGCTTAACTGAAACTTGGATAGAAACATCATCTTTTGCAAACCGAATTTTAGACCCTCAATATAATCTTTCAGTTTTAGAAACTAAAAAGATAATCTCAACATCTGTGAATATTTGGCTTCTGGATAGCAAAATTTACAGTTTATTCGTTGGTTATAAAAAATTTGGATTTAATTTAAGATATTATGATTTTGGAAGTTTCAGCTATCAAAATGAATTTCCAAACGATAATCAAAATTTAACATTCTCCCCATTTTCAATATATGCTTCACTTGGTAGAAAATTTGAAGTTGAAGATAATTTTTTTGTAGCATTTAATGTTGGTTACTATGAAAATAGGATTTTGAATCAAATTATGGCATCTCCATTTGTTTCTTTAGGCTCACATTTAAAGCTATTGAATAATCTAAATCTTCTATTTTTCATTGAAAATTTTAGCTTTAAGAAATTGTTTTCAGCTAATCAAATTGAACTTCCAACTATCATTTCAGGAGCTATATCTCTAAATCTAAAACAATTTAATGTAAGCTTTGGAACTAATAGATACTATACATTTGAAAAGTTCATTTCAATTGAATATAAGCTAAAAAATTTATTAAATGTTGGATTGGTTTGGACACCCGATTATGACTACTCTAAAATTTCAATTTTTATGAGAGCAAAATATAAAAATTTATACATAGGGTATAAAGCTTTAGTTCCAAGCCATTTAAACTTTACTAATATAATAAGTCTAAGCTATGAAACCCCTTGATTTTGAAAAGCCATTATATGATATTTTAGAGCGGATTAAGGAACTTGAAGCTAATCCAAGCTTAAAGGATAGTGTAGAAAATTTAAAGAAAGAAGCAGAGAAAATACGACAAAGTATTTACACTAATCTAACAAGGTGGCAAATTGTTCAAATTGCAAGACACCCTGATAGACCAAAATCATTGGATTATTTAAATAATGTATTTGATGAATTTCTAGAACTGCATGGTGACAGATTATTTGCAGATGATAGTTCTATTATAACAGGAATAGGAAAAATTCAAAATTTTTCAGTTGCATTTATAGCTGAAGAAAAGGGTGGAACTACAAGTGAAAAAATTGAAAGAAATTTTGGAATGCCTCATCCAGAAGGTTATAGAAAAGGTATGCGAATTATGGAACTTGCAGAAAAGTTAAAAATTCCACTTATAACATTTGTAGATACACCTGGTGCATATCCTGGAATTGGAGCAGAGGAGCGAGGACAATTTTCAGCAATAGCATACTCTATTATGAAAATGCTATCAATTAAAACATGGACAATTTCTTATATAATAGGAGAGGGTGGTAGTGGAGGAGCTCTTGCCATTGCAGTAGGAGATAGGGTATTTGCTCTTGAATATAGTATTTATTCTGTAATTTCACCAGAAGGTTGTGCTTCTATATTATTTAGGGATGCAAGTAAAGCAAGTGAAGCTGCTGAAATTTTAAAACTAACTGCAAAAGATTTATTAGAGCTTGGTATAATTGATGGAATAGTTAAAGAACCATTAGGAGGAGCACATTGGGATGTAAATACAATGTATGCAATATTGAAAGAGCATATTATAAATCAGCTAAAAGAGCTTAAAAGTTTAAGTATAGATGAAATTTTAAATTTGAGATATCAAAAATACAGAAATATCGGTATAGTTCATGGATGAACTTGTTATAAATACTATAAGGTTTCTTTCAATTGATGCAGTAGAAAAAGCAAAGAGTGGTCACCCTGGAACACCATTAGCACTTGCTCCATTAGGTTATATTCTATTTGATAGATATTTAAAATTTAATCCTAAAAATCCAAGATGGTTAAATAGAGATAGATTTATATTATCAGCAGGTCATGCAAGTATGCTTTTATATTCGTTATTATATTTATATGGATATGAATTGACTATTGAAGATATTAAAAATTTTAGGCAACTAAATAGTAAGACACCAGGTCATCCTGAGTATAATTTAGATTTGGGTATTGAAACAACAACAGGACCGCTTGGACAAGGCATTTCAAATGCAGTTGGCATGGCTTTAGCTTACAAATATTTAAGTGCTTATTTTAATAGAGAAAATTATAACATTTTTGATCATAATATATATGTAATTGTAAGTGATGGAGATTTAATGGAAGGTATTAGTTATGAAGCTTGTTCCATTGCAGGTCATTTTAATCTGAATAACTTAATAGTATTTTGGGATAATAATGGTATAACAATTGATGGTAAAACAGATTTAACTTGGAGTGAGGATGTTAAATTAAGATTTAAGGCTTTTAATTGGGAAGTATTTTCTGTAAGTGATGTAAATAATTTAGAGGAATTAAAAAGTGTGATAGATTTAGCATTAAAAGTAAAAGATAAGCCGAAATTCATAGAGATTAAAAGTATTATTGGGTATGGAACAAGAAAAGCAAATAGTGAAAAAGCACATGGTGAACCACTTGGTGAAGATGAAGTTGAATATGCAAGAAGATTTTTTAAATGGAATTATAAACCTTTTGAAGTTCCAAATGAAGTTTTATCTTATACAAGAAGAAAAATTTTTGAAGGACAACTACTTGAAGAGAAGTGGAACAATTTATTAGAACGATACTTTAAAAATTATCCATATATGAAGGAAAAGTTTCAAGCATTTGTTGAAAAGAAGATAGATGAAAAGGTTATTCAAAAGTTAAGAAGTATTGAAAAATTCAAAGGGGAAATTGCTACAAGAAATGCATTTGGAAAGGCACTTGAAACAATTTGGGAAGATTTAGATTTTTTAATAGGAGGATCTGCTGATTTAAGCACATCAAATAAAACATATGTTCCTAAACTTGGTGATTTTCTAAGGGATAATCCACTAGGTAGAAATATACATTTTGGTGTAAGGGAGCATGCAATGGGTTCTATAATAAATGGTATATCTCTTTATGGACTAAGAGCATTTTGTGGAACATTCTTAATTTTTTCAGATTACATGAAACCTTCCATTAGACTAGCTGCTCTTATGAAACTTCCTGTAATTTATGTATTTACACATGATTCAATAGGACTTGGTGAAGACGGTCCTACACATCAACCAGTTGAACAACTAGCAGGTTTAAGAGCAATTCCTAATTTAATAATTTTAAGGCCTGCTGATGCAAATGAAACAATTAAAGCATTTGAATTTGCAATAAGTTATAAGGAGGGACCAATTGCACTTATTTTAACAAGACAAAATGTTCCAATAATTGAGAACTTACCATATGAAAATTTAATTTATGGAGCTTATGTTGTTTTAGATGATGAAAAACCAGATGTTATAATTTATGCAAGTGGTTCTGAAGTTTATCCAAGTCTAAAAGCTTGTGAATTATTAAAAGAAAATGGTATAAGGGTTCGTTTAGTCAATGTTGTATCCTTTGAATTATTTAGGAAACAAACTGAAGATTATAAAAATTATATACTTGGAAAGGAACGGGAAAATGTTTTAAGGGTTAGTGTAGAAGCATTAAGTGGTTTTGGTTGGAATGAATTTGTAGGCATTGATGGTCTTAAAATATGTATGGAGGATTTTGGAAAGTCAGCACCTTATAAAGTTCTTTTTGATTACTTTGAATTTACATCTTCTAAAATAGCAGAAAAAATAATTTTAAGACTTAGAAATACCTTTAAAATTTTCAAGTATTAAGATATGCTTGATTTGAATTATTTAAAAGGTGAAAAATTAGAAAAGCTGAAAAGGGCATTAAAAAATAGAGGATATGGAATGGATGTATTAGAAAAGGTTTTGGAAATTGATGAAAAGAGAAGAAGAATTATAAAAGAGGTAGATGAACTTAGAGCAAAAAAGAATGAAAAATCTAGATTAATATCACAATTAAAGCAAAAGAATGAAAGTATTGACAAATTGCTAAAAGAAGCAAAAGAAATTGATGAAAAATTAGAGAAATTGGAAGATGAAAGAAGAGAAATTGAATATGAATTTTTTTATTATTGGAGTTTAATTCCAAATATTCCAAATGATAGCGTTCCAATTGGAAAAGATAGTACTGAAAATGTAATAGTTAGAAGTTGGGGTAAAGTTCCTGAATTTGATTTTGAACCAAAACCACATTGGGAAATTGCAGAAAAATTAGGAATAATTGATTTTGAAAAAGGAGGGAAATTGGCAGGTTCAAGATTTGTTGTATATAAGGGACTTGGAGCAGAGCTTGAATGGGCTTTAATAAACTATTTTAGAGAATTTGCAAAAAAACATGGTTATACTGAAATTATTCCACCATTTTTAGTAAAGGAAAGAATTATGTTCAATAGTGGTCAGTTACCAAAATTTAGAGAAGAAATGTATTATATTGAAAAAGATGAATTATATCTTGTTCCAACAGCAGAAGTTCCACTAACAAGCTTATTTGAAGATAGTATATTAGAAGAAAATGAACTTCCTATTTATTATTTTGCATATACACCATGTTTTAGAAGGGAAGCAGGAGCATATGGAAAAGATGTAAGAGGTATTAAAAGAATGCATCAATTTAACAAGGTTGAACTTTATAAATTTACATTGCCCGAACAATCCTATAATGAGCATGAAAAGATGGTAAGAGATGTTGAGGAAGTATTACAAAGCTTAAATATACCATATAGAGTAGTTCTTCTTTGCACAGGAGATATGGGATTTGCATCTGCTAAAACATATGATATTGAAGTTTATTGTGCAGGTCAAAGAGATTACTTAGAAGCAAGCTCAATTAGTAATGTTGAGGATTTTCAAAGTAGAAGAGCAAATATAAAGGTTAAAAGGAGAAATGGAAAGAAGGAATTTGTTCATACATTAAATGGTTCAGGTCTTGCAACACCAAGAGTTTTAATTAGTATTATTGAAAATAACCAAACAAAAGAAGGTTATATCAAAGTTCCTGAACCACTTGTTAAATACCTTGGAATTGAAATTATTAAATGAATAAATTAAGATATTTACTTTCAATATTTTCATTTATTTTATTTGGTTTTATGCTATATTATGCATTTAAGGATTTCGAGAGTATTAAGGAGATTTTTCTCTTATCAAATAAGCTTTATCTTATCCTATCTATTGTTTTTTTTTAACATTTAATCTGTTTGCCATTTCTATCAATAAGTACATCTATGCTACTTTTTCAGTCAAACTCTCTTACAAAAGAGTTTTTTATTTAACTTTTCTTTCATTGCTTGGAAGATATTTACCTGGAAGATTTTGGGTATTTGTCTTGGTTTTGGCAATCTCAAAAAGCTTAAATTTGGACTTAAAAGCTATTACAAAAAGCATGATCTTAGGTCAATTTTTTTTAATTTATTCTGCAATTCCAATGCTTTGCTTTTACTTCTATGAAATTAAGAATTTCTTATTCTTAATTATATCAGCAATTATCTTTCTCATATCACCTCTTATTCTTCATTTCCTTCCAAAAAAATATGAAGTGAAAATAAAATTAAATCGATTTCTTTTTATTTTCTTTTTATTCATCGTATATTGGCTTTTGGTTGGAGCTTCGCTCTATTATTTTATTCTTGCTTTTAATAAAAGTATAAATTTCCTTTATACTCTCTTAATTTTTCCCATTTCATATAACATTGGCATTTTATCACTAATTGCACCTGCCGGTATTGGTGTAAGGGAAGGGGTTATGACATTTATGCTTTTGAAGTTTTTTGATCTGGATTTTTCAAATAAAATTAGTGTTCTTTTTAGAATTTTCACAATTATTATTGAAATTATATTATCGCTTTTAGCAATTGTTTTTTATCATATGGACAAAGCTCAAAAATAGGACAAATATGACATTTTGGTTTATATGAACATATTGCTTGTCCAAATGCTACAAGATATAAATTTATATCTCTCCAAAACTTTCTAGGAATTACTTTATATAATTCCTTTTCTGTCTGTTCTGGTGTTCTTGTATTTACCCACCTTAATCTATTTGAAATTCTATGAACATGGGTATCAACTGCTATTACATCTTTTTTATATACATTTGATAAAAATACATTTGCAACTTTTCTTCCAACACCAGGAAGTTTAATAAGATCATTATAATAATCAGGTATCTTACCATCGTACTTTTGAACAATTATTTTACAAATCTCTTTAATGTATTTTGCCTTTCTTTTGTAAAATGATATTGGTTTTAAAATTTCTTCAAGTTCTTTATCGTCTATATTTAATATATCTTTTGGACTTTTTACTAATTCAAATAATTTTCTTGAAACTTTTGCAGTAATACTATCTTTTGTTTGAGTTGATAAAACTGCCATAATTAGGCTCTTAAATGGTTCATTATTATGAACTTCTATCATTTGCTTAACAGTTGCTATTTCCTTTGGCCATTTTTCAAATTCCTCTTTTAAAATACTAAAAACTTTCTCTATTCCTTTTTCAATACCCATACATATAGACTTTCAACCTTTTGATATAAACTATCTTTTGCTTCTACAATTCCATACCAACCATATGCCCTTAACTTATTAAAAACTGTACTATCCTTCGGGAGTTCCAAAAATGCTTCTTTTAGCTTATTTACTAACTTTTCATCCAAATAGGGTGATACAACAAAACCATCATTTGGAATAGGACCTATGCTATCAATTACCCTCGTTTTTTCAAAAATATCAGGATACTCTTTAGTTAATAAAACTCTCCCATCTGAATAGATTGTTCCAAAATCTACCTCTTTGTTATAAACTGCAATTATAACATTTTCATGACTATTTAGTTGAATTTTCTTAAAATCCTTATCAGGGTCAAGATTTAGTTCTTTCATCCTCAAAATCGGAAATAGATATCCACTTGTAGATGTAATATCTGGTATAGCCCATGTCTTTCCTTTTAGATCATATAAAGTTTTATATGGACTTTCTGAATGAACTATAAAATAAGTCTTGTAATAAACTGAGCCATCACTTCTTAAAGATGTTATAATTATTTTTGATTTACACTTTTCTTTTGAGATTATATATGGTAGTGGTGATAGGAAACTACCATCAATTTTTCCAGAACATAATCCTTCTATTAGAGCAGTATAATCTGTTGCGATAAATGGTTTTATTTTCATATTTAGTTTCTTTTCTAGATAATTTTGAATTGGTCTTAAATCTTCAATGATTTTTTCACTTTCAGAGCTTGGATAATAACCCAATGTAAATACTTTCTCCTTTTTGCAAGATATTAAAAATAATGTAATACTGAAATAAAAAATTTTATCCATAGTTTATTAGCTCCTCTCCGACTTTATAAACATCACCTGCACCTAATGTTATGATTAAAATGTCTGAATTTTTATAATTTTTAAGACATTTAATGACCTCTTCTCTACTTTCAAATAATTTCGCATTCATCCCTAATTCCAGAAGTTTACTGTATATAAGTTCAGAGCTTATACCAGGTATTGGTTTTTCACCTGCACTATATATTGGAAGTAAAATTACTTCATCTGCTTTACTTAAAACATTTGCAAATTCATTGTATAAGAATTTTGTTCTCGTATATCTATGTGGTTGAAATACTACTAATAATTTTCTATCTTTAATGTATTCTCTTGCAGTTTTTATAACATTTTCAATTTCAGTTGGATGATGTCCATAATCATCTATTATTAAAGCATTTCCAAAATATCCTTTAATCTCAAATCTTCTTCTTACACCCATAAATTCATATAATCCCTCAATTGCATTATTTAGATTTAAATCAAGCTCATATGCAACTGCAATTGCAGAAAGTGAATTTTTAACATTATGTAGTCCTGGAACTCTTAAATGAACTCTTGAAACAAATTCATTTTTAATGAATAGATCATAAGATGAGCCAAAATTTTTAAATTCTATATTCTTTGCTTTAATAAATGCACTTTCATCAATTCCATAAGTTATTACACGCTTTTCAATAAATGGTAAAATATCTTTATTATTTGCATCATCTATATTTATAATAACTGCACCATAAAATGGCACATTATTTGCAAATTCCAAGAAAGCTCTCTTAATATCAATTAAATTCTTATATGTATCTAGATGTTCCTTATCTACATTTGTAATTACTGCAATTGATGGAAATAATTTTAAAAATGACCTATCTGATTCATCTGCTTCCACTACTAAAAAATCGCTTTTTCCAAGCTTTGCAGTGCTTTCAATACCTTTCAATATACCTCCTACTACAATTGTTGGATCTAATTCTTTAATTGCATATCCTATCATACTTGTTGTAGTAGTCTTACCATGAGCACCACTTACAGCAATTGAAAATTTGACTCGCATTATTTCTGCAAGCATTTCCGCTCTTGGTATAATCGGTATATTCAATTCTTGCGCCTTCAAAAGCTCCACATTATCAAAACTAACAGCAGATGAATAAACTAATAAGTCTTTATCTAACACATTTTCCACCCTATGACCATAGTATATCTTTATACCAAGACTTTCAAGCCTTTCTGTTGTTTCCTTTCTTGAGATATCAGACCCACTTACAATAAATCCTAAATTGTGTAAAACTTCTGCAATACCACTCATTCCAGAGCCACCAATTCCTACAAAATGAATTCTTTTATATCTCGTTTTAAGAAGAAGCATTTTGAAAATTTTAAGCTATAAAATTTTAAAACTATGCTAATTGTTCAAAAAGAAGCTCTAAAAGATGAAATTTTGAAGTTAAGAGAAAATGGTTATGATTTTCTATCTTTTATAACTGCAGTTGATAAAAATGAAAATTTTGAAGTTATTTATCTTTTTAGGAATTTAAATGAAAATAAGGAGAAATTTATTAAATGTATTATTCCAAAGGAAAATCCAAAAATTCCCACAATTAGTGATATATTTTATGGAGCAAATTGGCATGAAAGAGAAATATATGATTTATTTGGTATTATATTTGAAGGACATGAAAATTTAAGAAGAATACTATTACCTGAAGATTATGAAGGTCATCCATTGAGGAAAGATTTTCCAATGCATATGGAATATGAGCCATATAGGAGTGGAGATTGGTTAATCAATCATGAAAATAAGGAGCCTGCAAAAAGGAAAAAATGAAAACATATAAAATTGGTGATATTTATGAAATTGAAGTTATAACAGATGAAAGTATGAGAGCAGAATTTGAAGGAAAAGTTATACATAATTTATATTCAACATGGAGTTTAGTTTATCATGCAGAACTTTGTGCAAGGAGATTATTAGAAAAGTATTTGGATGATGATGAGCAAGGTATTGGTTATAGTATTTGTATTAAGCATATATCACCTACAAGAATTGGGAAAAAAGTTAAAATTAGGGCAATTTTGAGGAATGTTGAAGAGAATAAATTCATTTGTGATATTGAAGGATATAATGAGGATAATAAAAAAATTGCAGAAGGTTATCAAATTCAAGTTTTCATGAAAAAGGATGAATTATTAAAGAGGATTGAAAAATGAAAATTGGAATAATTGGAGGAAGTGGTCTTTATAAAATTGAAAATGTAAATATAATAGATGAAATTGATATAGATACACCATTTGGAAAACCATCTGATAAATATATTTATGCAAAATATGAAAATTTTGAAATATATTTTCTTTCAAGACATAATAGAGAGCATAATATTCCACCACATAAAGTAAATTATAGAGCTAATATATATGGATTTAAGATGTTGGGTGTTGAAAGGATTATTGGTGTTTCAGCAGTTGGTGGCATTACAAAAAAGCCTGGTGATATTGTAATATCTTCTGATTTTATAGATTTTTCAAAAAGAGTAAATACATTTTATGATAGACCAAAAGTTATTCATATAGATTTAACAGAACCATTTTGCCCCATTTTAAGAAATTGTTTGATTGAAAGTTCAAATGAATTAAATATAAATGTTTATGAATTTGGTGTATATGCACAAATGGAAGGTCCAAGACTTGAAACACCATCTGAGATTAAAATGTTAAAATTATTGGGTGCAGATATTGTAGGTATGACAATGATTAGTGAAGTTATTCTATCACGAGAAATGGAAATTTGTTATGCAGGGATAAATGTTGTTACAAATTATGCAGCAGGTATAAAAAATGAAAAATTAACAACAAGGGAAGTAATTGAAAATATGAATAGGAATTTAAGAAAAGTTCAAAGTATTATATTAAATTCTTTAAGGCTAATTCCAAAAGAAAGGTATTGCCCTTGTAGTAAAGCACTTGAAGATACAAATATGTGATATCAATTACATATTCACTTATTCTAATTGCCTTATTATAGCGCTATCTGCTTTAAATCCAATTTTAGCATGTGTTCCATCACAAAACGGCTTATTATTTGAACCTCCACACCTACAAAGATAGATAACATTCTTCTCAATAGCTTCTTCCTTACCTTCTTTTTCAACCGAGAACCTCCCCTCGCTTATTTCAACCTTATATGGTCCATCTTTGAGAGATTCTATTTTGAGCATATGAAAATTTTAAGGTATACTTTAAAATTTTAAACTATGTTTTCAGAAATTGGAAAATTTCTTATTCTCATTGGTGTTCTATTTATTGTCTTTGGATTTATTATTGCTATATTTCCTAAATTTAGGCTTCCAGGTGATATATTGATTCAAAGAGATAATTTTACATTTTATTTTCCACTTGGAACTTCAATTTTAATTTCTATAATTTTGAGTATAATTTTAAGTCTCTTGTTTTTATTAAGGAGGTGATTAAATGATAGTTAAGCTTGATTATAAGTTTGAAGATCGTTTTAGATTTGAAAGTGAAACTGGAAGGAAACTTATTATGGATGAAGATACACCAAGACCTATGGAGTTATTACTTATGGCACTTCTTGGATGCACAGGCATTGATATTGCTGAGATACTCAAGAAGATGAAAATTATTTATGATAGATTTGAAATTGTTGCAGATGGAGAGAGAGCAAAAGAGTATCCAAGAAGATATGAACATATTAAAATTACATATAAATTTTATGGAAAGGGTTTAAGTAAAGAGAAGGAGAAGATTGAGAGAGCAATTGAATTATCTCAAAATAAATACTGTTCAGTAAAAGCAAGTTTAAATTCATCTATTGAGTATTCAATAGAAATTTATGACATTTAAAATTTATGAAAATGAAGAAGTAATTGGATATTTGGAGTTTGAAAAAACTTATAAAATAGAGCTTCCAAATGATTATTATTGGCTTCTTGCATTTTTAGAAATCCTGCTAAATGAACCAATTTATTATAAAGAACAAGTTTTAAAACCTTATAGCTATCAACATCTTTTGGCTTGTATTGAACAATTCGAAGCTATGAAAAATTCTGAATTAAATTGGGATATTTTTATTCAGATTGTGGGAGGGGATATAAGGAATTTTAAGATTTCACCTTAAATGTTCCTGAAGCTCTTTTAAGGCATCTACAAAAATTAGAATTTCATCAGTTGTATTATAAAGATATAAACTTGCTCTTACAGTATTTAGAGCATTTAGTTTTCTCAAAAGGAGTTGAGCACAATGATGACCGCTTCTAACACATATATTTTTATAATCTAAAAATGTTGCAGTATCATGCGGATGTAAATTTTTAACATTAAAAGGAACTATACAAAGCCTATCCTTCGTATCCCTTGGACCATAAATCTCTAAGAAATCTAAATTTAACAATTCTTCCATCAAAACTTTTAATAGTTTTTGTTCATGTTCATATATATTTTCCATTCCAATTTCATTTAGATAATCAATAGCAGAACCAAAGGCAATAGCATCTACAAAGTTAGGAGTTCCCGCTTCATACTTATATGGAATTTTATTAAAAGTAGTTTGATATAGCTCAACAGTTTCAATCATATCCCCTCCATATAAAAATGGAGGTAATTTTTCTAATAATTCTCTTCTTGCCCAAAGAACACCAATACCAGTTGGACCTAACATCTTATGTGAAGAGAATGCTAGGAAATCACAATTCAATTTTTGAACATCTAACTTAATATGTGGAACACTTTGACAAGCATCTACAATAATGTAAATTTTTTCAAATTTTCTTGCATAATTTATAACTTTCTCTATTGGCTGAATGACACCCGTTATATTTGATGCATGTCCAATTGCTAAAATTTTCGTCTTTTCTGTAATAATTTGCTCTAAATTTTCTAAATTTAATCTTCCATCATGATAAACATCAATATATTTTAAAATTGCACCCTTTCTTATTGCAAGTTGTTGCCATGGAACTAAATTTGAATGATGTTCAGATATTGTAATTACTATCTCATCATTTTCCTTAATATAATCTGATAAAGTATAAGCTACTAAATTTAAACTTTCGGTTGCATTCCTTGTAAATATAATTTCATTAGAACTTTTAGCATTTATAAATTTTGCAATTTTTTCTCTTGCACTTTCATATTCATCTGTTATCTTAGCAGATATCTTATAAACACCCCTATGAACATTTGCATAATAGTTTTCATAAACCTCTTTAATTTTTTCAATTACTTGAATAGGCTTTTGAGAACTTGCAGCATTATCAAAGTATATTAAGTTATTTTTTAAGAAAGGAAAATCCTTTCTAATTTTTTCAATATTCATAATTTGAAATTTTAAAGCCTATGCATTAAAATTTTCGTTATGTTTTTTAGTCAAAATTGGGAGGTAAAGGTTGGGTTTGCGAAAATGTTAAAGGGTGGTGTGATAATGGATGTTACAACACCTCAGCAAGCTAAAATTGCAGAGAAGGCTGGTGCAGTTGCTGTTATGGCACTGGAAAGAGTTCCTGCAGATATTAGAAAGGAAGGAGGTGTTGCAAGGATGGCTGATCCTGAAATTATTTTAAGGATTATGGATGCAGTTAGTATTCCCGTAATGGCAAAAGTTAGAATTGGTCATTTTGTAGAAGCTCAGATATTAGAGGAGCTTGGTGTTGATTTTATTGATGAGAGTGAAGTTTTAACACCTGCTGATGAAGAGCATCATATAAATAAGCATGAATTTAAAGTTCCTTTTGTGTGTGGAGCAAGAGATTTAGGTGAAGCATTAAGGAGAATTAGTGAAGGTGCTGCTTTAATAAGGACAAAGGGTGAAGCAGGAACAGGAAATGTTGTAGAAGCTGTTAGACACATGCGACTAATTCAAAGACAAATATCAGAAATAAGAGCATTAAGAGAAGATGAATTATATAGAAAGGCAAAAGAGTTAAAAGTAGATTATAGTTTAGTTAAATATATCTGGGAAAATGGAAAATTACCTGTTCCAAACTTTGCAGCAGGAGGTATTGCAACGCCTGCTGATGCTGCACTTATGATGCAACTTGGTGCAGAAGCAGTATTTGTTGGAAGTGGTATTTTTAAGTCTTCTAATCCTGAAAGATATGCAAATGCAATTGTAGAAGCAGTTGCATATTATGATAATCCAAAAGTTCTTGCAAGAGTTTCAAGAGGTCTTGGTGAGCCAATGAGAGGTATTGATGTTAGTAAATTAAAGGAAGAGGAACTTTTGCAAATTAGAGGATGGTAAAAGGAGGTGAGAATTGGAAAAGATTCACACAACAAAAGGTGAACATTATATTGTAGAGGCATCAGGTTGTGATCCTGAGATTATCGGAAATGTAAAGTTAATGCAGGATATTCTTGTAAATGCTGCAAAAGAGGCTAATGCAGAGATATGGGCAGTTTCATTTAATAGATTTCCACCTAATGGTGTAAGTGGTGTAATTGTAATATCTGAATCACATTTATCAGTTCACACTTGGCCAGAGTTTGGATATGTCGCAATGGACATTTATACATGTGGTGAAAATACAGAACCTGAGAAAGCTGTTAAATATGCAGTTGAAAAATTTAAAGCAAAGCATGTTCATATTACTGAAATTACAAGAGGATTAGATGATGGTGACAAGATATTTTATCATAGCATTATAAGTTGGGAGGAAGGAAAAGAATTATGAAATTTATAAGAGAAGATCTTCCTCAAAAATCTACAATGCCAATTGCAGAAATTCAATATAAAGCAAAACTAGATCAAAATGAAAGTCCTATAGATTTATCAATTGAAGTAAAGGAGAAAATTTTTGAAGAGTTTAAAAAAATTGAATTTAATAGATACCCACAACCATATTTTTATTATGAAACAAAGGAAATTTTTTCACAATTTATAGATGTTTCTCCAAAAAATTTTTTAGTAACAGTCGGTGCAGACCAAGGTATTTGGCTCTCATTTTTTATAGCTGGTGGTAAAAATAAAAGTGCATTAATATATGAGCCTACGTATCCAATTTTCAAACATTGTGCAAAAATTACTCAAACAAATGCAGAAATTATAAATCTTGGTGTAAATTATGAAATTGACCCTCTAACATTCAAAAATCATAATATTATTTGTATAGTAAATCCAAATAATCCAACAGGAAATTTACAAAAAGATGAGGTTATTCAAAGAGCTATTGAAAAGGATGCACTTGTTGTAATAGATGAAGCATATTATTTCTTTTCAAACATAACTTACAAAAATCTGATAAATGATTATAAAAATGTTTATATTATTAGAAGTCTTTCAAAAGCACTTTTGGCAGGTATTAGAATTGGTATTGTAATTTCAAATGAAGATATTGTAAGTATTTGTGAAGAAGTTTTAACATCACCTTATCATTTAAGCTCATTACAACTATCAATTTTAAGGAATTTTCATTTAATAAAAGAGCATCTGGATTATTCAGTAAAGCTTGTTAATGAAGAAAAGGAAAAAATTTATAGAGCGTTTGATAAACTAAGCATTGAATATATAAAATCTTATGCTAATTTTATCTTATTTAAAGTCAATAATCCAAATTATGTTTATAGTGAACTTGTTAAGAGAGGTATTAGAATTAGAAATATATCCTATATGAAAGGACTTGAGAATTATTTAAGAATTACAATTGGAAAGCCAAATGAAAATGAATTATTCATTAAGTCAATTTCAGAAATACTTTAAAATTTAAAACTTTATGAAAATTCTCATTATCATTTTAATCAGCTATCTTTTAGGTTCAATTCCATTTGGTTATATCATTTCAAAATTAAAAGGGATAGATATTACAAAAATTGGAAGTGGAAATATAGGTGCTACAAATGTTGGTAGGGCATTGGGTAAGAAGTATTTTTTTATAGTCTTGTTTCTTGATGCTCTAAAAGGTTTTTTGCCAGTTTTGTTATTTAAACAATTATATGGTTTTGAATATGCTATTTTAGCAGGTCTTTTTGCAGTTATTGGTCATAGTTTTAGTATTTTTATGAAATTTAAGGGTGGTAAGGGTGTTGCAACAGGCCTTGGTATTAGTCTTGGTTTAATTCCAGCTGAAACAATGATAGGTTTTTTTATCTGGCTATTAGTTTTATGGATTTTTAAAATTATGGCACTTGCATCAATTGTTGGGGCTATTAGTGTTTTTATTGCAGTTTTGATATTACAAAAGGGTTTAATTATTAAAATTGTAGCAGGTATTTTAGCATTTTTAATAGTTTTAAGGCATAGGCATAATATAGAGCGTATGATAAAAGGTGTTGAACCAAAGTTCTACTTTTTTGAAAAGAAAGGAGGTTGAAAAATATGATAAGAGAAAAAGATAAAGAGCTTATAAGAAAGCTTTTTGATGAAAAGCTTATAAACAAAGTAAAAATCATATTCTTTACACAAAATCTAAATTGCAATTATTGTTATGATACTGAAAGGATATTAAATGAAATTTCAGAACTTTCTGATAAAATTATTCTTGAAAAATACAATTTTATAATTGATGATCAAAAGGTTAAAGAATGGGAAGTTGATAAAACACCTGCAATAGTTATAACTGATGAAAATGAAAATATAAAAGGTATTAGATATTTTGGAATACCCGCTGGATACGAATTCTCTTCACTTATTGAAGATATAGTTATGGTTTCAACAGGGAATAGTGGTCTTAGCGATAGAATAAAACAGAAATTGGCTCAGATAAATGAAAAGATACATATCATGGTATTTGTAACACCTACATGTCCATATTGTCCAAGAGCTGTAAGAACAGCTCATAAGTTTGCATTTGAGAATAAAAATATCATCGCAGATATGGTAGAAGCAATAGAGTTTCCTGAATTATCTGATCAGTACTTCGTTCAAGCAGTTCCAAAAACTGTGATAAATAATAGTGTAAGTTTTGAGGGTGCTATAGAAGATGAGCACTTTTTAAACTACATTCTTCAAGCAAGGGAGGTATAAACATGCCCGTTCCAAAACGAAAGACTGCAAGAAGCAAAAGGAGAGCAAGAAGAGCGCATTGGAAAGCTTATACTAATGAATGGACATTCTGTCCAAGATGTAATGAACCCATATTAACGCATGCAGTATGTCCAATATGTGGATATTACAAAGGTAAGAAAATTTTTATAACAGATGAAGAAAAGAATATTGAGCAAGAACTTAATAAATGAAATTTAAGGTTGCAGTTGATGCTATGGGAGCTGATAATGCTCCTGAGCCTGAAATTATTGGTGCAGTTGAATATGTTAAAAAATTTGATGATACAATTGTTTACTTAGTTGGTCCAAAGCAATTGATTGAAGATAAAATCTACAAAATCTATCATAAGAGAAAGATTGATAATATTGAGATTGTTGATGCGAATGAAGTTGTAACTACTAATGAAAAACCATCTGACGTTTTAAGAAGTAAAAAAAATTCTACAATAAGTGTAGGGTTGAATTTGCATAAAGATAATGTTGTTAATGCATTTATTTCAGCAGGAAATACTGGCGCAGTTATGGCATTTTCTATATTTACAATTGGAAGAATTAGTAATGTTAAGAGGCCCGCTATTGGTGCATTATTTCCAACATTAGAAGGTAATAATTTAGTTTTGGATGTTGGAGCAAATGTAGATATATCCGCACAAATTTTATTTCAATTTGGTATTCTTGGAAGTGTTTTTTATTCAATAGTTTTTAATAAAGAAAATCCAAGAATAGCTATTTTATCTATTGGTGAAGAGGAGATTAAAGGCAATCAAGTTGTTGTTGAAGCAAGAAAATTGTTTGAAAGTAGTGATTTGAATTTTATAGGATTTGTTGAAGGTCATGAAATTTTATCAAATAAAGCAGATGTAATAGTTATGGATGGATTTGTAGGTAACACTTTATTGAAATTTGGTGAAAGTGTATTCTTTTCTTTAATGAAAATGCTAAAGCAAGAAGTTAAGAAAAACCCAATTTATATGCTTGGTGCTTTTTTAATGAAGGGAGCTTTTGAAAGTATTAGAAATCATGCAGATTTTGAAGAATATGGAGGGGCTCCGCTTCTTGGTGTCAATGGAAATGTTATAATTTGCCACGGTAGGTCCTCACATAGGGCAATTTATAATGCAATAAATGTTTCAAAAAAACTTTATCAAAACAAACTTACAGAGAAAATAGCACAAAAGATGCAAAAATTTGGTATGATTACACTTTAAACTTTCAAAATGCTTTTAATAACTTTTTTATATGAGATTAAAATTATAAATGGAACTAAAAATGAACCTGTTGATTCTGCTATTTCTTATATCTACAAAATTTCTCAATCTGATATTAGCATTATAGATAGTCTAATAGTAAGAAATGGACTGTTAAAGTTTGATATTAAAGACACATCAATAAAGGCAATCGGTATTGAAACACGTTATAAAGGTTATAGCTTTTATAGTCCAATTTTGACACTACCTCTGAAAACTGAAAGCCTAGTTGTTTATGAGGTAGATAATAGAGGAGCTTTCAATATCAAGAATTATGGTGCCTTTATTGTAAATCAAGATAGTATAATAATGATTGCAGAGGACATTTTAGTATCTACAAATTCGAAAAATGCAATTATCCCTAAAGAACCTATAAAATTAAGCTTACCAAAAGGTTTTGAAAACTTTAGATACAATGGATTACCACAAGATAGTGTTCAAGTCATAGGAGATAGTGTTTATATAAAGCCATTTATTGTTCCAAACACAGACAATTTAATAAGTTTTGTTTATACAGTCAAAAGAAAAATTAAGCTTGAAAGAAACTTTGGAAATGTGGAATATACTGTTGCTGTAAGGAAGGATTTAAAACATAGTGTAAAGAATTTAAATAAGGCTGATATTCAAAAAATGGGCAATATAGAAATGCAATTTTATAGAGGTAATAAACCGATGGTAATTGAAGCAGGTGTTGTTTCAGGATTTAACCTTTTTGAAACATTAGATAGGAACAGATATGTTGTCGCAAGTGTAATCGTTCTTATTATAGTTTTAATAATTTTAATTTTGCAAACTAGGAAGAAAGGTGCGGATTCTAGCACAAAATCTAACCAAGATAATCAACAATAAAGTAATTTTTGATAATATAAACTTTGAAATTGGAAAAGGGATTTTATTGGTAAAAGGTAGAAATGGTTCGGGAAAAACTACACTTCTTAGAATTTTAGCGGGGTTTGAAAAGCTTACAAGTGGCAAAATAGTCTATGAAGATATAAAAAATTTTGAAATATCCTACCTTGGACATAAACTCGGCATTTATTTAGAATTAAGTGTTAAGGAAAATTTAGATTTTTTTTCTTTCAATAAAGAACTGATTGAAATTTTTGAACTTGATAAATTTTTAAATTACAAAGCTAAGTTTTTGTCAAGAGGTAATTTACAAAGACTTGCAATAGTTAGAACACTATCAAAGAAAGCAAAATTGTATTTACTTGATGAACCTTTTGTATCGCTTGATGAAAGTTCAAAGGAAAAATTATTAAGTCTTATAAGAGAAATGTCAAAGAATAAAATTTTTATCATTACAAGCCATGAAAATATAGATTTTTACGATCAAATACTATTATTATCTTAAAGGCACTCAGTGGATTTCAAAATTTCATCTTTCCATCATTATCCAAATATAAATTAATTTTACTATCAAAAAATAGTGGTCTATATGCTAATAGGTTATCTACTAAATTTTCATTAACTTTAATTTTAAATGTTTCATTGCCAATTTTAATAACATCATCCAAACTAAGAATTTCCTTTGTTTTTGAATTTACTTCAATTGTTCTAATGTAATCTTTTATATATTCATAAAATATTTCACATCTAGATGAATAATATGAGCTTTTGTAAATGTGAGGAACTGTAATCAAGATATTTTCTATATTTGAAAGTTTAGGCTCAATAAGATCAAGCTTTCTATATGATAAAATATAATTTGCAATGTCATATTCATAGTATTTTATAAGCTTTCTAATAGATGGAATGAATGGTGGATAATTCCTATATTTTGGTCGTTTATTAAAATCAACATCCTTATATTCTAAAATTTCCCTTTTAATGTAATTTCTGATATCTTCAATTGAGCTTATTTTTAAATCTATGCCAAATTTCTTACAAAGCTTATAAAATATCCACCATGCAGGCATACTATCTTCAAAATTCCATAGTGCTTGCTTATGTAATTGAACCCTTCCTTCTGTATTAGTCCTACTTCCATCCTCTTCGAAAATTGTCGTTTCAGGCAATATATATTTTGCATATTTTATAGAATAATCTGCGAATGGAGAAATATAAATGATTATCGGGATATTACTCAATGCCTTTTCAACTTCAATTCTATTTGGAAACTCCAAAATTGGATCAATATGCCATATAAATAATGCTTTAATTTTTCCATCAATTGCATTTTTAATAATTTCATATGAACTTTTTGATTCAATACCCATGTCAATAAACCCTTGTGCATTTGGTCTTGTTCTTAAAATGAGAACTTTACAATCTCTATATAAGCTTGAAATTAGTATATTTTTTAGAGCATTATAGGGTAAGTTATCAGGAATAATTATTAATGTCTTTCCACTTTTTAGCTCAACATTTTCAAATTTTTCATCAGCTTTTAATAGTTTTGCAAGCTTATATGCATAAATTTCTAATTCATTTGGATGGAAAATTATACCTTTTGCCCAATTTTCCAAAATATATCGTTCCTTATAATAATTAAATACATAAATTTTTGCACCCCTTCTACTTGCCTTTATTAATCTAATACCTAAAATAGGAAAACTATTTTTAATATCTCCAAAAATTATGATATTTTCTACAGATTCTATATCAACAATTTTACCATTTGATGCAGAATATCCAAATACTTCCTTTATTGCATCATTTTTATAATTTAAATCACTAAAACTTATATTATCTGAAAATAGAACTTCCTTAAATAGAATTTTAAAAATATATGCACTTTCATTTGAGCTTCTTGCTCCTGTTAAAACTGCAATTTCATCACTATTTAAACTTTTAATATCATCATAAATTGCATTTATTATATAATCCCAATTTACCCTCCTATAATTTCCATTTTCCCTTATCACAGGATATGAAATTCTATTGTTTGCACTAACAAATGAATGCGAATATCTTTCTCTATCAGAAAGCCAAAAATCATTTACACTTGGATTGTCTCTTGATGTAATTCTATAAACTTTAAATAAATCTTTCCTTATTCCTCCAGTTTCAAATGAACCCCTACTTCTTGGACTTTTCCTCCTTACATCTACATATATATTTGAACCAATTGAATCATCAGGTGCAATACTTTCAACACTCTCAATTTCCCAAGGTCTTGCCTTAAATTTATAACTTCCATCATTTATTGCACCAAGAGGACATATTTCAAACATATTTCCTGAAAATTCATTTTCAATAATTTCTTTTTCCCATACTCCAAACACTTCATACCAACCTCTATTATACGTTCCCCATTCTGTTCCACCTCCAATTAAATAAAAGAATCTTGAACATCTATCACATTCAATACATCTATTTGGATATAAATCTAAAAATGGACTTACATTCTTTCTCTCAAATTCCCTTTTTGGAAATTCATATCTACTTCTATCAGGACCAAATCTTAATGTTAATTCTTGAAGGTCACATTCTCCACCTGCATCACAAGTAGGACAATCCAATGGATGATTCAATAATAATAGTTCTAATACACCTTTTTGAACATCATTTTTAACAGTATCACTATTTGTTATAACTTCCATATTTTCTGCTGCTAATGTAGCACATGCAGGCATTACTCTAATGGTATTCCCCATCTTAACTTCAATATTACAAATTCTACAGGCAGCAACGTATGGCATTTTTGGATGATAACAAAATACAGGTATGAATATATTATTTCTCCATGCAACATCTAAAATTGTTTCACCGTTCTGAAATTCATATTCTTTATCATTTATTTTTATCTTTGGCATTTTGATAATTTTATAGGAAATAAATAAGGTCAAGTTAGCCATTAAAATTTTCAAATTTATGATATTAAGCGATAGTAGTATAAGGGAGTTAATAAAGAAGGGAGAATTAATCATAGAACCTTTTGAAGAAGCAAACATTCAAGCATCTTCAATTGATCTAAGGCTTGGTGATGAGGTAATCATTTATGAGGATGATTTTATTGATATAAAGCAAGAAGATATTAAAGTAAAGAAAATTAAATTTGATAATAGTTTTATAATAGAACCAAAAGCATTTGTTCTTGCTACCACAATTGAATACATTAAGCTTCCAAATTATATAACAGCTTTTGTTGAAGGAAGATCATCGCTTGGAAGACTTGGTCTTTTTATAGAAAATGCAGGTTGGGTAGATGCTGGATTTGAAGGTCAAATAACGTTAGAGCTTTACAATTCAAATAAATCTCCAATTAAATTATATTCAAATATGAAAATTTGCCAAATTGTATTAGCAAAATTGGATAGACCTGCTCAAAAGCCATATAGAGGTAAATATCAGGGTCAGAGGGGTGTAGTTGCTTCCCGTATATATAAGGATTTTCAAAAGTAAAAATTATTTTTCAAATAAAATTTTTTCAATAATTCTTGGATAATAATAATGCTCAATTTCATGAATTTTCTTTTCTAAACTTTCAATTGTATCATTATCCTCTATTCTTACACAAACTTGTTCAATAATTTCCCCTGCATCTACTTCTTCATTTACCCAATGAATCGTTATGCCTGTTATTTTTACACCATACTTGTAAGCCTTTTCTATAGCATTTAACCCTTTAAATGCTGGAAGTAATGATGGATGGATATTTACAATTTTTTTATAGTATCTTCTTACTATGAAATCAGGCAAAATCCTCAAATAACCTGCTAAAACTATTAAATCAAATGGTTCAAGTTCAATTAAAGTTTCAAATAATTTTTGATTATAAATATCCTTTCCAAATTCCTTATAATTAATTAAGATAGATTTTAAATTGCAATTTCTTGCCCTTTCTAAAATATATGCGCTTGGATTATCAGATATTACAGCAATTATTTCAACAGGTTTATCCTTGAAGTAATCATATATTGCTTGAAAATTACTACCATAACCCGAACCCATTACAATAATTTTTTTCATATGATATAAGAAAATTTTAAATCACAAGCTTTAAACTTTTTAAATGTTAAAACCTTTACTTACTCATGAAATAGGCTCACTTGCCAAACCTAATTGGCGTGTTAAAGCAATTAGCAATATTCCACTTAAAGAAGAAGATATTGAAGATGCTAATTATTGGTCTAAATTTTTAGGAATTGAAGGTGATGAACTTATAGATATCTTAAATAAGAAAAGGAATTTCGATGATGAAGAAAAGCAAAAAATTATATATTATTCTTCACTATTTGCAACAAAGTTGCTTGAAAAGGCTGGACTTGATGTTGTATATGATGGAGAACAGCATAGAGTTGAAATGTACGAATACCCTATTAGAAAGATTGAGGGATTTAGATTTTATGGACATGTAAGGAGTTTTGATAATAAGTATTATAGAAAGGCAGCAATTGTAGAAAAACCAAAATTAAAAGAATTTTATCACCTTGAAGAGTTTAAAACAATTTCTAAATTTGCCAACAAGCCTATAAAAATTCCAATAACAGGACCCTATACATTAGTTGATTGGTCATTTGATGAATTTTATATTAAAGGTGTAGAAATTGGAACTAAGAAAGGTTTAGAAGATAGAAAAAGAGCAAGAGAAAAATTTATTAAAGATATTGCAAAAGAAGTTATTTATCCAAATTTAAAAGTTCTTTACGAGAATGGTGCAAAATTCTTACAAATTGATGAACCTGCTGCAACAACAAAAATTAATGAAATTGATTTATTTGTAAATGGACTTGTTGATAGTGTTGCTGATCTAAAAGGTAAGGTATTCTTCTCAGTTCATATTTGCTTTTCTAATTATGATTTGCTATTTCCTGCTATTGAGAAACTTGAGGGAATTATAAATGAGTTTCACTTTGAATATGCTAATCGTGATACAACATTACTTGGTGTGAATGAAAATGTTAGAGAAGGTTATGATATTATTAAAAAACTTAAAAATTATAATTTTGTTATTGGACTTGGTGTAATTGATGTACATACTGATTTTATTGAACCAATTGAGCTTATTAGAGATAGAATTTTATATGCTTTGGATATTGTCAAAGATCCTAATAGAATTTTTGTAGCACCTGATTGCGGGTTAAGAACAAGAAGTTGGAGAGTTGCCTTTGAAAAGTTAAGGAATATGGTAGAGGCAGTTAATTTAATAAAACTATGAGATTTCTAAATTGGCTATTCATTCTGATTATTTTGCTGATGCTTGGATTTGGATTTTACTTTTATTTTTATGAATATTTACCACTTGAGAAAGCTTTTTATGATGTTGAAGCTGAAAATAAAAAACTTATAAGCATTTCAGGATATGCAAGTGATAGAAGCAATGAAAATTTTAGAAAAATTGTGATTCAAACTGATAGAATTTTCAAAGCTGGTTCAGATGAACTAACTGAAGATGGTAAAAAATATCTTAATGAAATTATAAATGAAATCAAAAATAAAGGTTATTCTGAAATAAGAATTGAAAGCCATACAGATTCAATACCTATTCAAACAAATAAACATATTTATCCAACGAATTGGGAACTTGCTGCACATAGAGCAACTGTTATTGCAAGGTATTTCATATCAAATGGTATTGAACCAAACAAAATTTCTGCAACTTCTTATGGTGATACAAGACCAATAGCAAGTAATTCAACAAATGAAGGAAGGGTTCAAAATAGAAGAATTGAAATTATCGTTTTTCAATAATACAATTTCTTATCCTTAATGTACTCATAAACACCTTTTGGAAGTAGAAATTTAAACTCCTTATTTTCCTTTATTCTTCTTCTAATTTCGGATGATGAAATGTCAATCAATCTATTATTTAAAATTCTAACTTTGTCAATTAAATCAGCTGGATAATTGTAGCTATAACTAGGTCTTTGAACAATAACCACCTTTACCATTTCCAAAATTCGTTCATAATTATACCAACTCTTAAAGTTTTCAAATTGATCTGAACCTACTATAAAATAAATATCATCCTTAGTAAACTTTAAAATTTCATTTAAAACTAAATAACTATAGCTCTTCTCTAAGTTCAATTTCCTTTCAATATCCCAAACTTCAAATTTATTATAGTTATTTATAGCAATTTTTAACATATTGAATCTATCATCAAAGTTAGCAAATACGCCTTTATGTGGAGGATTATGACTTAAAAGAAATACAACCTTTTCAACATCCAATAACTCTAACAAATCCTGTGCTATGATCAAATGACCTATATGAATTGGATCAAATCTACCTCCCACTATTGCGATAGCCATATTTTTCGCGTTTTTCAAGAGCTATTTTCTTTATCCAATTTGAAAAGTGATCACTTTTGATTATAAATTCAGTTAATGTTAAAAGTTTTTCCTTTTCTCCTAAAATCTCATATAATTCAATTAGTCTATAAGCAACTGAGTCAGGTTCAATATCAACATAATTTTTTAAATAGTGTTCAAGATAAATAGCTTCTGATGCACTTCTATTTAAATTGCGATAAGTATTTGCAGCAATTAAAATTTTTTTAGCAAACATTCTCCTTACAAGGTATAAAACACTATCAGCTTTTTGAGAGTAATTAGGATAAATAGCTTTCACCTTATTTAATAATTCAATAGCTTTATTCAATTCGGATATATCTCTTTGGGGATTTGGTGAAAGTTTATAGTAAATTAGGGAAAGTAAAATTAGACCATCAGGGTAAAATTCGCTATACCTAAAATTGTTTATAAAGAATTCTGCTTCATTCTTTGCAAGATCATATTGCTTAGTTTTATAGTAAGTTAATGCTAAGTAGTATTGAGCTTTGTCAGTATAATCGTTTGGACCTAATGAATAAATAATTCTTTTAAATAATTTCTCAGCTTCCTTATAATTTTTATTTTCAAATGCTTTAATGCCGATCTCATATAGTGTTTTTGGCTTATCAGTTAAATCTAATAGAAGAAAAGTTAACATTCTTAAAAGTTTAAAGTCAATTAAGAACAATCTATTGATATTTTTAATAAATTTGACATAATAAATAACTGCTTGATTTTTCAGATTTTTTAGAATTAATTTAATATAGCATTTTATTTAAGTGTTTGAAAATTAAAAAATAATCTATAATACAAATTTATCAAATTATTCTCCTACCTTAACATTTTGGAACCATGGAAAGGGAAATTTTGAGGTACTTTGACAATGATGAGCTAAGAGCAAATGTCTTTATAAAGAAATATGCTCTAAAGGATGAAAAGGGTAATTTGATTGAAAAGACACCACAAGAATTTTTCAGAAGGATAGCAAAGGCAATAGCTAGTGTTGAGAAAGATAGGGATTATTGGGAAGAAAAGTTCTATTACATTTTGGATGAATTTAAATTTGTTCCTGCTGGCAGAATTCTCTTTGGTGCAGGGAATTACTTTGTTCCAAAGAATACACTATTAAATTGCTATGTAGTTCCAATAAAGGAGGATTCAATTGAAGGGATATATGAATGTGCAAAGGAAATGGCAAGGACTTATAGTTGGGGAGGAGGTGTTGGAACTGATATTTCCATTTTAAGACCATCAAACTCTCCTGTTCTCAATAGTGCAAGATTTTCAACAGGTGCAGTATCATTTATGCATTTATTTTCACTAACAACGGGTTTAATTGGTCAATCATTTAGAAGGGGAGCTTTAATGATTACAATCGATATAAATCATCCTGATGTTGAACTTTTCATTTATGCAAAATCTAAACCTGATTTCTTTACTATGGAAGTTATAAAACAAAATTCTTATAAATATAATGAAGAACAACTAAAACTAATAGAAGCGATTTTAGTAAGGCAACAAGTAAAATATGCAAACATATCAATTAAAATTAGAGATGATTTTATGAGAGCAGTAGAAAATGATGATATATGGGAACTTTGGTATCCTGATATTGTAAGAAATCCAAAAATATCTGAGAGTGAAATTGAGGAAATGCTAAAATTAGGTTGTGCTATTACATTTGACAGGATTTTAAGTCCATATGATGTTAATTTATATAAAGGAGAATTTATGTTATATGAAACTAATAGTGGTCAAATTGAATATAAAGGAAGAAGATTTGAACTTAGGAAGAAGAGAGTTTATAGAATTGTAAAAGCAAGGGAGCTTTGGGATAAAATTGTAAGGAGTGCTTGGGAGACTGCTGAACCTGGACTTATATTTTGGGATAATATTATAAAAAATCACAATGCTCAATACTTTCAGCCCCTTTTATCTACTAATCCTTGCAGTGAAAAGCCACTTCCTGCATATGGTAATTGCGATTTAGGTTCTTTGAACCTTACGAAGTTTGTAAAAGGTAATGATTGGGATTATGAATTATTAAAAGAAGTTATACCAATTGCAGTAAGATTCTTGGATAATGTAATAGATGTTTCAGGTTATCCTCTAAAAGAACAAGAAAAAGCTAGTAAAGAAGCAAGAAGATTAGGACTTGGTATATTAGGGCTTGCAGATGCTCTTGCAATGATGAAAGTAAGATATGATTCTGATAAAGCATTAGAAAAGGTTGAAAATTTATTGAAATTTATAAGAAATGAGAGTTATAGAGCATCTGTTGAGCTTGCAAAGGAAAAAGGTTCATTTGAAAAATTTAATTTTGATGAATGGTCCAAAAGTGAATATGTTCAAAGACTTCCAAAAGATATTATTGAAGATATTAAAAAATATGGCATTAGAAATGTTGAAATTTTATCGATTGCACCAACAGGCTCAATATCTATATTAGCAGGTAATGTTTCATCAGGTATAGAACCAATATTTTCATTAAAATATATTCGTTATTCGCTTGGAAGCTTTTATTATGTATATCATCCACTTGTTAAAAAATATCTAAATAAAACAGATGAAGAGATAACTGATGAAGATTTAAAGAAGTTACCTGATTATTTTAGGACTGCACATGAAATAAATTGGGAATATAGAGTAAAATTGCAAGGACTTATACAAAAATATGTAGATAGTGCAATAAGCTCAACTATAAATCTTCCAAATGATATAGACCCTGAAACAGTAAAAAAGCTCTATTTTATGGCTTGGAAGGAGGGATGTAAAGGTATTACAATTTATAGAGAAGGTAGCAGAGAAGGCGTTCTCATTACTGAAAAGAAAGAACGTGTTCTAAAGCCTACTAAGAAAGAAAGACCATTTGCAGTAAGTGGTGTCACTTATAAAATTAAGTATAAGGGTAGGAAGTGGTATGTTACAGTTAATGCAGATGAAAGAGGAATGCCAATTGAGATATTCGCTCATAGTTCTGATATGGTAGGCCTTGAATGGAGTACTGCTTTGTCTATGATGATTTCAGCAGTTTTAAGAAGACTTTCAGAAAACGATGATCCAAGTTTTATAGTAGAGAACTTGTTTAAAGTCAAAGAAATACAAGGTCAGGGATACATGTATAAAGGATTCTATGTTCCTTCTGAACCTGCTGTATTGGGTCTTGCATTGAAATTATTCTTAGATGGTGTTAGGAATGGTGAATTGGATGCAAGAGGTGAAATTACAAGTACTACATTTACATTTATAGATGAAGAAGGTAATGTTAAGCCAAAATTGGAAATAGAGATTTTAGAGAAGGCAGATTTATGTCCAAATTGCTCAAATAGAACATTATTAAAAGGGGCAGATGCAAAGGAATTCGCGGATTGTTCAATTTATTGCCTAAGTTGTAAATATTCAAAATGTGATTAAAAGAATATTTTTTAAAGTTTAAAGGCAACACTTAAACAAATTATATTTCTATAACCAAGATTATCTAAAGCTTTTATTGCATTTAACATTGTGGCGCCCGTTGTAATTACATCGTCAAGTAGTATAATCTGTCTATTTTTGTATTCTTCTAAATTTAGACTTATAAAAGTTTTATCAATGTTTTCCCATCTATCCTTTGCTTTTGTCTGACTTATAGTATATTTTGTGTGAAATAATAATTTTTTATACTCTAATTTTGTTAATTTTGAAAGTTCACATGCTAAAAAATGTGTATGATCAAATCCTCTTTCTCTAATTTTTGCATTATTTGTTGGTATTGGCACAATTATTGCATCATTTTTAAATAAATCTTTCCTTCTTTCAATCTTACTGGCAAGCAATTCAACAAAGAATTTCCCAATTTTCTTAAATCCATCATATTTAAAGCAATGTATGAGCTTTTTAACTCTATCTGAATAGTGAAAAACAGCAATTGCCTTTGCAATACCAAGGCTTTTTATTATATCAGCATCATTAAAATCCTTATCAAGCTCAATAAAACATTCATCGCAGCATATACCACTTGCATATCTTCTTTCGCATATTGGACATATGGGTGTTATAAGAATATCAAATATCATTTTAAGAGCTTGCATATTTAAATTATTTAATAGTAAGTTTAACAATTTCTAAACAAATTTGGAAATTATAAGCTTTAAAATTTAGAGCTTTCTTATGACTAAAAAAAGAAAAAATTATTATGAAATTCTTGGTGTAAGCAAGAATGCAACATATGAAGAAATCAAAGATGCTTATAGAAAATTAGTTTTAAAATATCATCCTGATAAAGTGCCACCTGAAAAGAAAAAGGAAGCAGAGGAGAAGTTTAAAGAAATATCAGAAGCATATGAAGTTTTATCTGATCCTGAAAAGAGGAAATTATACGATATGTATGGAATAACAGATTTTTCTGGTTATTCAACTAATGACTTTAACTTCGAAGATTTCTATTCAAGACATTACGATGATCTAAAAGATATTTTTGGTGATCTCTTTTCGGATATATTTGAAAGTTTCTTTGGATTTAGAACTACAAGAACTCAAAGAGAGAAAAAAGGTAAGAATATATTATATAGACTTGAATTGAGTTTAGAGGAGATTGCAAAAGGTGTTAGTAAAGAAATTGTATATAATAGATATGTAAGATGTGAGCGCTGTCATGGAAAAGGTGGCAATGATAGAATATGTAAAACTTGTAATGGAAGTGGGGTAGTGATTCGCTCTTCAAGAACATTTGGCATATTATTTCAAAGTCAAACTAGTTGCCCAACTTGTAGTGGAACAGGTTATGAAATTGTAAATAAGTGTTCATTTTGTGATGGAGAAGGTATAGTTAAGCAACAGCAAAAAATAAAAATTGATATTCCAGTTGGTGTTAGAGATGGTCAAAGGCTAATTTTCAGAAGCATGGGTGATGCAGGAAAGAGAAGTGGAGATTATGGTGATTTGTATATTGAAATTGTTGAAAAGCCACATAAAATTTTTATAAGGGAAAATGATGATCTTATAATGAATTTGCCAATTAAAATATCACAAGCAGTTTTAGGGGATGAAATTCAAATTAAGGATATATTAGGTGAGAAAGTTAAAGTGAAAATACCAAATGGTATTCAATCAAACGAAATGATTGTTATTAAAGGAAAGGGTATGCCAACTAGTTATAATAAGCGAGGAGACCTTAAAGTTAAGGTTATATTAGAAATACCAAAACACGTAGACAGTAAGGCTAAAAAATTATTTGAGGAATTGAAAAAAATGGGTTATTAAGATAAAAAAGTTTCAAATTGAATAGCAAAAATGTCTTCAAAAATTTTTTTATTAAGACTTTTTGAGTAAATTTTCCCATCCTTCATTAAAATGAACCTTTTAAAATACTTCAATGCCAAATAAATATCATGCAAAGTTAAGATAAATGTTCTATCTGAATTTTTAATGTATTCTAAAATTTTAATTTGAAAATATGGATCTAAATGTGAAATTGGTTCATCCAAAATTGCAATTTTTGTATTTGAATTTATAATCCTTGTAAGTCTTACTCTTTGAGCTTCTCCAAGCGATATTTCATTCATCCTTTTATTTAGCAAATTTTTAATTTCCATTAAGTCATTTTTAAGCTTAACATTTGATAATTCTAAATAAGTTTTTACCATTATTTCAGGATAAAATTCACTTTGAAGTAGAAATGAACACTTTTTAATAAGCTCATTTTGACTATATTCTCTCAGTTCCTTTGAAAACAATTTAATACTTCCTTTATATTCCAAAAGCTTTAGTAATGTTTTAATTAAGGTAGTTTTTCCACTCCCATTTGGTCCAAGAATTACAATTTTATCATTTTCAAAAATCTCTAAATTATCTATGAAAATTCTAAAATTCTTATAACCTGAAATAACATTTTCCAATTTTAGTATCATAAATCATTTAATAATATTTCAAGTGCTTCACTTAATTTTTTAAATCCCAAATTTCCCTCTTTTCTCTTTCTAACTGAGACACCTTCATTTTCAAATTCATTCTTACCAACTACAAATACATATGGAATTTTCTGAATCTCAGCATCTCTAATTTTATACCCAACAGTTTCTTTTCTTTTGTCAATTTCAATTCTAAATCCTTCCTTCTTAAATAAACTATAAACTTTTTGTGCATAATCTAAAAACTTATCCGATATTGGAATTATTACAATTTGAATAGGTGAAAGCCATAAGGGAAATTCACCTGCATAATGCTCAATTAAAATACCCATAAACCTTTCAATTGAACCAAAAATTGCCCTATGAATAATAATTGGTGTCTTTTCTTTCCCATCTTTATCTACAAATGTTAAATTAAATCTTCTTGGCAAATTAAAATCTAATTGAATTGTTGTACATTGCCATTTCCTATCTAATACATCAAATAAATGGACATCAATTTTTGGTCCATAAAATGCAGCTTCACCTTCTAATACTTTATATTCTAAATTCAATTTTTCTAATGCCCTTTTTAGTGCATATTGAGCACTTTCCCATTCTTCTATACTTCCCATATATTTACTAAAATTATTTTTATCATAAATTGAAAGTTGAATTTCAAATTTATTAAACCCAAATTTATTTAAAATTTCCTTCATCAAATCCAAAACATCTAATACTACCTCTTCAACCTGATAAGGAGCACAAAATATATGACTATCATCTTGCGTAATGTTTCTTACTCTTAAAAGTCCATGTAATGTTCCACTTCTCTCATATCTATAAACAGTTGCAACTTCAAATAATTTAAGTGGTAAATCTTTATATGAATACTTTTTAGATTTATAAATTAAAATATGAGCAGGGCAATTCATTGGCTTTACACCAAATTCCTCATCCTTACCTTCCATTAAAAACATATTTTCTCTATAATAGTCTAAATGTCCTGAAATTTTCCAAATATCAGTCTTTAACACATGTGGTGTCCAAACAAGCTTATATCCTCTCTCTAAATGCTTTTCTTTTGAAAAATCTTCTAGTGTTTTTCTTAAAATTGCACCTTTTGGATGAAAGAAAACAAATCCACTCCCTGCCTCTTCAAAGAAATCAAATAATTCAAGCTGTTTTCCTAAATTTCTATGATCTCTTCTTTTTGCTTCTTCAAGCTTATATAAAAATTCATCCAATAATTCCTTACTTGGAAATGATATTCCATAAATTCTTTGAAGTTGTGGATTTCTTTCATCACCCTTAAAATATGCTCCACTTACACTTAATATCTTAAATGCTCTTACAAGTCCTGTTCTTGGAATATGCGGTCCTTTACATAAATCTACAAATTCACCTTGAAAATATACTGAAACTTTTTCCTCATTAAATTCATCAATTAAAATAACTTTATAATCTTCATTTTTCTTTCTGAAAAATTCTTTTGCATAATTACTATCCCACTCTTCCCTTCTTACATAATAATCACTTTCAATTATTTTATATGCTTCCTCTTCAATTTTCCTTAAATCCTCATCATTTAAAGTTTTACCATTAAAATCTATATCATAAAAAAATCCTTTTTCAATAGGAGGACCAATTGTTAGTTTTGCATTTGGAAATAATCTCTTTACTGCTTGTGCTAATATATGAGCAGATGAATGCCAAAATACCTCTTTACCTTCATCACTATTAAAATCTAAAACTTCAATAATTTCATCTTTATTTAATACTTCAAAAATTGGTCTTGTCAAATCAAATAAAAATCCTTCAATTCTTTTTGCCACAACAAAATCTTTAAATATCTCATCAATTTCAATTAAACTTTTATTTTCATCAACTTCATAAACTTTTTCAATTTTGTTAGGGAAAATTACTCTAACTTTCATATTTAAAGGAAAAGCCACTACATATTTACTTTACTCTCAAAAGGAACTTTATTTTGTATTACATAGGCAGCAGGACACTTTTTATCTGAAAGCTCCTTTATTTTTTCGATAATTTCTTTGCTTGCATTTGTTTCAATTTCAAGTTCGATTGTAATTTTTTCTACAACAGGCTCATCCTCAATATCAAAAACACTCCTCATATTTACATCCACATATCCTTTTGCTCTTAATTTCTTAATCTCAATACCCATTTGTGTTGCAATTGTCACAAATGTAGTAGAATAACAGCTAATCATACCAAATGCACATATTTGAATAGGATTTGGTGCATTGCCATGTCCTCCACTTTGTGGTGGTTGGTCGGTTGAAAGTTCCGAAATACCATTTGGATACTCAATAGTTCCCATAAACTGTATATTTCTATCAAAAACCCATTCTCCTTCTACTATAAAGCTCCTTTTTGACGGAAACTCATTATTTAAAATTTTATCTTTTGTCTCTTCAATAGCTTTTATGTTTACATTATTCATATGTCTTGAAAATTTTAAAGGCAGGATACTTTAAAATTTCAAACTATGGAAAATAAAATTAGCAAAGAATTACTTGATATTTTAGCTTGCCCTATATGTAAGAGTGATTTAGAATATGATGAAGAAAATGAAAAACTTATTTGCAATAAATGTAGGCTCAAATATCCCATAAAAGAAGGTATTCCTATAATGTTGGAGGAGGAAGCAGAAAAGTTTTAAGTGTTTATGCTCCTTTTAATATCTTTTCAAATTTTAAAAAACGATGCTGAGAGTTTTGAGTTTGTATTTGAAATTCCAAAATACTATAATCCTGACTTACATGGTTATAAGATAGCTATTCCACCTGAAGGGAATTATGAAATAACATATGAAATTCTTGAAAGCTCAAAGTTAAATGTGAGTGATGTAGAGAATATTGCAAATGAGAAAGTATTTCAAGCTTATAAGAGAAGTGCAATAGATGTAGATTATATAGAATTAAGGATAAATCCATATTACAAAATAAACAATGAGGTTTATGTAAGGAATAAAATTAAGTTTAAAATAAAATTTTATACAAGATCTAATTTAAAAGCTTTTGGAGATTACAATCCAGACCATAAGCAATATTTAAACTATCCATTTCCAAAAGAATGGATCAAAAAGAGAATTTTTTCATCACCCCCTAACTTCTTTTCAAATGCCCAAATATGGCTAAAAATAAAAATAAGTGAAAGGGGTGTTTATAAAATAAGTGCAAATGATTTGATAAATGTTGGAATACCTCAAAATTTACTTTTAATAAACAAATTAGTATTATTTGCAAAAATTGATACATTCAAAAGTTCTATAAATTATGCAGATAGTCTAATAAAACAAGTTCCAATTTATGTACATGATGAAAATGCAAATGGGATTTTAGATGGTAATGATTATATATTATTTTTTGGTGAAGGTGTTGAAGGATTTAGAAGTTATAGTGGAAATATAAAATTTTATAGGAATCCATATGATTATTACAACTACTATATTTTAGGTATAAACTCAAATTTAGCTCCAAAATTTATAGCATCAAGTAATCTAAATTATACTCAAATCATCTATTCAACAGGCATTTATAGGCATGATGTTGATATAATCAATACTGGCAAAAAGGGAAAAGTTTGGCTTGGAGAAGAGATTACATATAATAGTAATTTTAGTTTTGATTTTAGTTTGAATGGTATTGCATCAAGTAATGGAATACTTCAAATATCATTAGTTGGTGTTGAAAAGCTTTCTCTTAATGAATGTGGTGATGCTTTTTTGAAAATTATTTTAAATGGACAAGTGATTGATAATAACTTTCAAGCAAATTCAATTATAAGGAAAACAAAAAGCTATACTCTATCAAATCTTTTGAACAATAATAACATAACCATATCAATTATAAGTGCAAACTGCCCAAATCCAAAAGTATATTTAGATTACTTTGAAATCAGATATACAAGAACTATACCAAGTGAAGGGAGTGTATATTTTCAAACGACAGCATCTGCAAAAATTACAAATAATGCACTAATGGTATTGAATATAACAAATCCATATGAGCCTATTATATTGAGCAATTTTTCAGATGATGTTATTCCTGGTTCTATTTACTATATAGTTAATAATTACAAAAGTCCCATATCAATTGAGATAATGAATATCTTAGAAAATCTATATACGCTCTCAAATGTTGAATATGTTATAATAGGACCAAGAGATTGGGAGAATGCAATGAAAGATTATATAAACTTTAGAAGAAAGTATTTTCCATTTATTTGTGGAACAGATTTTTGTATTGATTCATTAAATTATCACAATGTTAGATATATTGCAATTGAGGATATTTTTGAGCAGTTTGGATTTGGAACAAGAGATGTAGTTGCAATAAGGAACTTTTTATATACACTATATCGAAATTCCCCGAATTTAATCTATGCACTTATAGTTGGTGATGCAACCTATGATTACAAGGATATACTTAAAAAAGGTGGTAATATATTCCCTGTTTATTATGATTTTGATGAAAGCTTTGATATTAACACATCTTTTGCAGGTTCATATGATGATTTTTATTTTGATTTTAGTGGTGATAGTTATGCTGATATAAATTATGCTAGATTTCCAGCAAGAGATAAATCAGAAATTGTAAATTACATTAGAAAGGTTATAGATTACGAAATGAAAAAATTCCTTTCAGATTGGAAAAATAGAGTTCTATTAGTAGCAGATGATTTTGAAAATGGTTCAAGCAAATGTGAAAGTAGTTGGCACTTAATACCTTCTGATAATCTCCAAAGGAATTATATTCCAGCAAATGTTATTGTTGGACATGTTTATATGCATGAATATCCTAATGAAGGTGGTAGTAAACCACTTGCAAAGAAAGACTTTATTCAAAAGATAAATGAAGGTTATCTTATAGTAAATATATTCTCACATGGAAATCCTTCTCAAATAGCAAGTGAAGACCTATTTTCAATTTTGGATGCAGAAAAATTAAATGCTTACAATAAACCTCCATTTGTTTTAATTTTAAGTTGTAAAACTAATGTTTTTGATAGAGTAGAAGGAGATTTGGCAGGTCCAAAAGGCTTAGGTGAAATTATGATTACAAGCTTTGGAGGTCCTATTGGTGTCTTATCCTCAAGTGCATTATCATTTGTTGGTGGAAATACTGCATATGCACAAGCTATATTTAATACATTAAAAAGTAATAAATCATATCCAATGGGTTATTTGTCAAGAATAGGGAAAAATAATCACTATTATGTACTTTTTGGGGATCCTTCTGTAATGATAGGTTATCCAACTATTGATAATAATTATAATTTTCCTGATACTGCATATGTTGGTGCAATTTATAAGGGTTCATTTTTGGATAGTAAAAGCTATACTGCAAGTGTTAGTTTATTACCTGTTGAAGATACAGTAATTGACTATACTTGCTATAATCCTGATACATTTACAATTTTAAAACCTCACAGGATTATATACAGAGCTTTTGTTAATAGTGATTCATTGAAATTATATATTCCAAAAGATTTAGATCCTAATAGAAAATTACAATTAAGAGGTATTTATAACTACGCAAATAAATTTAAAGATTCAATTAGTATTGGTTTTAATTCAGAATTAGTTGAATTTGACACAATTGGACCATTGTTAAAGCTTCTTTATTATTCAAATGAAGTTAAAGATAGTTCAAAATTTACATCAAAAGTCAAATTTAGATTTTGGGCAAGTGATGAACATGGAATTTATTTAAGTCCTGGTTATAGAGATGTTGAGGTTTATATAGATGATAGGGAAATTATAAAATTAACAGATAGATTTATTTATGAAGTAAATAGTTATACAACGGGAAGTGCTGATTTTGAATTAGATTTTTCAAATAACCAAGGTTGGCATAAAATTACATTAAGGGCTTTTGACAATTATGATAATTTCTCTTCAAAAGATTACTATCTTTACTTTTCAGATGAAAATTTATTTGTTTCTGACTTTCTAATCTACCCAAATCCATACAAGAGGGGTCCATTATATGTAACATTTATTTCAAATAGTCAAGCAATGGCACAATTTAAAATCTATACAATAAATGGTGATTTGGTATATATAAGTCCTAAAATTGGTATTAATGCTGGATTTAATAGTTTAAAATGGCAAGGAGATAATTTAGGTAGTGGTATTTACATCGCTGTCTTAGAATTGAATAAAGATAAAGAGAAATTTAAGTTTAAGAAAAAATTCGCAGTAGTAAGATAATTTCTTAGTAGAAGAATTGTAAGGGGTATTATTATACCTATTAACCATAAGATTATAAATATCAAGAATTTTGAATAATCATAATGAAATTTTACAATATGTTTTCCTTTTGGAATTTCAATAGCCATAACTGTCCAATTTGCTCTTAAAATTTTAGTATACTTATTGTCTATTTGTGCTTTCCAATATAAGTTGTAATTATTAGAAAGTACTAAGATAGCATCTTCATTAATGTTATATTCAATTAAAATCTCATTATTAGTATATTTTAAGACATTTACATTTTCATAAAGTCTAGTAGAATTATAGTCTCTTTGCGTTTCATCTTGTAAATATGCACACTTGTTAAATTCAAAATTTTTTACATTTGAAAAAAATTCAGAACTATCTTTTACTAACTTAGAACAATAAACAATGTATACCCTTGGTAGATAATTTTTTAGTTCTACAAATCCATTATCAGTTATATAATACTTAACATTTAAGGTCCTTAAAATATTTTCAAAACCTTCATATCTTCTCACAATGTAATTATAAATATCTGTGTAGTATTTTGATACAAGTGGATCATAGCCCTCTGTAAGTTCAATTCCATTTATCATCCCAGAATTTCTTGGAAGAACTAGACCCTTATAATACCTTGCATTTACTCTATACTCTCCAATTTTATTTGGTTTTAAATATTCTATAAAATCAGGTTTATAATAATTTTCTATATCTTCATATATTTCAATTCTTAGATAATTATTGAAAGTTAAGTAAATGTCAAGGTAGGATATAAGAATTATTAATAAAAGAAGTATTTTTTCACTTAAAACTTTCCTGATCAAACCATAAGTTATAATGTAAGTAATTATTATGAATAGGAAAAATTTGAAAATTTCATTTGATATATCAATTTGAGAGGGAATGAAAGGAATGAAGATAAGGAATACTAATAATATTAAAATTAAAGATGTGTTTAAAAATCTTAAATTTTTGTTTTTTAAGATATAATTTAAACCATAACAAGCTAAAATAGCCACAATAGGAGGCATTAAAAATAATGCTCTTACAGGTGCTTTTATTCCTTTTATAATACCTTCTGAATATAAGAATTTGATAATAGGATTTTGATCACCTAGTGCTATAAAAATTAAAATGATTGAAGATATAATTAATGAAAAAACAAATTTGTCTCTAAAATTAGAAATAACTCCAACAATTGCAAAAATTAAACCTACTATTGAGAAGTAAAATGTCATTTCAGTATAAAAGTAATAAGGGCCTGCAATATAATTTCCATTTATAATAGAGCCATAAAAATTTGGTATCAATAGTGTAATAAACTTATCAAAATGAAAGGACATCTCAAGTAAAAATTTAATATCACTTTCAATTCTTTGGCTTATTTTATAAACATCCAAACCTTGCAAGTATAAACTTATTGCAAATGGCACTAGAGTTATGAGGAATATAATTAAATCCTTTATGAATCCTTTATTTTCAAGAATTTTGATTAGATATATGGTTAGAATAATGATAAAAAGATAGATAGGCTTTTGAGGATGTCCAGAGAACAATGCAAAACCCATAAATAGTGATGAAAGATATGGTTTAGTATCTAGAAAATATAAAATTAGTGGTATTAAAGGAATTAAATCATAAGTATTAGGATGAATAATCGTTAAAATATAACAACTTGAAAATGTATAAACTATTGAACCAAATAGAGCTATCTCCTCTTTAAATGCTAGTTTATTCTTTAGGTATAAATAAAAAAATAAGAGGGAAAATAAATAGTTTAAACTAACATATATATTAAAGGCATAAAGTGAGTTATTGAAAATACCAAAAATAGTTCTTATTATAAAAAAAGGGTTTAAAGGGAAAAACTGGATTTCATTAGCAAAAGGAGCAGTTAGAAAATAGTATGGATTGAAAAATGGAAGATTGAAATGTTTTAAATTTTCTGTTAAAAAGTAAAACATAGGATAGAATTGTTCAATTGTATCATCAAATAAAGGTTTTCCAGTAAATAGTGGAAAGAAAAAAATAAACCAAAAAATTATTAAGATAAGATAATACATTTCATTTTAATAAATTCATTATCTCATCATCATTTAATTCTTTTGCTATATCAAGAGCTGTCTTACCTTCATTGTTTTTAATATTCTTATCAGCACCTGCCTTTAATAATTCCTTTATCACAAAATAATTTCCTTTTTCAACTGCAATATGTAAAGGTGTATTACCATTGTTGTCTTTTGCATTTACATCCGCATTTTTTTGTAATAATAACTTTACAATATCTTCATAATTATTTTCTACTGCTATGTGAAGAGGTGTTTTACCATCTTTATTTTTTATATTTACATCAGCTCCTTTACTTATGAAATCCTTTGCTTTGCTTAGTTCACCTTTTGATACTGTTTCCAATAATTCTTGGCTATATCCACCCTTATATGCTTGATTACACGATATGAGCAATAAAAAAACTAATAATTTCTTCAATGCCCCCAAGGGGAATCGAACCCCTGCCTCCACCTTGAAAGAGTGGTGTCCTAGCCGCTAGACGATGGGGGCAAGTTTGAAAATTTTAAAGCATTCATCCAGAACATTAAAATTTTCAAATGCTTAATATCATAATTTCAATTGCAAGCTTTCAGAACTTTTTAAAGTACGAAATAAATGCAGAATTTGTGGATTCGCTCGATATTATAAAAGCGGAAGAAATTGTATATTATATAAACAACTCAAATGATACATTAAAATACATTGAATTTAATTTATATGCAAATGCATTTAGGCCAAATTCAAGATATAATAAGGATTTGAAGGAAAAATGGAAAATTAAAAAGACACAAATAGATAAAGCAAAAGAGAAGGATTGGGGATATATTAGAATTGATAGTTGTTCTGAAAAGTTTGACACAATTGATATGTATATGAAAGTTTATAAAACAGTTTTACCTGGTGAAACTGCAAAAATTTATATTAAATTTACACTTAAAATTCCAAAACTATTTGATAGACTTGGAAAAATGGAAAATGAATATGAGATTACGCAATGGTATGTAAAAGCTGGCGTATATGATGAGAGAGGATGGAGGACATATGGATATAGATATAATACGGAATTTTATGGAGACTATGCAAATTGGAATGTTTCTATTAAGCTTCCAAAAGATTATGTAGTAGGAGCAAGTGGATATTTAGTAGATTCTATAATTATTGATAGTTTTAAAATTTTAAAATTTCAACTGGAAAAAGCACATGATTTTGCATTTGTAATGAGCAAAAGGTATAAAGTTAGAGAGAGTGAATTTAATGGAATTAAAATTTATGTTCTTTATTATTCAGATGATAGTTTATTTGCAAAAATTTGTGAATTTCATGCAATAAATTCATTAAAAATGTTTAGCAACTATTTATATCCTTATCCATATAAGACATTAACAATCGTGGAAAGTCATTTAAGAGCGGGAAGTGGTATGGAATATCCTGCCCTAATTTTAATAACAAATCCAAAAACACCAAGAGTTGCAAGATTTGGAAATTTAAGAAAATTTATAGATATTGAAGAAGCTAAGAAATACTTTTTAGCAATAGTAGTTGCACACGAAGTGGGACATCAGTGGTTTTATGGAATAATTGGGAATGACGAAGCATATGAAGCCTGGATGGATGAGGGAATGAATAGCTATCTTGAAGACTATTATAACCATAACTACTTCACAAATGATTCAATATACAAGATGTTTGGGAAATTTTCAAAACTTATAAAATTCTACTTAAATGATTATGATATAAGGCTTTTTAGTGATTATTTCGTATATCTTTATCCCTATAATGAACCTATGCTTGGGAAGCCTGCATGGGAAATGAAAAATTATTGGCAAGTTTATAATAGAGGTAAGAATTTAATGTATGCATTAAAAGATATTATGGGTGATAGTTTATTTGATTTGTTTTTAAAAGAATATTTTAAGAAATATGCTTTTAAACATCCAAGAAGCTATGATTTCTTTAAATTAGCAGAAGAATTTTTAAAGTTAAATTTAAATGAATTTAAAAATCAATGGTTATATGGAAAAGAATTACCAAATTATTCTATATATAAGCTTAATGGAAATAAATTTTTCATAAAGGGGACATATAATTATCCAATATCTGCAATAGTGGATGGAAAGCTTATTAAGATAAAGCCCGATACAATTATCGAAGCAAATAGTATTATTTTAGACCCATTTAATAGGACACTTGAAAGTGATGAGTGGGATAATACATATCCAAGAAGAATTGAATTTAAGCCATTTCTCACAATTCCAAAGCTTGGATTTTATCAAATTTCATACGTGCCATTTGCATTCTATAATCCACTTGATAAATGGTTTTTAGGTTTATATCTAAATAGTTCTGAAAGTAGTAAAAGGTATTTCATAAATTACGCAGGCAATACAAAAGGTGATTTTTACTTAAAATTTTCTGAAAAATATTTTATCTCAAAAATTAAGTTCATTAAGAACATTTTTAGCTTTGAAGGTGGTTTAAATTATGCCTTTAGAAACGGAAATTTTCAACTTCTGCTGTTTAATAACTACATTAACAATTTAAACTATCTTAATACCAATTATTTTCAAAGGGCAAATGTATGGGGTATCAGATTAAATAGTTATTATGAGGAATTTAATAGTTATATCAAGCTTGCTAAGGAATTCAACCATGATATAAGCTATTTGAAATTAAATTTAAATTATAGAACTGAAATTTCTGATAGATTAAGCTTAAGGTTTTCATATTATAGAATTTTAGGAAACTATCCGAATTTTGAAAGAATTTATATAGATGGAGGATTCCTCTATCCTGATTTCTTTGAAATTTTACTTCCCTATAAGGGAGATTGGTTCTACTTAAAAAACTTAGCGTTTAGTGATGGTATTTACTCGAAGCGTGGTGATAACATTTATTATGATGAATTTATATTGGGTGATTTCAAGTTAAACATAATACCATTCTTTGGTATCTATTCAACACTTGGATATACTAACAAATTTTATCATGATTATGGTCTTTATTTTAACTTCTATAAATTTGAAATTAGACTATTTTATTCAAATGCTATCTCATTTGTAGTTAGGTTAAATTAAGAGGTTCAAATCTATAAGAAATCCTTCATCATATCTAATACCAAACCTAACAATTCTTCTATCAAATTTAAAATCCTTAAATACCTTAAAAATTGGAGAAAATTTAACAGGTTCTATAAATGGTAAATGGAATATATAACTATTTTCATCTTCCTTATCATAAACACTAAAAGTTCCCCTTATTTTCATTCCAATTGATAAAAAGTTGTCATTCTCATAATAAGATAAAATAATTTTCATTTCATTAGCATTTATAAGTGATGGAATTTCATTATAGATAAGCCATTTTGAAACATATCGCTTGTTATTAAACGCATATGGCATAGCATATAATAACTCAATTTTAAATGGTGCTAATTTAAAATATGACCAAATCCCAAGTTTTGGAGGTACTTTGTTGATAGTTTCAGTACTATATTGAAAATCATCTATTGATAATTCAAATAAAAATCTACTATTTTTATAAGTAAATGACAAGATAGTGTTAGTTTCATAACCTCCATTCCATTGAAGGTCATAGCTTGAAATAAACGGATTTAGAAGGCTAAAAGGAATATTTATATCATAAGGTAATGGTAAAATACCATAATCTGTAATATAAAAATCACCAAATTTCATATAAATTTCAAGCCTTCTAATTGTTAAATACCTATCTATCAAATAACCTATTGGATAAGTTCTACCACCTAAGCTAACACTTTCAGGTGTAATTATAGAATTTATCTTACTTATCCAGAAACTATAAGAAAATAAATTGGTTTTATAATTTATGCTAATTCCATCAATTGCAAATCTGTCCCAAAGCAATAATTTTGAAATTCTTGGTTCTCTTCTACCAATAGTTATAAAAAAATTGTTAAGATTCAGCAGAAAAAATGCATTCTCATATCCACCATATAAATTATTAAATGCTCGTTTATTATAAGCTCCATCTTCATAAAAAAGTCCAAGCTGAATGATTAAATTTTTCTCATTTATATTAAATCCTAAAAATCTATGGCTATAATGCTCAAAAAATATACCACCTGGATAATCTGTTATAAATTTGTTTCCAAATGTATCCAATTCTTCAGAAATCCAAAATGAAAATAATAAAATCATATTATTTTCTAAAAACTTTCAAAAATTCAGAAATTAAATAGGTAGAACCTGTAATTAAAATAATTTCAAAATCACTATTTAAAGCAAATTCAAATGCACTTTTAATATCTTCAAAAACTTGATAATTCTCTAAATATCTAGATATTTCACTAGGATTAAATAATCTTGGATTTTCAATTCTAGGTAATAAAACATTAAATTGTTTTATAATTCTTGAAATGTTTTCAATATCCTTGTCCTTTGCAAGTGAAAATATAACAATGGGTTTTTTATTATATAGTTTAAGGGTATTATTTATAACTTCTAAAATAGAGAGATAATTGTGAGCAACATCTAAAATAATTTTCTTATTAAATGCTTCAATAATTTCAAATCTATATGGAATTCTTAAATTTTTAAAATAAACATCTTTAAATTCAAGATTTGTAATAATTTCAAATGCTTTAATAGATAAAGAAGCATTATAAGCTTGAAAATTACCAACAAGAGGAACCTTAAATACTCTATCTTCAATTTTAAACATTACTCCATCAATTGAACTATCCAAAATTTCAAAAGTCACAAAAAACAATTTTGCATTTCTCTTACGTACCATTTTCTTAATTACATCAAATACTTCATACTCTTGATAGGATGTAAAAACCTTAGAATCTTCATTTATAACACTTGCTTTTTCAAATGCTATTTCTTTTAAAGTATTACCTAAAATGTGCATATGATCAAAGTGTATTTTTGTAATAATAACATCACTCTTATCAAAAACATTCGTTGCATCAAGTCTCCCACCAAGTCCAGCTTCAATAACACAATAATCACAATCATTTTCAAAAAAATATAAAAAAGCCATAGCAGTTAATGTCTCAAAATATGTTCTAAAATGCTTTTTCTTATGTTCCATACTTTCATAAACCTTGTAAAAATAATTTACAAAATCAGTTTCACTAATAGGTTCTAAATTTAACATTATCCTTTCTCTAATATCTAGAATATGTGGTGAAATGTATGTTCCAACTCTAAATCCCGCATTTATCAAAAATCTTGAAAGATAAAAACTTACAGAACCCTTCCCTTTTGTTCCTACAATATGAATAACATTTCTCAATTTTTTATTAGGACTTCCAATCCTCTTTAAAAATTCTTTAAACTTATCTAAATCCCTCGGAATTGTTCCTATTTTTTCATAGTTTATAAACGAATTGAGAATTTTTAAAACTTCTTCCATTTTGAAATTTTAAGGCAATCTTTTATAATTTCGCATATAATAAACAATAGGCCTTTTACTATTTAAAATTTTTACATTCATAACCTTACCAAACATCACTACATGATCACCAATCTCCAAATGCTTATAATATATACATTCAATGTATCCTATTGAAGTTTCAATATATGGAATTTTCAAAAATTCACTTCTTGGAAAATTTCTTTTAAATCTTTCAGTTTGAGGAATGTCCTTATTTGCAAAAAAACTTGAAACCTCCTCATCTCCCTCACCTAATAAACTTATCGTCCATCCAATAGCCTTTAAAAATGTATTTAAACTTTCAGCATTTTTATCTATTGAAATTAATGTAATCAAAGGTTTTAGAGAAATGCTTTCAAATGAGCTTACTGTTAAACCTGCTAATTTGCTATCAATACTTCTTGCAACAGCTACAAAAATTGATTGTGGTACATTTCTCATAAATTCCTTAAATTTTTCTTCCATAAGATACCAAATTTTAAAGTTAACAAATAAAGGGCAATTGAAACTGCATTTGAAACATTATAAGAATTAACTTGCTCATTTATTTGTCTTAAAGATAAAATAGCATCAGACATTTCAATCAAATACTTCCTAACCCCATAATGCTCAGATCCAACTATAAGAGCTAACTTTTCACTCTTTATATCAAAATCATCTATTATATAACCATTTCTTTCAAGCACATAAACTGAAATACCATTATTTTTTAATATTTCAATTACTCTTTTTACATTATCAGAAAATGAAAATTTAACATAAAATATAGAACCAGCAGAAGCTTTTACAACACTTGGTGTAATTTTTGAAGATTTACTATATGTAGATATGATATTCTTTACATTTAAAATTTGAGCAGTTCTTACAATTGAGCCAACATTATGTGGGTCTTGAATTCTTTCAAGAATTAGTAAAATTCTACTATTATTCTTTATAAAATCATTTAAATTGTCTGATAATTTAGAAATTAAATTACCTTTAAGATATGCACAAATACCCTGATGAATCTCATCCCCAACTAGTTGCTTAATCCTAGACTTACTAACAAGCTCAAAATCAATATTTCTTGATTTACAAATATTTATAATCCTTTCTTTATCCCTTAAATTATTGTAAATTAAAACCTTCTCAACTTCACAATTTGAATTTAAAGCACATAGAATTGGATGTTTTCCATAAATTATCATAATTTTTGAAATTTTAAGGTGTTTATATCTAACGTTTGTTTTCAACAATTTAATTTATTGATTATCAATAAATAAAATTAGTTTTCCACATGTATAAAACTTAAATTGTTGAAATGTTTAAAATTTTAAATCATTATTCACATTTTAACAACTTAATTATGAACAACTTAAATATGTTTTCCACATAATTAACTTATAAAATTATCTACTTTTCAACAAAATAAAAACCTAAAAATCAAAAATTTAATAAAGTTTTCAACAATATTTTTAATATTTATTGTTCAAAAGTCAAAGTTATTATTTTTTCAACAGCAATATCAACAGTTTTTTCAACAAAATTTATATTGATTATGAGAATCTTAATAAAGTTTTCCACATTTATATTTAACTAATACTTTAAAATTTTCAATTAATATAATGAGAAATATAAATTTTATTGTAATTTTAGGAATGGTTTCATGTACAGATGCTGGTCTTCCAAGAAGACCTCAGGTTTCTAAATTGGAAGCAGTTTCAAGTGGCGATAGCTTGAAAGTTTATTGGAATTCAATAGAAGGTGTGGATTATTATAGAGTTTATTCAGATAAAAATTTGGTTTACGAAGGGAAAGATACATCAATAATTTTGGGATATAGTAAAAGTTTTAGGATTGAAGCGATAGGATTGAATGATAAACTTAGTTCTGATTACGATTTAAATGATAAATTTTATGAAGATTCTATATTTATAATTCCTCAAATGGAAGTTTTGGCATTTAGCTTTCCAAAATTTACAATTTATTCAATAAATGATACAACAAAGATCCAGCAATTTGTTATATTTTTTGCTCAAGATTCATCAAGAATAGGTAATTCGCAATTTAACAAAGATTCACTTAAAGTTTTCTCTGCAAGCTTATATTACAATAAATTTACAGATCATAAAATCAATTTTTACAATGATGAAAAAATTCTTCCATTTCCTGACAAAGATAGTTTAAATTTAATTTTTAAGAAAAATTATGTCCTTTGGTTTAATCCTGATACAATCGGATGGGATAATACTAGAGATTATTTTATAAACTTTAGAGTAGATAGTTTGACATTTTCAGTTGATAGCTTAAATGATACAACTTATTACCTCAAAGTTTATTATAAAGTAAGGACCATAAGTGGTTTAAGATGGTTTTGAAAAGGGTTAATCTAGTTTTTTTAATTCTTTTAATTGGTTTGATTGGTATTTTGATAGTTTGGATAAATAATATTATCTATAAAAAGGCTAGATATCTTGATGAGTTAAGGGATGAGAGAGATATATGGTATGTGAAGTATATGAATTCAATAAAAAACTACTATCAGAGGATATGGGGTTATGAGGATAAGGGTATATTTAATTCTGCTAGTTCTGATAGTTTGGTATCTGATAGCACTAGCAAAGTTATTCCAGATTCAGATATTAGATAATAAATACAAAGAAATTGCTAGTAAAGTATATAAGCTAAAAATTTCAAGATTTCCGAAAAGAGGAACAATTTATGATAGAAATTTAAGACCTATTGCTTATAGTATTCCTATGCTTCAAGTTTATCAGTATCTAGATAGTATTATAGATTATTATGGAATTTTGGATAGTTTGGGTATTAAATTTGTTAAATCAAATAAATTGCCGTTCCTTATTTCAAAAGAGGTTCCTATTGAATATAGAAAGTATATAATTTCACCATATGAAAGAGGTTTATTTGCTGTCAGATATTACAAAAGAGTTTATCCATTTGCTGAAATTTCTCAAAATGTTATAGGTTTTGTAGTTGATACTATTGGAATGGAAGGGATTGAAAAAGCTCTTGATAAATTTATAAAGGGAAGGTCTGGATATGAAGAAGTCTTTCAGAGTGCAGATGGTAAAAGATTTGTATTACCTTCTAACAACAAAAATCAGGCTTTAGATGGTCTTGATGTTATTACGACATTGGATATGAAAATTCAGAATATTGCATATAATCATCTTAAAAAAGCTATTTTAGAAGAGGATGCAAATTGGGGCTTTGTAATTATTTTAAATCCTAAAACAGGTGAAATACTAGCAATGGCAAATTATCCAAATAGCTACAAAAATTATGCTATTCAATTTATGTATGAACCAGGTTCGACTTTTAAAATTTTCACATTTGCAAAAGCCCTTGAATTGAATTTGATAAATGAGAATGATAGTATATTTGTGGATAAGGAAGGTATAATAATAGATGGTTATAGGATTAAGAATGTTGAAAAGACAAAAGGTTGGATAAATTATAGAGAAGCTTTAAGTTATTCTATAAATTCAGTTTTTGCTCATATAGGTATTAAAATGGGTGGAAATCAGCTATATGAGATAGCTAGGAGAGTTGGTTTTGGTATAAGAACAGATGTTTTATTAAATGGTGAAACAAATGGTATATTAAAGCGAAGATATAAGAATATAGATGTTGCAAATTTTGCAATTGGTCAAGGATTTTCAATAAATGGACTTCAAATGGCGCTTGCTTATAGTTGTATTGCAAATGGTGGCTATTTGCTTGCTCCAAAAATTGTTCTAAAAATAGGAGATAGTTTATATAATAAACCTGTCTATATTAGAAGGTGTTTTTCAAATAAGATGGCTGATAAATTAAAAAAATTATTAGTAGATGTAGTTGATAATGGTTCTGGAAAGCTTGCTAAAATTAATAGTATGGAAGTTGCTGGAAAGACAGGAACATCTCAAAAATTTATAGATGGGAGTTATAGTGATGATAAGGTTATAACATCGTTTGTAGGATTTTTTCCTGCTGATGATCCAAATTATTTAGTTTATGTTGTATTAGATGAGCCAAAAAAGAATAAGTTTGGAGGAACTTCTGCTGCACCGCTTTTTAGAAAAATAGCAGAGGAGATATTAAAAGAGAAAGGGAACTAACTTTAAAATTTCAAACTATGCAAGATGAATTAAGCTTAGAACTCTACTTAGAAAATATTCATAAAATAGTTAGCAACCCATATTTACAAGAGATTTGGAGACTTACACCAAAAATTGCACAAGCAATAAGAGAATATCTTGATGACCAAGGATTTATAGAATTCATACCACCCATATTAGGACCTGTAACAGACCCTGGAACAAGAGGTGCAAATCTATTTACAGTTGATTATTATGGCAAAACTTATACATTAATGAGAAGTGCAATTTTGTATAAGCAATTATTAGCAAGCTCAATTAAAGAAGGTAAAATTTATTTTTTTTCACCAAATTTTAGACAAGAACCACTTGATAGCTTATATTCTAAAAGGCATTTAGTAGAATTTATACAAGTGGATGTTGAAATATATAATGCAACACACTTTGAAGCAATGAATGTTGCAGAAGAATTATTTACTTATGTATGTGAAAAGATGAAGCAATATGAAGATAGATTAAGGGTTATATGGGAATATTTTAAAAGTGATAGAAAAGAGCTTAAAGTTCCTAAAAAACCATTTAAAAAGATGAAACATAAAGAAGTTATAGATTTTTTAAAAAATAAAATAAAGGAAGAGCCAAAAATTGTAAATGAATTAAAGGAAAAATTCAATGTAAAGGATCCAATTTCAAGGTTAAATTATAATTCGGAGCTTACATGGGAGTGGGAATGGTATTTATCGCAAATTATTTATGAACCAATTTTTATTTATGATTATCCAAGAGGAGCAAGGGGTTTTTATGATAGGGAATATTCAGATAATCCAAATATATTGATGGATTTTGATTTAATAGTGCCAGGTCATGGTGAAATTGTTTCAGGAGCAGCAAGAGAATATAAATATGAAAAGGTTTTAAGAAGGATGAGAGATAATAATGAAAATCCTGCAATATATGGATGGTATATAAAATTTTTAAAGGAGGTTGAACCACCAACAGCAGGGTTTGGTATTGGATTTGAAAGATTAATTAAATATATATGTGATTTGCCTGATATTAGATTTACAAGACCATATCCAAAACTTCCTGGATTTTATGCTCCATGAAATATCCAATTTTTGAAATCATTAGAAGATCAAAAGAAGGTAGAAAAGGTGTTTATCCTGAAGGGGAGTTTGGATTTGTTATGTATGGAGGAAGTCCTGCATTAGAAGACTTAATTTTAATTCCTCCACTATTTACCCCAAAGCGATATGAAAAAATGTTAGAGCTTTCAAGAGAACCATATTTTTCAGATGTAAATACTGAAACAATAATTGGAGGATTTAAAGTAAAGTTTCCTTTAATATGTGCATCAATGGGAGGAACTGATATTGCTAATAGCTTAATGATACCTGCTGCGAGGGCCTGTGCCAAATTAGGTATTATTTTTGGAATTGGTGAAAATGTTGGGCCTGTAAGGGGATATGATAAAAGAACAACAAATCAACCTTGTTTAAAAGAGAGAATTATGGCATATCTTGAAAATATTGAGGGAGGTTATGGAGGGCTTGTTATTCAACAAAGTGTTGAAGATGAAACAATAAAATTATGGAATAAAATTTATACAGATAAGGATATTGAACCATTTATAGAGAGGGGACTTATAGCATTTGAAATAAAGCTTGGTCAAGGTGCAAAACCTGGACTTGGTGGTGAGACATTTGTAGATAGAGAAACTGCATTAAAATTAAAAGATTATTTTTATTTTCCTGATGACCCACAAACTACTAATTTAAAAGTTTATGAAAGACATTCAGCACCAGGAACATTCCTTGAAGATATTTTAAGGGCACAAATTAGAGGTGTAAGGAATATGTATCATTCAAGAGTAAAAATATTTCTAAAAACAGGTCCATATAGGGATTTAGAAAGTATTATAAAAATAGCGGATGAAGAAGGAGTTGATGCAGTTATAATAGATGGTAAGGAAGGAGGAACTGCATTAGCTCCATATATCTCTTTAAAAGATATGGGCTATCCTACAATAAGATGTTTATATGAGATATATAAAGCAAAGAAAAATGGTGTTAAAACAAGTTTAATTTTATCAGGAGGTTTATATTATGAAGGGGATTTAATAAAGGCTTTATGTCTTGGTGCAAATGGTATTGCAATTGGAAGGGGAATTATTATATCTGTTCTATCAAGCCTTCCATTTAGTAAATTCATATTAAAAAATGCGATGATAAATGTAAATGAAGATGTAAAAATAAATAAATTTTATTATCCTATTGCAAAAATAGGTAAAAAATTTTTACCTTATATAATTGAATTTTTTAATCCTCAGAAGCATGTAGAAAATTATATAAATTCAATAATTTTTGGAGCAAAGATGGGAATATCAGCTCTTGGAAAGTATGATATAAAGGATTTATCAAAAGAAGATGTTGCATCCAAAAATAAAGATATTGCAAAGATGTTTGATATTGAATATATTAAGATTGTCCAATAATTCCTATTTAAAAATGATTTTTGACGTGTTATATAGCTCTTCATCTTTTTAAGGAATGTTCAGTAAAAGAAAAAACCTGATTTAAGTAATTGACTATGAATATATTAGCTATTTATTGGACAATCTTCAAGTTTGATTTTTTATGCTTTAAAATTTCATCATGCTTAAAGGAGGTAAGAACATGAGATGGATTATATATCTAACCCTGTTTGTGAGCGTTGGCATTTTGAATGCCCAATTGAACGAATATGACTATACTACTTCATTGAATATGCCACCAAGTATAGACTTGGCTGTAATAAATATTAGGGTTGAGGTGCTTCAAGGTCCATCCTACTACTTCTATCCGCCAGGAACATCTTTTAATAATATAACGGGGGATGTATGGGTAAAAATTCTAAATGCTGGTACAATACCAATTCCTCCTGATACAATGGATCCAAATCCAACATACCCTGTTATTTATCTTAAAGTTAATAATTTATCTTACTCATATCTATATCAAAAGGTTATTTATGGAGGGCAGGTTGATTCGGTTAAATTCTCAAATGTGAGCTTTACAGGACTGAACGATATAATAGCATATCATAATTATCTTGATGATTATGCTCCAAATGATACAATGAAACTTCTCTATTCTACATACAAGGCGGATACAATTTTAAATTATGCAACTACTACAATAGCATCTATGGCTAGTGGCTATTCTGGAAATGTTGGAAATGCACATATAGCTGTTAAATACGATAGCCTTAAAATTTGGCCATTCATAGAAAATGTTGATAGTTATTATATTACAAAGGTTCTATTTTATCATTGCACCCAGTGGTTAAATCCACCTGATTGTCCATCTGGCAATACAAGAGTTAGTATATGGAAAGATGATGGAACGGGAAAGCCTGATTTAAATCAAGAAATTATAGGAAAGGATACATTTATTCAGGGAAGGGGGCTTTATGTTATAAATCTACCACAAGTTATTAATTTACAACAATCAATGTTGCCGTTTTATGTGGGTAGGAGTTGGAATAGTTGGAATCAAAATGCTGCTGCATTTCCTTTTGCTGAAGATATTATAAGATTTCCAGGTTATTCTAATTGGAAAAGGGCAGATAGCATATTAGGTGGAAATTGGTACCATGATGCTTCTAACACGTCTCTTATTCTTGCTATTGTAGTTCAAAAGAAGTCAAGTAGGACTGAAGAGATAATACTACCAAGTGAAGCAAAGTTATTCAAGAGTGAATTTATAAGAGATGGTAGAATAGAATTTATTAGTCCAATTGAAAAAGATACAAGATTAAGGATTTATAGTTTAGATGGCACTCTAATAAGAGATATTAAGCTAAGTAAGGGAACGAAAATTGTGAATGTTGGAAAGTTGAATAGTGGTATTTATGTTTATATTGTTGAAAATAGGAAAGGTAAAATTTTTGTAAAATAATTTTTGGGCAGTATTATTTACCATAGTACCAAAAACTCATCTATATGAATGAATTTTATATTGAGAGAACTAGCAATTTCTTCATCCACCTTACTATCACCTATGAAATAAGAATTTTTAGTATCAATGTTATAATTATAGATAATTTTTCTCAAAAAATAATTTTTTGGCTTTCTACAAGGGCAGTTCTCATTTGGATGATGAAAGCAGTAAAAAGTCTCTTCAAACTTAATGGGATACAATAACTCCTCTATATATCTTTGAATTTGATTAATATCTTCAATTGAATAATAACCTCTTTTAACACCAGATTGATTGCTAATTATGAAAAATTTATATTCATCCTTATATTTCAACATTTTATCCTTAATACCTTTCTTTAATCTAATTTGCCAATTATATCTTGGATAGTGTGCATTTTCAATTATAGTACCATCTCTATCAAATATAAGACTTTTCAATTAAAACCCCCTCAAATAAAATATCAACATATGACCAAAGGATAGCTCTATCTTTGAAAATTTCAATATAAATTGGTTTATTTGAGCTTGGGAGAACTTCAATATAGTTTAGATTTTTATCTTTATTGTAATTCAATGCACAAGCCAAGGCACCTGTTGCACAACTAAGTTCTTCTCTATCCTTTCCATATTCCCAAGTCCTAATCTTAATTTTACCACTTTCAATTTCAGTATATATATTAAAATGCTCATCAGAAAACTTAAAGAATTCCATAGCTCTTTTCTCAATTGGATAATCATCTATATTTTCTACTCTTTCAATATAATGTCTTACACCAATATCAAAATTTTCAAATTCAAGACCTACAAGTGCTTTATTATTTTTAATTTCTTCTATAATCGTTTTTCTTTCACCTAAAGGTGTTATAACTCTAATCTCCTTATTATTTGAAATACCAAGATGATATGAGAAGAATGTTAAACACCTAATTGCATGACCACAAAATGGTACATCATATCCAAGATAGTTAATGTATTTAAATCCAAAATCATATCCATCCACTTTAAGAGGAGATATTATACCATCTGCACCTATGTAATGCTTCCTATCACAAATAATTTTAGCAAAATCCTCTTTATCAGATATTGTGTTAAAGTCTTCTTCTCTTATTGCAATAAAATCATTTCCACAAGCATCCATCTTTGAAAACCTAATCATTAAGTTTGAAATTTTAAGGGAATGCTTTGAAAAAAGAAAGATTGTCCAATAAATAGATAATGTATTCATAGTCAATTATTTAAATTAGATTTTCTTTTACTGAACATTCCTTAAAAAGATGAAATGCTTTATGTTTGAAAAAATAATTTATTTGTGCTTTAAAATTCTCATATGAGATACACTTTACCTTTAATCTTCCTTTGGGGATGTATGTTCTTTACTTACCGAGCCAATACCCAATCGGATGTTCCTGAAAAGGAGCTAACACCAGCTGTTGTAAAGAAGGAAATAAGAGAAGGTATGTCAGGTGCAGAGGTGATACAAGCCTTAGGAAGTCCAAATATAATGACAAGAGATAGTAGAGGCAAGGAAGTTTGGGTATATGACAGGATAGCAGCGGAGGTAGAAATAAAAAAAGATGTTCAATACGGAACAATTCTAATTCTTGGCTTTGTATCTGAGAGGAAAAAGGTAAAAACAGCACAAAAGACGCTTACGGTTATAATCACACTTGATGGTGATAAAGTTGAGAGCTTTTCATATCATTATTCAAAGTTTTAAGCTATGAGAAGGATTTTAAGTTTAATAACAGCTATCGTTTTCTTTAATGCTTGTTCATCATCCACAACATCTAATCCTCCGAAAACGCAACTTGAAGTAAGAGAGTATCAAACAAGGTATTTTGAAATAAAAGATAAGAATATAATTATGAAGGCAGTTATTAATACACTTATGGATGAAGGTTATATTATAAAAGAAGCAAATACTGAACTTGGTATAATAACTGCGGAAAAGACTGTTGACGTAAGTAGAACAAGTGACGAAGTTTCCTCGAGCAAACCGAGCCCATTAGGACTTATAATAATTGGTGCATTAGTTATTATTACACTTGGTCTTATCTTTTTACTTTCAAAAGATGGTAAAAGTAGTAGGGATGATAGTGAGAAAAGCCCTACTGAAACAACATATGAAAAAAGCAAAGTTATTGAGTCAACCATAAATGTAAGTGAATTTTCAAATGGATATAAAGTAAGAGCAGTATTCCGATATAAATCTTTTGATAATAAGGGAAATCCTACGAGAATTAGCCAAATTGATGATATGAAATTCTACCAAGATTTCTTTTCTAAACTTGATAAGAGTGTATTCTTACAGAAGGAATACGAAAATCGCTAAATGTTATGCGCTTATTTAAGAAATAATACAATTGAACTAAAAGAGGTTGATATTCCAAAAATAGATGAAGGTGATGTTTTAATTAAAGTCAAATACGCACTTACAGATGGAACGGACTTAAAAACATATTTAAGAGGGCATGCAATTCTAAGAGAGGGTCCTTTTGGTCATGAATACAGTGGTATTGTAGTTGAAACGAAAAGTAATAAATTTAATGTTGGAGATGAGGTATTTGGTTTGAATACTGCTTATTGTGGAAATTGTAAGTTTTGTAATCAGAATAGGGAAAATCTATGTATAGAACTGAAAGAAAATTTAGTAGTTGGAGCTTATGCTGAATATCTAAAAATTCCAAAGAATGTAGTGGATAAAAATCTATTTTTAAAACCAAAGGAAATTAGCTTTAAGTCTGCTCCTATAATTGAGCCATTATCTTGTGTATTTCATGGTGTTGAAAAGTTGAATTTATTGGGTTATGAAAGAATTTTAATCCTTGGAAGTGGTTCAATAGCAATAATGTTTTTTTTAGTTTTAAAGGATTTCTTTGATGTTAAAATTTATTCAAGAAGTAAAAAAAGGATAGAATTGTTAAGGAAAGCTCCGTTTTATCAAGAATTGGAGAGTTCATTTATTGAAAGCTTTAAGAGTGAATATGATGTTATAATAGATACGACAGCAAGTTCTGAGCTAATAAATGAGATTTTAAAAATTGCACCAAAAGGCTCAAAAATTTTATTATTTTCAGGTATGGAAGCAGATAAATATCTTTCTTTCAATCAGAGCTACTTTCACTACAATGAGATTGACATTATTACAGCATTCCATCAAAAACCCTCATCTGTTAAAAGTGCATATGAATTTCTTCTAAAAAATCACAAATTACTTGAATACCTTATAACATATGATTTACCCTTAAAAGATATTAATTTAGCTTTTGAGCTTATGAAAGAAGGTAAAGCTTTAAAAGTTGCTATTATACCTTAAACTTTTAAGGATGCACAAGAGGATAATTGCAACTGATTGTGGAAGTACAACCACAAAAGCTATACTTATAGAAAAAAAGGAAGAAGGATATAGACTTATTGCAAGGGGAGAAGCACCTACAACTGTTGAAAAGCCATTTGAAGATGTTAGAATTGGTGTATTTAATGCAGTTAATGAACTTGAAGAATTAACAAACAATAAATTTATTGAAAATAATAAGTTAGTAAATATAGATGCATATGTATCTACATCATCTGCAGGTGGTGGTCTTCAAATGCTTGTAATGGGTGTTGTAAAAGAAATGACTGCTGAAAGTGCAGCAAGAGCTGCACTTGGTGCAGGTGCAATTGTAATGGAGGTAATTGCAATAAACGATGGGAGATTACCACATCAAAGAATTGAACTAATTAGAAGATTAAGACCTGATATGATACTATTAGCGGGTGGAACAGAAGGAGGAACAATTAAGCATGTTGTAGAACTTGCACAACTTATTGCAGCAGCAGAACCAAGACCAAGATTTGGTTCATCTTTCAAAATGCCTGTAATATATGCAGGAAATAGTCAAGCAGTTCCTGAAATTAAAAAGATATTAGAAGGGAAAGTTGAACTTTATATTGTAGAGAATATAAGACCACAATTGGAAGTTGAAAATCTAGAGCCTTCAAGGGAAAAAATTCATGATTTATTCTTAGAACATGTAATGCAGCAAGCACCTGGATATAATAAACTAATGGAAATGGTAAGTGCCCCAATCATGCCAACACCTGGTGCAGTTGGAATGCTTATTGAAAAAGTTGCAAGGGAACAAAATATAGAAGTGCTTGGTGTTGATATTGGTGGTGCTACAACAGATGTATTTAGTGTATTTAAAGGCAAATTTAATAGAACTGTTTCTGCAAATCTTGGAATGAGTTATTCTATTGCAAATGTTATGGTTGAAACGGGCATTGAAAATATAAAAAGATGGATACCATTTGAAATAGATGAATATGAACTAAGAAATAGAATTAGAAATAAGATGATAAGACCTACTACAATTCCAATGACAATTGAAGACTTAATAGTAGAGCAAGCAATAGCAAGGGAAGCTTTAAGGCTTGCCCTTGAACAACATAAACTATTTGCAAGTGAGTTAAAAGGTGTTCAAATAAGAGGTGATATTACAAGAGCTTTACAACAGCAAATTGAAAGAACACTTGTAAATATGATGACACTTAATTTAATAATAGGTTCTGGTGGTGTTTTATCACATGCACCAAGAAGAAGTCAATCATTTTTAATGATGCTTGATGCATTCCAGCCTGAAGGTATTACGAAGATGGCAGTTGATAGTATATTTATGATGCCGCATTTAGGAGTTCTTTCTACAATAAATGAGCAAGCTGCATTTGAAGTATTTGATAGGGATTGTTTAATAAGGCTTGGAACTGCAATTGTACCAAAAGGTATTGAAAAGGAAGGCAAAACGATTTTAAAGGCAGAAATAAATTATGATAATAAAACGGAAATTTTAGAACTTAAGTTTGGTGAAATAAAACTATTTCCATTAGAACTTGGTAAAAAGGCTAAGGTCGTTCTTACACCATATAGTGGATTTGATGTGGGAGAAGGATCTAATAAGAAAGTTGTTGCAGAGGTTGAGGGAGGGGTTGTAGGACTTGTATTTGATGGAAGGGGAAGGCCTATACAACTACCTAAGAATAATAGAGCTGAAAAATTATTTGAATGGTTTATTTCAATGAATGCTTATAGTGAAAATAAGTTAAAGGAGATTGCAGCATGATAGCAATTTTAAAATCACTTTTAATTCCTGGTTGGTCTCAATTTGATTTTGATAAGAGAAGTGCTTTCTTAATGCTTGGTTCTGAAATTTTCTTAATTTCTACTTATGCATTTAAAACAAAGGAAATGCATGCTATTGAAAATTATTATAAAATTTGGGCATCAAATTATTCAAACTGCACAGATTTTTCAGATAATAGAATTTATCAAATTATTGAAGATTACTATAATAAGGAATTTTTCTTAATTGATTTGTACGATGAAGCAAGAAGAAATTATCCTGATGATCCACAAGCCCAAAGAAATTATGTAGAGCTAAATAATATAAATGCAAACTGGGAGTGGCAAAGCATTGAAACTTACTTCTATTATCAAGATTTGCGCTCGCAATATAGGTCAATAAGAGCATTTAGAGATATTTTGGGCTTTACGATAATTGCAAATCATTTAATATCTGCAATCCATTCATTTTTATTTTATCCAAGAGATGATTTAAATATGGGTTTTTATCCTAAATGGGATGGTGTTGGATTTGAACTTAGGATAAAATTTTAGAACACTTTAAAATTTCTAAATGCGAGAATTTATTTTCAATGCACTTGAAGAACTATTAGAACAACCTCTAAATAGTAACTTAGATGAAATTGAATTATTGAATCACAAAATCTTATACAAACCTTCCAAAAATAAATACAGAATTATTCTACAAGATAAACAATATCCACACCTATTGCCAATGTTCGTATTAGAGCTTGATGAAAGGGGTATATTTAGAGGATATTATAAGTTTTCAGATTTAAGGAATTCGCCCGTTCCCTATAAGCCATTTTTAAGATATATTTATAAATTGGATAGATTTAAGTTTTTAAGAGCAATTCAACCATTTAAAGATGAACTTTCAATCTACTATCTAAATGGTTCAAAGCTTGAAAATGAAAATTTAGAAGAATTTTTCAAAAGAACACTATTTCCAAATGATTTATTTGATGATAAGATTTTAATAATTGAGCTTTTCCATTCAAATAAAGTCAATAAAGAAATTTTTAAGAATTTTAGAATTTTAAGAACTTTAAAAACATTTGCTAACGAAATTGATTATAATTTAAGAAACTTTCTAAACTTACTCTTTCAAAAAACGACTATGAAGTTTAAGCATTTAATAGGTAATGAAAGGCTTTACTATGAGATTGAACAAGGAACATTATATCTTTCAAGGATTTATGATAAAATAGGTTATCTTTTGCACATTAGACCCAAACAAGAACTAAAAGAAATTTTCTTAAATAAGGGGCAACAATTTATATTGAATATCTATGCTTCCAATAGTGATTATGCGGATGGAACGATTAAAAGTTTGGATAACGATCCATATCTTCCAAATTGGTCAGTGGGTATAGCTCATGTATTTGAAGATAATGTAGATGATTTAAATGAGCAAATTGAAAAATTTTTGAATATAAATGAGAACTTTTATATAAGCAATAGTGAGCTTTCAGATTATGCTAAATTAACCCTAAAGTATAAAAATGTTATCTTATATGGACCACCTGGAACAGGTAAAACTTACTTGGCACTTAAAATCGCAAGTGAAATATCCAAGAATTATACAATTGTTCAGCTTCATCCAAGTTATAGTTATGAAGATTTCATTGAAGGTATTAGACCTAAAAGTGATGGAGGATTTTATATTAAGGATGGTATATTTAAACAGGTTTGTAAGAAGGCATTGGAAAGTAATGAAAACTTTGTTATAATTTTGGATGAATTAAGTAGGTGTAATATAATCCAAGTTTTTGGAGAGCTATTATATGCGCTTGAATATAGAGGAAAGCAAATAGTTTTACCTTATTCATCTGAGAAATTTAGTGTCCCCGAAAATGTTTATATTGTTGGAACTATGAATAGTGCAGATAGGAGTGTTCATTCACTTGATATTGCATTAAGAAGAAGATTTATATTCATTGAAATTTTACCTGATTTTAATATCATCAAGAACTTTTATTTGGAGAACAACTATAATGCAGAGACATTGAAAAAAATTGAAAAATTTATAGCGTTTGTAAATGATATCATTGAAAGGAAACTTGGTAAAGAATATTTAATAGGGCATAGCTATTTCCTCATAGAACCAAGTGAAGTTTCAAATGTTATAAAGCTTAAAATTCTACCTATCTTAAACAGCTTATTGTCAAAGGACGATTATAAATCAGTTTTGCAGTTTATTGAGAAGGAGTTTTGAATGTATTATTTAGGTATTCATGATGGGCATACTGCAACTGCTTGTTTGTTTAAAGATGGTAAAATTATTGCTTGTATTTCAGAGGAGCGTATAAATAGAGTTAAGGAGTGGGGTGGATTTCCAAGACTTGCTATTTTTGAAGTTTTAAGGATTGCAAATGTAAATCCAAGTGATATAAAAGCTGTTGGTGTAAGCTCTATATTTCCACCAATTAGAAGTTTAGAAGAAATTGAAAGCCATCCACTAAAGCAAATTATAAAAAATTCAATTGATTTTATCCCAAAATTTATCATTAGAAATAGTAGTTTAAGGAAAAGCTTTTTAGAAGTTTATGAAAAATTTTCAAATAGGAAAAATTATTTAAAGAAGGAGCTTGAAAGCATTGGTATTAAAGCAAAATTGAATGTATATGAGCATCACTACATTCATGCATTTACAAGTCATGTTCTATCAAAAACAAGGGATGAAAACCTTATTATTACGTTAGATGGTTCAGGTGATCTAATATCAGGCACAGTTAGTATTGGAAGGAAAGATAAAATTATTAGAATTGCTGAAATTTCAAATTATGATTCACTTGGAGAATTTTATATGCGGATTACTCAATTTCTTGGAATGAAACCATTATCCCATGAATATAAAGTTATGGGACTTTCTGCATATGTTGATGAAAATGATAAGTATGCCAAGGAAGTTTATAGTATAATGAAGGATTTCTTTGAAGTTAAAGATTTGAACATTTACAATAGAACAGGAGCATACAAGAGTAAATATTTGGAACTATTTAAAAGAAAATTATTAAACAGGCGATTTGATTATATTGCATTTGGTGCTCAAAAGCTTATTGAAGAAATTGTAGTTGAATTTGTCAGGAATGCTATTAGGAAAACGAATATAAGGAATGTTGTTTTGGGTGGTGGAGTATTTATGAATGTTAAACTTAATAATAAAATTTTAATGCTTGATGAAGTTGAAAATTTATTTATAATGCCAAGCTGTTCTGATGAATCACTTGCAGTTGGTTGTGCTATTAAGTGTGCAATAGATGATGGATTTAGTTTTGATAATGTTGAATTTCTTGAAGATATTTATTGGGGTAGCTCTTATAGTAATGAAGATATTGAAAAAGCCTTTGAAAATTTAGATACTAAAGATTTTGAAATTAAATATGTAGGAGATGATATTGATGAACTTGTTGGTGAAATGGTTGCTGATAATTACATTGTTGCAAGATTTAGAGGGAGAATGGAATTTGGTGCAAGAGCATTGGGAAATAGAAGTATTTTAGCTAATCCAAGAAATTTAGATGTAATTACCAAAATAAACAAAGCTATAAAGCAAAGGGATTTTTGGATGCCATTTGCTCCAACAATTTTAGAAGAAGAGCAAGAGCGATATTTAATAAATCCAAAGAAACATCAAGCGTACTATATGATTATGGCATTTTTCACAAAAGATGAAGCACATAAAGATATAAGAGCAGGACTACATCAATACGACCTCTCTGCAAGACCTCAAATTCTCAAAGAAATTCATAATCCAAGTTATTATAAGCTTATTAGGAGATTTAAAGAAAAAACTGGAATTGGTGGTATTTTAAATACTTCATTTAATTTGCATGGTGATCCAATTGTAATGACTCCAAATGATGCAATCTATACACTAAAAAATTCATTGCTTGATGCACTTGCTATTGAAAATTATTTAATATTGAGGAAAAAGAGAAACAAATAAAATTGCCCAAAAGTTGATTTTCTATCTTTACTAATTTACAACCAATTTCAAACTTTCATTTCCAATTTTCAAAATATAAACCCCAGCCCTTAATCTAATCTCACCCTCCTTTATTAAAACCTCCTTAATCATCTCTC
>FWWM01001297.1_pt1 | contig 76145 bp, 65 predicted proteins | sample 2228351 | NCBI WGS metagenome assembly FWWM01 (sample SAMEA103939774, study PRJEB20133) | metagenome | reverse complement strand
GGACCAACAACGGCAGCGAGCAGGTGATTGGACGCATGAAAATGCGTAGCCGCACGGTGCGGGGGTATAAAACTGAGTTTGGGATGTTGGCCGGGCTGATGCTGGCTGGCTCAGGCCTTGATTAGAGGCTGGAGATGTGCCTGGAAGAGCATGCGCCTGTATGAATTTCCCAAACTCACCAACCGTGTATGTTACAAACACCCAAAAAAAGGGTGCTTGACGCTGATATCTAATTATGTTATACTCTTCGCAAATAAGTAAATATTTATTGCAAGCTGATACGATCTATGAACCAAACTCGTCTTGCACTCCGGCTGAACGTCGGGTTTCTTATTAACCAATCTGTCGGCTCCAGCCGGGATTTTTATTTTGACCTCCCCCACGTTCATCTCGAACCCGATCTCGATTTACAGGAACTTTCCGGCGCGTCCCATATCACCCGCACTGCCCAGGGATTGCTCGTCCAGGTCAAAATGCACGCATCCATGCACACCGAGTGTGTGCGTTGCCTGTCCCCCATGGAGCAACCTCTCGATGTCGATTTTTCTGAGTTGTATGCGTTTTCTTTCAAAACGGCTGGAGACACGGGCTTAATGTTGCCAGAAGATGGTCATATCGACCTGGCTCCTTTATTACGTGAGTACATGCTCTTAGAGGTGCCCATCAACCCACTCTGTCATCCCGAATGTAGAGGTTTGTGCCCGATATGTGGCGAGATCCTTGGCGAGGAGGATCATCATCATGAGGAGGATATGATCGATCCTCGTCTTGCCCGGCTGAAGGCACTCCTTGATTAGGAAATAAACTCAACCATGAGCATGCCTGTCCCGTCTCTCCTTACTTGATATCGATGCAGTCAACGGAGACCTGGACAGCATATCCTTAGAATTGACCAGGAGGGACCATGGTGGCAGCGCGATTCGTGAAATCCACCCGTTACTCTGAGCTCTTTACTGATTGGGTCGAGCAGGATGAGTTTGAGGGTGAATCAGACGGCGAGGATTTCGATCTGGTTCTCGAGGATTTCGAATCAGCGAAATCTCTTCCTTATGAAGGTTCCGGAGAGACGCTGAGCGGTATTGCCAGTGCTTCATTTGAGGAGGGCTACCCGGCATTGGATGAACTGGCATCAGACGACACCATTGGTCTTTATTTTCGGGAAATGTCTCATGTGCCTCTTTTGTCCTTCGAGGAGGAGATTCAACTGGCAAAAAGCATCGCGCGTGCGCAAGTAGCCAGTCAGGAGCTTGCAGAGAAGGACGGATCGTTGTCTTCAGAGAGAAAGCTCGAGCTCGAAAGGATTGTGCAGGAAGGGTGCTTGGCTCGAGAACATCTGATCAAAGCAAATACTCGCCTGGTTGTCAGCATCGCCAAGCGGTACCTTGGCAACGGCGTGCCTCTCCTGGATCTCATCCAGGAGGGAAATTTGGGCTTAATGCGGGCAGTCGAAAAATACGAATATGAGCGTGGATTCCGGTTTTCCACATATGCAACCTGGTGGATCCGCCAGACGATCACCAGAGCGATCGCTGACCAGGGCAGGACAATCCGGGTTCCGGTTTATCTGACCGATAAGATCCGCAAAATGTATCGTGTCGCCCACGATTTGGAGCAGGTGCTTGGTCATTCTCCCAGTGTTGGTGAGCTGGCCGAGGCTCTGCAGATCGAGCCCCAAAAGGTCAAATGGATGATGAAAGTCTCTAAACCGCCGATCTCGCTGGAGAGCCCGGTAGGAGATGATGAAACCGAGCTGGGCATGCTGGTCGAAGACGAACGAACTCCCTCTCCAGCTCAGTCTGTCTATCAAGAGATGCTGCGGGAGAGGATTAATCAGGTCTTGGCAACCCTCTCGCCCAGAGAGGCGCGTGTCCTGCGGCTCAGGTTTGGCCTCGATTGTGATCGAGCTTACACGCTGGAAGAAGTAGGCCAGAAGTTTGGCCTGACCCGTGAACGGATTCGCCAGATCGAGGGGAAAGCGTTGAGGCGGTTAAGGCATCCCCGCCAGGCGCGTATGCTCCGCGAATATCTTTGACGAATCTTGACAAAACCCGATCGTACGTATAAACTCAATCCTGTCTTCACAGGTGCAATCCTTACACAGGCATAAGATGATGAATCTCCCTGTCTTTTTCAATCCTTCGATGATGTCCTTGATGGACATGGTCTTGCGCGGGAAAGACCGGACAGTCGAAAGGCATTCAGAGGCTTAATCTAGAAACCATCGCTTCGAAAAACCAGGCTGTCCATCTGGACAGCCTTTTTGTTGGAGGAGGTTAACCCATGGCAAGAAACATCCTGGTTGCAGTCGCCTGGCCTTATTCTAACTCACACATACATGTCGGCAACATCACTGGTTCCTATCTACCGGCAGACATCTTTGCGCGCTTCCAGCGGCTTTTGGGGAACAATGTCCTCATGGTTTCTGGCTCGGATGCACATGGCACCCCCGTCACCGTGCGCGCCGACGCCGAAGGCGTTTCGCCGCTCGAGGTTTATCAAAAATATCACGCGTCTTTTTTGGAACTTTTCCAAAAGCTGGGCCTGACCTATGATCTGTTTACCAGCACGCATACCGAGAATCACTTTAAAGTAGCTCAGGCGATCTTCCTGGCCTTGGAGAAAAATGGATATTTGTATACAGACAGAGAGATGCAATGGTATGCCCCCACGCAAGGGAGATTTCTCCCCGACCGTTATGTTGAGGGCACCTGTTATATCTGTGGATACTCAAATGCCCGGGGTGATCAGTGTGATCATTGTGGTAACCTGCTAGACGCCACTCAATTGATCAATCCACGTTCGAAGATCGATGGATCGACACCGGAATTGCGCGAGACCGAGCATTTTTATCTGGATTTTGGCAAACTCCAACCGGCGATCGTGGAGTTTTTGCGCCAGCGGGAGAGCTACTGGCGACCAAATGTATTGCGTCAATCTTTGGGTCAGATCCTGGCCGAAGGGCTACACGGGCGGGCGATCACCCGTGACCTTGATTGGGGCATCCCTGTTCCAATAGAAGGTTGGGATGGAAAGTGTCTCTATGTGTGGTTTGAAGCGGTGATAGGTTATCTCTCTGCCACGGTCGAATGGGCTAAACTGTCTGGTCAATCCGAAGCCTGGCATTCCTGGTGGTACGACCAGGATGCACGCGGATATTATTTCATCGGCAAGGATAATATCCCTTTCCATGCAGTGTTTTGGCCAGGTCAGCTGATCGGAGCCGGAGAGTGGTTCGCACGGATCTTCGAGGGGAAAGATGGCCCATCTCTTGTGCTCCCATATGATGTCCCGGCGAATGAGTTTATGAACCTGGAGGGAGAGAAAATCTCGGGTAGCCGCAACTGGGCGGTGTGGGGATTGGATTTCCTGAGCCGCTATGATCCAGATCCATTGCGCTATTACCTGACGGCTAATATGCCTGAAACCCGGGATACAGACTGGGATTGGAGTGATTTCCTCAACCGGAATAATAATGAGCTGGTCGCTACCTGGGGGAATCTCGCCAACCGGGTGCTCTCTTTTGCCTACAAGCACTGGGATGGACATGTGCCAGAAGCCGGGGATTTGCGTCCGGGCGACCGTGAGATCCTGGAGATCGTCGAATCTGGTTTCGAATCGGTTGGCGCACACCTGGAGGCAGTCCATCTGCGCTCAGCTTTGAGTGAAGCAATGCGTCTGGCTGGTGAGGTAAACCGATATCTTGACCAGGCAGCCCCCTGGTTCGAGATAAAAGAGGACAAAAGCTCGGCAGCGAAATCCATTTATACAGCATTGAGAGCGATCGATTCCCTCAAGATCCTGCTGGCACCATTCTTACCATTTTCCAGCGAACGCCTGCATGCATACCTTGGATATCCGGAACCGCTCTTTGGAGAACAGCAGCTGAGCAGCGTCATGGACAGCCTGGGTGAGCACATTGTCCTGCAATATCGACCAGAAGGCGCCTCGGGCAAGTGGGAAGCGAGTCGTCTCAAACCGGGGCAGTTAATGCAACAGCCCGCACCTCTGTTTCGCAAGCTGGATGAATCTATCGTTGCTGAGGAACGCGCTCGTCTGGGTCGAGTTTGAGAGGGGAGGGCTACATGCCGGAACGCTTGAGTGCTGACCCCAGAAGCACCAGCGAAAACCCAGAGATCGCCAGACCGATCACAGCTATCAACAGGTAGTCTGGGTGTCTCTTTGGCGAATCGGCGTTGGGATTATTCTGTGTCTGCTCCTGAAAATTCTGGGCTGGCTCACCTAGCCTGGCAGGAGCCGGGCTTTCATCATCTGCAGGTATCCAGGCATGCCCTGGGTGTGTAGCAAACGGTGCGGGACGTACAACGGTCCTTTTGTCGATCTGGGGAGTGGTGATCCCTCCCTGGCTCACATTGACGAGCTGGGGAGGATTGAGAGCGACGCCCACGGCGACATTCTCAAACTCAAAGACTTGAGCGCCATTTCCGTAACCGGCAGCTACCGCACGAATGGGAGGGCGCGATCCACCCGCATTTGTACGAGTCCGGGTACCGATCTGCACCTGGTAATTAGAATGCCTCGGCGTTGTGCTCATTAATAACGCAGCAGCTATCCGACATGGAGGCAAACCGTGTGATGCCTGTCGAGCGTTGACCGCAACCGTCAATGCGCTGGCATCGCCCGTTTGAGCCTGAGCAGGTCGGAATATCGCCCCAGATATTACGAGGAAGATACTCAGATGGAAGCCCAACAGCAGGGATCTGCGCATGCAACGACCGAGATCACTCATTTGTTGGATGGGATTCCAGGTACCTGAGAAGGAGATCAAGAGCTGCATGAGCTGCCTGCTCCTTGATCTGGTGACGATCTCCCTGGAAGAGGAAGCGCTGGCTGATCTCTTCCCCTTCTGCACTCAACCCAATCCATGTAGTGCCTACAGGCTTCTCTGGAGTGCCACCGCTGGGTCCAGCGATCCCGCTTACTGCCAAGCCAAAATCAGCGGAAAGGAGGTTTCTCACACCGCGCGCCATCTCTTTTACTGTCTGCTCGCTGACCGCGCCAAATTTCTCAAGGGTGGATTTTCGGACGCCAAGCAGAGCCAATTTGGCTTCATTGGCATAGGAAACGATCGCGCCTCGGAAGAATGTTGAAGCTCCTGGAATATTTGTGATGCGATGACTGATCAGGCCCCCGGTACAGGATTCGGCGACCGCCAGCCAAAGGTCGCGCGCAGTGAGAAGGTTTTTTATCCGTTCCTCAGAAGATTTTTCCATATCGGGGAGATTATACTCCGATGTAATTGGAATCCAGATCATTGACGAATATGTTTTGTTAAAATAAAACCATAGATATGGACGTCGACTCACATCTCCAAGGAATCCTCGATACAGCACCTGCCAAAGCCGGTTGTTACCTGATGAAGGACGCCGAGGGCAGGGTGATCTATGTGGGTAAAGCTGTCAATTTACGCAATCGTCTGCGTTCATACTTCCATGCCAGCGCTCACGAGAACATCAAGACCCGCCAGATGGTGCGGCGGATCGCGGACATCGACTGGATCGTCGTCGATTCGGAGCTGGAAGCTCTGATCCTGGAGATGAACCTGATCAAAAAGTATCGCCCACATTTCAATGTCAGGCTGAAGGACGATAAGCGTTATCCCTATATCAAAGTGCATTGGTCGGTTCCATTCCCCAAAGTGACCGTAACGCGCCAAATGGTAAACGATGGCTCCCGTTATTTTGGGCCATATACCAGCGTCTGGGCAGTGCATCAGACCTTAGATGTGTTGCGCAGGATTTTTCCTTATTTGACGTGTGACCGCACCATTACGGGAAAAGATGAAAGGGCATGCCTGTATTTCGACATCAAGCTGTGTTCTGCCCCATGTATCGGAGCCATCACCCAGGAGAGCTACCGTCAGATCATCGACGATCTATGCCAGTTTCTGACTGGAAGGACGGAACCGATCGTTACCAGGTTGCAAAAAGAGATGCAAGCCGCGGCTGAAGATCTTCAGTTCGAGAGAGCGGCTGCATTGCGCGATCAGCTCCACGCGATTGAGAAAGTGGTAGAGAGGCAGAAGGTTGTTTCAACGGAATATGTCGACTCGGATGTGATCGCCATGGCGAGGGCAGATGGAGAGGCATGTGTCCAGGTGTTCTTTATCCGAGGTGGTAAGCTGATCGGTCGGGAATATTTCCTGCTGGAGGGAGCTGAAGGCAGTCAGGATGCGGATGTGATAGCAGAATTTCTAAAACAATTCTATGATCAGGCACCAGTTGTTCCGCCGCAGCTCTTGTTGCCTCACGAGATAGAGGAGTTACAGATCATCAAACAATGGCTGCGTTCCAGGAGAAGCGATCAGAAGGTAGAGATTCAGGTGCCTCGGACCGGTCAGCAGAGAGAACTGATTCAGCTTGCTTCGGAAAACGCCGCAGAGACATTGGCTGCGCTCAAGGCACAATGGCAGGCTGATAAGAACAAACAAACGATCGCGCTGGCAGAAATCCAATCTGCACTCAAGCTCAGCCAACCCCCGAACCGCATCGAATGCTATGATATCTCCAATACCCAGGGGACCTCTGCTGTTGGAAGTATGGTGGTGTTCGAGCAGGGGACGCCTCGCAAGAAGCTCTATCGCAGATTCAATATCCGCAGCGTGAGCGGCCCTGATGATTTCGCCAGTATGGAAGAAGTCTTGGTCCGGAGGTTCAATCGCTGGCGGGCTGGATTAGATCGGGCTGATACACCGGGCCAAAAACTAGATCAGGCATTTGGTTTGTTGCCGGATTTGATCCTAATCGATGGGGGCAAGGGTCAGTTGAATCGGGCGACTGCAGTCCTCGAGCGGTTCGATTTATTGACGAAAGTTTCAATCGCAGCGCTGGCCAAACAAAACGAAGAATTGTTCATCCCAGGGCAGGGGAAGCCGATCATACTCCCCAGACAATCGCAGGGGTTATATCTGATCCAGCGCATCCGGGATGAGGCGCATCGTTTTGCAATCAGTGCGCATCGCGAACAGAGAACCAGAAAAGGACTGGCTTCTCGTCTGGACATAATCCCCGGGATAGGACCTGCCAGGAGGAAAGCTCTGCTCAGTAAGTTCGGTTCCATACAAAATATCATCTCAGCCGATCTTGAGGAGCTCGCCTCTGTACCAGGTATCTCGATGGATCTGGCAAAAATAATAAAATCCCAGCTGGAATAAGCTGGTGAAAATTTGTCACGAAACAATGCTTATCAGGGTGCGGGGGCCCTCCACAATAAGACCGTTGCCCGACGGGAATAAAGACGAAAGGTGGTTTAAATTGCGTTGCAGAGTCGAACAATCGATATCACCAAACTTTGCAATATGAAGCAGGGAAGATAGTCAAAAGGGGCTATAATAATCAGTTACCTGTATTAGACGAAATATCACAGTCGATAGATCACACAAGGGAGTTTCGAAGTTATTATGGCGAAGAAGAAAAAGCGAGAATTAACCAGATTCGAGAGGCGCAGGTTGCGTACCCAGCAAATTATCATGATCACCATTGGGATCATTATCATCCTCTCGATGGTGATCTCCTTGATGATCACCATCTGAGCTCGCGGTGAGAGGGTGGGCGTATCCGCTAATTCGATGCAATTTTGATAAATTTTCCCTTAATAATCTATATTGCTATGCAAGGGATTTTTTGGTAAAATAACAAAAATGCAAAGTCCATGGAATGGACAGTTCCTGGGAGTGGGGGAGGAAATCTCACGATTAACAATCGATCTGCGTTAACCGGAATGCAGGAACGGCCGACCGAACAGTGCGGTTGCTTTTGATTATCATTCTAACCACCGCCAATATTGATTGATAAGGAAGGGAATAAATGAGAACCATGAGGTCGACATATGCAATCCTCTTTATTGTTTCAACCATTCTCATTTTGTCAACTTCATCGACGAAAGCCCAGACGGTCTCTGTCGTGGATTTTGAGGGGATCCCCCCAGGGACGATCGTTTCCAGCGTTTATTCTGGTTATGGGATTAGTGGGGACGTAGTCGATGGGGAGATCTTGGTGAACGGTTTCAATCCGAATCTGGGCGAGGGGGTCAATGCAGCCATGATCTTCGACGCAACATGTTCTCCAGGCGGGACGCCTGCAGACTGTTCTGGAGGCGACGATGATTTATTCAACCCAGGGCTTGGAAATGGATTGATCATCAGCGAAGACCTGGATGCGAGCGATCCCGACGATGCTGATGTAATTGGCGCTGTGTTCGAATTCGTTTTCCTGAATTGGGGACCGGGGATGGTGACAGTCGAAAGCCTTGACCTGCAGGACGTAGAGGTCGAAGAAACCGAGGATGCAAAGATTGAGCTTTTTGCCGATGGTCTGGATGACACCCTGATCGGTGAGGTCCCGATCCCGGATATTGGTGATGGGAACTGGCAGACGCTCCCGATTAACTTCTCAGGGGTTGGTTCAATCCGGATCGACTTGCAGGGCTCTGGGATGGTCGATAATATCCGGATCAGCACGGAACCGACTGCTGTCACACTGCTCTATTTCCGGGTGGACGAGGCCCGTAAAGGACAGGTCAGGTTGAGCTGGGCGACCTCGGCCGAGATCGATAATGTGGGTTTCAACCTCTATCGGTCTCCTACCCCCAATATAGGGAAATCTTTCAAGGTTCACACAGAACCGGCAGGTGGTGGGCCTGGTGGACACACCTACACCTTCACCGATACACCGCCAGGGGATGGACCGTGGTGGTATTGGTTAGCTGATGTGGATACCAAAGGCAAGGAAACATTCCATCATCCTGCTTTTGTGAGAGTTATTTTCAATCACTTCAGCTTCCTGCCGATTACGATCAGCAAGTAGTGAATACTGGACGGCGCCTTGTCCTTTACCTCTCTTTACTGGCTCTTCTGATGAGTGCCTCGCCGGGATTGGCTCGATCCCACCAGTCGATCGACCCCGTGCCTGTCATCACCATGTTGCAGGATGGATTGAAGGTTGATTGGCAGGTTCCAGAGCCTGCGATTCGCGTGAACGAAAATGGTTATACCGAGATCGAAATGGCAGGCTTCGATTTGAACACTACGCCGGGTTCCCTGGTCCTTCCTTTCAAATCGATCTTGATCGCTGTTCCCCAAGGTAGCCTACCCACTATCGAGATAGAAGAGCAAGAGATTTTCGAGATGGAATTGTTGTCACCGATAGCTCAGGCTGATACTCCTGAGCGTGTCCAAATATCGGATTATGGCTATACACTCTCCGAAGCTTCAGGTGACATCACCTGGCGAGGGCAGATACCCTCTGATGAGGAGCTCGCTGTGGAGATAATCGGAACTGTGCGCGGTGTCAAATTAGCACGCCTGACTTTTTCCCCGGTGATGCTTGAGGGCGATCGATTGAAGATCACCAACCACCTCAAGGCCATCGTACATTTCAATCGGCCAGCAGCCTCGCCGGTGAAGAATCAACTCGAAAGTGATCCCCTTCTTGGAACGCTTGAACATCTGGTGGTCAATCCAGATCAGATTGTGCCGATCGATCGAGAGGTTACAACATCCAAAATTTTGTTGCCAGACAAAGATATCGTCGCCCTTGAGGTTTCCCAGACGGGAATAACTGCGGTTTCGTTCGAGGATTTGCAGGATATCCGATATCCGTTGGAGGATGTCAATCCACAGCATCTTCATTTGTATCATGCGGGTCAGGAAGTCGCTTATCGCTGGGAGGGCGACGGTGATGCGCATTTCGAACCGGGGGAAAGGCTTCTTTTTTTCGCCGAACCCCGCTTCAGCCGTTGGGCAACGTTTGATACCTATTTTCTGTGGGGCAATGGACAATCTGGGCTTCGGATGGGTAGCCGATCCGCCGATCCTATCGGTCTGGATCCAGGGGATGCCAGCTTTACAGCGTCCTTCGAGCAAAATCATCTCTATACCCCAGATTGCTTTTGCGCGCCTATCCCAGCCGGACGAGATGGGGATCGATGGGTTTGGGATCGTGTGCAATACCCGGATTATCCTGCCCGGTCCTATCCTATTGAACTCTCTTCTGTGGATGTCTCAAGCCCGGCACGGCTGAAGATCTGGCTGATCGGCTACACCGATCTCACTGCTGAGCCGGATCACAAGTTGAGGATCGCTCTCAACGGCACCGAGATCGGAACAGCCGAATGGGATGGGAAAGAAAATTTCTCGGGAGACTATGTCATTCCATCGGGAATTTTATTAAATGGTGAAAATATTTTAGAACTCAGTCTGGTCGCGGTACCGGGTATTTCACTTGATGGTGTCTGGTTGGATGCGTTCGAGGTCGGTCATGTCCTCGCCGAAGATGTCTCTATCGGAAAGAGTGTGCTTTTTACAGGTGAAGCTACCCCCCATGCTTATACCTTGCGCCTCGATTTCGCGGATGGTTTACAGGGATATGATGTCACAGACCCCCACAGGCCGATCATCCTGACCGGCATAGAAAACCCTGAGTCGGGTATGATAACCCTCGGCGATGCGCCCGAAAGTGGCAATCGCAGGTATTGGTTGACGACAGATGGCTTGTCTAACTCGCCCGATCGCCTCCGTCTGGTTTCGCCGCTTCAGGATTTCCAGGATGCCTCGGGTGGTGAGTATCTGATCATCTCACCTGGGGAGTTTATCCCTGCGCTGGATGAACTCATTGCCTTGCGCACCTCTCAAGGATTGAAAGTAGCTGTTCGCGATGTCCTATCGATTTACGATTATTTCGGATGGGGGATACCCGACCCGGAAGCCATTCGCAAATTCATCGAATTTGCTTATCGTTCATGGGAACGAAAGCCTGTGTATGTCTTGCTTGTCGGTGATGGGACCGCTGATCCGAAGCGATATCTCGAAAGCTCAGGGATGACGTTTATTCCCCCATATCTGGCTGAGGTAGATCCCTGGGCAGGAGAAACTGCAGCCGATAACCGGTATGTGAGCGTCGATGGTGAGGATATCCTGCCCGACATGCTGATTGGGCGGTTACCTGCCAACAGCCCAAAGGAAGCCCGGGTGATGGTTGAAAAGATCGTCGATTACGAAGATCAGCGAATTGATGGCGAATGGATTCGAACCGCACTATTTGTGGCTGATGACCCGGATAGTGCCGGGAAGTTCCCCGAGCTGTCGGATCAGGTTCTGGCAGGTCTCCCATCGCCGCCTTTTCGCGCGAAGAAATTTTACTTCGACCCGATGGTCGTGTCCCCACAGCAATTTCGGGAAGATCTGATCGAAGCCTGGAATGAAGGTAGCAGCCTGATCATGTATACCGGCCATGCATCGATCCATCAATGGGCTGGGGAAAACTTCTTTCATATGCTTGATGTCCCCAGCCTGACTAATGGTCACCAGCTCCCGGTGTTGCTGGAGATGACCTGCTTTACCGGTGCCTTCCAGGTTCCGGGCTTTTCTACACTCGATGAATCTCTCGTCCGCTTCGAATCCGGCGGTGTGATCGCTGCTTGGGGTTCGAGCGGGTTGGGGATCGCCACAGGACATCGCTGGTTAGCCCAAGGTTTCATGAACAGTGTATACAATCAGGGTCATGTCAATCTGGGGATGGCAACCCTTGCTGGCCGGTTGAATGTAGCTAAAGCCGGTGTTTATCTGGATTTAATCGATACTTTTAACTTGCTGGGAGACCCAGCCACCAGCATTATCCGTACGTATTACCTGTTCGCGCCCTTTACTCGAAAATAGTTACGATGGAGGAACAATAGATGAACCGGTTCAAATTCGCAAATAACGTTGTTCTCTTGTTATTGATTTTTGTTCTGCTGATCGGTAAACCGAAAACCGCCACCGCGGTGGAAATTCTCGGAATCACTCCGACGGCGACGGATACGCAAACGGCGACGCCAACCATCACGCCTACTGAAAGCCAGCCACCGATCACTGTTACACCAACGGCTACCAGTACCGCGACCAGTACTGTGACACCGACAGAGACTGAACCTCCGCCCCCACCTCCGCCAGTTACCTTCACTCCGACGCCTACAGACACACCCACACCTACCGCCACCTCGGTGTTTGTCAATCCACCCCCTGATTCCTCGAAACGGACAGCCACCCCCAATCCTATCCTGCCTGCAACCGGTGAGCCGCCCGCAAATCGAATCGATTGGCTGGGATGGGTCTTTCCTGGCATCTTTCTGGTTGTGATGGCAGTGCTCATCGGTTTGACGGCGCGCCGCTCAAGCATGTCACAGAAGTAGCGAGTTTTTTCTGCCAGATAAATGTACCGATTAGGGACCTTCGCCCTGCTTTTCTTGATGGGGATGGCATTCTTCCTGGCTGGTTCTCGTGTTTTCTCAAGTGCACCTGACAATGCGATGGATGTGTCGCATCCTCCCTCTCAAAGTCCTCCATCATATGAGCTCACTATGGATCGAACTAACATCGCAAAACTCGGGCTGACGGTTCCCGAGGAGGTACTCGGTAATGATTTGGCAGACTCTCTGGCTGGCCAAGAGTCGGTCATCTTACGGGACAGTTCAGTATCACCGCGCCATTCAGTATTTAGCGATCGCCGTGCATCTGAAGTCTTCGCAGAGCAGAAAGACGAAGCCATCGATAACAGTTTGCAAGAAGCGCCTGAAAACCTATTGATACCCTCCCTGAGAGTCAAAGCAAAGATCGTGTATGTACCGTTTTCCGGAATGACATGGGATATCTCAGATTTAAGGCAGGATATCGCCTGGCTGGGAAGCCCTCTCGGGAAAACAAATCGACATAATTTGATCCTTGCCGGACATGTGACCCTTTACGATGGGCGGAATGGTCCCCTCTATTCCGCTGCCAGGCTCAAGCCTGGTGATCTGGCCTACGTTTATTCAGCGACCAGGGCTTACACTTACCGGCTTCAGTCCGTATCGACTGTTTACCCAGAGGAGATATCGATCCTGGATGATACCGCCTCGCCACAATTGACTTTAATCACCTGTACCACATGGGATGAGGAGACTTCGAGCTACCTTCGTCGGCTGGTCTTTCAATTCAATTTGGTTAAGGTTGAGCTCAGGACGATTCACCTCAACGAATAATAAATTTCCCAATGGATCAATAAGCGGGTCATCCTGTCTCATTAAGAGAATATCTCCCTGGAAGAATGTGCATGAGAAGTTATTTAGATTAGCGCAGGATAAGGGTCTCCTGGGAGATCTCCTCCAGAAGAGTTTGAGCGAGGTGGATCTCCTCGGCCACTTTGAAGGACCAGCGATAGGTCTGACCATTGGCAGTGATCGATATGGAATAAGTTTCACCAGGAGAAAGCGGCGAACGGGGTACAAGGACGATCGCATCTCTTGCGTCCAGAATATTTCTCCCCAATCTGCGTGCGGTGGGATCAGGATTTTGGTAATTGGTTTCGTCGAAGATACAAGCCTCTAAAGATTTGCCATTCACTTTAATCGAATATGCTGTCACTGAAGGGGTGATGTTTCCATCACCAAGTTGCAGGATGACTGGCAACCCTGATGGGGCCTGATAACCCGGGCAGCTGCTTAAAGGGTCCGGGTACTCTGTATAATAAGCTGAAAGTGGTATGGTTGTGCCGTCACCGGGCCAGGCTATGGGGAAATTCGTCTCAGCCTGAGACGCCTGTAATCCGCGGATGATATCCAGGGAAGCACCCATTTGCAAGCCGCCGTCAATTTCGCGAAAACTTCCAAATCCCACTGAGCTGAGCTGTGGATCGAGGATGCCAACGGCGTGGAATGGAGCCTGCATCCAGAGATCGATGGCATAATGATCGCTATTGGAGCTGTCCGAGCTCGCCATCAGGTTGCTTGTCCTGGCCGCCTGATCTCCTTCTCGGGTGTACCAGGGTTTCTGAGGGTCCTCGCTATGGCTGACATAATCGTTTTTTACCATGTAGCGGGAATGTAACCAGCCCCCATCACTCCAGCTCGTATTCTCGTAAACGGGCGCGAGACCAGCCAGGGCGCGGTAATAATTGACGTAAGCCAACCAGCCTGCTTCTTCGGGTGGTGGGGTGATATCGGGTGGCAGCTGTCCGGTTGGATGTTTGAAAACGGCGGGCAAGAAGATAGTTTGTTGAGCCAAAACTTGAACCCCGGCGGTATCCGCTGGAAAAGCCAGGACGACATTCTCTGGTCGGGGAATGATTGCCGAGACCAATAAGCACAGAATTGCATTGAATATGATCGATCTAGGAAGGAATTGACCTATTTTCTCTTTAGCAGCGCGGTGTCCAGCTCTCAAGTCCACCAATGAATACCTCCGTAATAAATCGAACCCCATCGACGAGGACAGCCAGATGGGGTTCATAAGCGTCAAGCGAATAGACCTTCATCGGCAGTCCGGCGATCATACGGTTCGCGGGTTCCCTCACCTACGGTTGGCACGCGCCACCGTTTAGACCCGTGACTTTGCGCCCTTACCTTTCGATAAGTTTGCCTTTATCGATTGAAGTTTTATAACCATTTTATTACTTGCTAATGATATATCAATGACCCAAAAGTACTATCGACAGTTTTGAAAGTCTTCGGGGGGCGAATCCTCTTGGGACAGGATTTTTACAGCCGAATGCATGAAGAGGTGATTTCTGGATTGAGAATCCAGGCAGGCGTAAATCCTGCCAGAATCTATTGAGGGAGGAAAATCATGATATAACCTCCCAAGCCTGCAACGACAAAAAAGCTTGACGATCACTTGTGACCAGGATAAAATAACGGCAAAATTGAAAAATAATCAACCGGGGTACCTCACCCCCCGGATGGGAAGGTTTAATGGCGAAACCGGTTTAAGTCCGGTGCTGTCCCGCAACTGTAAGCCCGTCTGAGAATTCTCAGATCGCAGGTAAGCCAGGCCGCCCGCCCCGGTTGGGTTCTCCACCTCCTCGCGGATAGTGGGTGGGAGCGCAAGCAATTATGCGATCAGACCCCTGTCCAGGAGACAGGGGTTTTATTTTTGAAAATCTTCAAAGATGAACCTTTAACACTCTATCAAGGAGCTCAGGATGACCAAAAACAACACTTCCATTTATGTACTGATCCTTTTCCTTCTCAGCCTGTCCATTTATGGGTGTTCAGCCCAAACAGGGGAGGTGCTCACTCCCACTTCCCAGGCGATTGAGCTGGTCGATGGTTTGGGGAGGACGGTGCAGCTCCCTGCCCCAGCAACAAGGATAGTCTCCCTGGCGCCCTCGAACACCGAAATTCTCTTTGCGATTGGCGCTGGTGAGCAGGTTGTTGGTCGGGATGATTTCTCGGATTACCCGGCTGAAGCGCAGAACCTGCCAGGAGTTGGTGGGGGCTTTGCGGATTACAACATCGAAGCCATAGTCGATCTTCAACCCGATCTCGTGCTGGCAGCTGAGATCAACACCCCTGAACAAGTCAAAGCGCTGGCCGATCTGGGAATCACAGTCTATTTGCTCTCCAACCCGACCACCCTGGAAGAGATGTATGGGAACCTGGAATTGGTCGGACGCCTGGCAGGTAAGAGCGAGCAGGCGAGAGATCTGGTCGAGTCTCTCAAAGGACGGGTTGCCGCGGTCGACGAGCTGATCAGCCAGGTTGATTCCAAACCGACGGTCTTCTATGAGCTGGATGGTACGGACCCATCAAAGCCCTGGACAGCTGGAGCCGGGACGTTCATCGACGCACTGATCGCCAGGGCAGGCGGGGTCAATATCACCTCTGATTTAACCGGTCAATATATGCAATTCAGCATCGAGGAGCTGCTGGTTCGTGATCCTGAGATCATCTTGTTAGGCGATGCAGCATATGGGGTGACACCCGAATCCGTAGCACAACGCACCGGCTGGACGGATCTTCAGGCGGTTAAGAACAACCGGATCTATCCTTTCGATGACAATCTGGTAAGCCGTCCGGGACCACGACTTGTCGATGGGCTCGAAGAGCTGGCACGGCTCATCCATCCCGAACTTTTCACCGAATGAGGTCTCCCTATCCAATGACGGGTATTACTCGTTCATATCTGATCAACCTGACGCTGCTGATCCTGGCATTGCTGCTGAGTGTGGCGATCGGCGCCGTATTCATCCCACCAGGGACAATACTTCGAATGCTGGGTGAACAATTTGCACACACAACCTCCGCTCAAGGTTATCCGCAAAGTTTCAAGGTGATATTGTACGAGATCCGCTTTCCGCACACCGTTCTGATCGCCTTGACCGGTGCAGCACTTGGTAGTAGCGGAGCTGCATATCAGGGGCTTTTTCGAAATCCCCTGGCAGACCCTTATCTTATCGGAGTTGCCTCCGGGGCCGGATTGGGTGCGGTGATCGCCCTGTCTCTGGCGTGGCCAATGGCCGTGCCAGGCTATCTGGCTGTCCCGGCGGCGGCTTTCCTGGGCGGGATTACGACAGTGACTATCGTTTATTTGCTCGCCCGGACGCGGCAGGCTCTTCCGACCACGACCTTGATTTTGGCTGGGGTGGCGGTTGGATCGTTTGCCTCTGCTTTGACGTCATTCTTGATGCTGCGTTCCGAGGGGGAAGTCCGCCGGGCTCTGGCCTGGCTATTGGGCGGTTCAACGCTTTCAGGATGGTCACCGGTATATGCATCGCTGCCTTATCTGACCCTCGGGATCACAGGCTTATTGATCAGTGGACACGCATTGAACGTCCTTCAATATGGAGATGAACAGGCTCAGCAGCTCGGTCTGAACGTAGACCAGATCAAGAAAATCGTCATCCTGGCGGCATCGCTGACGACAGCAACCGCGGTCTCATTTGCGGGTGTGATCGGTTTTATTGGTCTGATCGTCCCCCATCTCATGCGGATCATATGGGGATCGGATTACCGCCATCTCATTCCCTTATCTCTTCTAGGTGGAGCGACGTTGCTTTTGTGTGCAGATGTTTTAGCCAGAGTTGTACTTGCACCTCAGGAGCTTCCGGTTGGCGTAATAACTGCGCTCACTGGAGCTCCTTTTTTTCTCTGGATTTTGAGGAGATACCAGCGTGACACTCCTCGGGCTTGACCGTTTGGGAGTATCCGATGCTTACCATTAACTCTCTCACCGCAGGATATGGTTTTCACCCCGTCATCCATGATATTTCGTTTTCTGTGGAAGCAGGGGAGATCATTGCTTTAGTAGGCCCGAATGGATCGGGTAAAACCACGCTCATCCGGGCGATCACGGGGATAATTCCCCTGCTATCCGGTTCGGTTCGCGTCCAGGGAAGAGACATATCTGCAATGTCTGTGAGCCAGCGTGCGAGAATGATGGCGACCGTCCCCCAGGCGCGCAAACTCCCGGAAGGATATACAGTCTGGCAGACGGTTTTGTATGGCCGGACCCCTTACCTCGGGTGGCTGGGGAAACCAGGTGAACGGGACATAGAGATGTGTCGATGGGCGTTGGAAAGCACCAATTTGTCAGGTTTGAGCGAAAAACCGGTAGAGGAGTTGTCAGGAGGCGAGCAACAGCTCGTGCTGGTTGCCCGCGCTCTGGCGCAGGAGACACCGGTTCTGCTGCTCGATGAGCCCACCGCACACCTTGATTTGCAACATCAGAATGTCATCTTACGGCTGGTTCATGAGCTTGCTCACCAGAATCACCTGGCAGTGTTAATGTCTCTGCATGATCTTAACCTGGTCTCACTCTTTTCCGATAAAGTGGCTTTGTTGGGCGAAGGGAAACTGCATGCACTTGGAACCTCAAGCCAGGTGCTCGAAGAGAAAACACTCACCCAGGTATTCCGGGCACCCGTATCGGTAATGCCTCATCCTGTTCTAGGAGTCCCTCTGGTCTTTCTGGACGGGCGAGGTGGAGAGGTTATCAATCAGGCTGTACATCTTCGCCAAGGATCGCTGTAACTTTCAGGAAAAATTCTGGCACAGAGAAAGGTTTTTGAATCCAGGGAATACCACCTTCCTCGAGAGCTCTGACATTTTCCTCTTCGAGTGGGTGACCTGTGACGAACAGGATTTTGATCTCAGGCCATCGATTTCTGATTACCTCATACATCGCGATGCCGCCCATCTCAGGCATCACGATGTCGCTGATGATCATCGAGATCGGTTTTAGCTGAGCCTGGATGGTATCGATAGCCTCCAGTCCATTCGAGGCAGTGATGACTGAAAAATTCTGATCTTCGAGCAAAGCCTGAAGGGCTTCTCGAGTAATCAGATCATCTTCGACAACGAGAATACGGCGTCCTTTCCCATCAGGAAGTACATCGGTTTGTGGGGATTCTTCGCTCTGCTCTGCGACAGGGAGTGCAGGCAGGTAAATGATAAACTTGGCACCCCGCCCTGGCTCACTCTGGACATCGATATATCCATCATGTTGTTTTACGATTCCATAAGCCTGAGCCAATCCCAATCCAGTACCCTGACCAACCGGTTTAGTGGTGAAGAAAGGTTCGAAGATGTGGGGGAGGACTTCCGGGGAAATGCCAACACCGGTATCACTGATCGCCAGTGTAATCCATCTACCAGCTGGTAGATAAGGCATTGGTGGGAAATCATTTTGACTCAGCTCAAGGTGATCGAGCTCGATGCGCAAAGTGCCCCCCTCCGGCATCGCATCGCGGGCATTCAATGCCAGGTTCATGATCACTTGCTGAAGGCGTGCAGGATCTGCAGAGACCATATAAAGACCCGGTTGGTAAGTAAGTTCCACTTTTATCGTTTCGGGGAGCACTCTGACCAATAATTTATCGACTTCCTTGATGAACGGTAGCAAATCGAGTGGGCTTGGTTCCATCACCGAACGACGGCTGAAGTCCAGGATCTGCCGTATGAGGCTGGCTGCCCTTTGCACCTGCCGTCGGATGATTGATAACCTTTCCATGGCGGATGAATCAGCTGACAGCTCTTTATTCAACAGGTCGGTATAAACCAATATGGTCGCCATAATATTATTGAAGTCATGCGCAATGCCAGCAGCCAGCTGCCCGACGGTAGCCAGTCGTTCCTGCATCTGGATGCGGGTCTGATTCTGGCGTTCCTGGGTCACTTCACGCAACATAAGCACCCAATAGGGTTGTTGTGCTCCGATCGAACGCGCCTCAGCTTCGAAGATCCTTGGAACAGTCTCTCCAAGGACGATCTCGACAGGCAAGACTTCGTGGCTTTTCCTGACCAGATCCTCGAACGAATAAGGACCGAGATGACAATGAAAATGGGATGTCTCCTCATCCTGGATGTCAGTGGCAGTTTCATGATCCTGGTGGGGATTGAAGGAGGATAGAATCTCCCTTCCCAGAGAATTGATGACCACAGGTCGATAGGTTTTATCCAGCAAGATCACGCCAACCGGTAGCTTCTCTATCAGGTTCTCGAGGCGTTCCTGTTCACTAGCCAGAAGATCGACGAGATGTTGAACCTGATCGTACCGTTTCACGTTGCTGAGAGCCAGACCAACCTGGGAGCAGATAGCTTCGAGGAGGTCAAGATGGTCTGAACTGAATGCTCCAGGTTTTTGATGCAAGACAGTGAGCACGCCCAGCAGTTCGCCATCGAAGATGATGGGTGCCCCCAGAAATGAGCGCAGTTCTTTTTCCTGTTCGATCAAGGGGGAGTATCTTGGCTCGTTGGCGAGATCGCTGATTCCTACGGGTCTCTTCAATTGGGCGATCCAGCCTGGAAGGTTATCGTTCGTCTGAACTGTAACCGAGATATTGGGATCCTCCAGAATTCCCGCCGAATCGGTGAAGATGCTGACCAATTTCAACCAATTTCCTTCTGACTCACAGGCGAATGCCATCCCAAGGGAACCACCGAGAGCCTGGCAGGTGAGGGAGATGGATTTCTTGAGAATGCCCGTCCCATCACGGCAAAGGGCGAGTTCCCTGCCAATGTTATAGAGCAGGCTCAGATGCCGCCTTTCGGTTTCCACCTGAGCATACAGGCGAGCGTTTTCGATGGCGATAGCAGCCTGATCGCCCAAAAGGTGCAAGATTTGGATGTCTGCTTCGCTGAACGCAGCGCTGCTTGAGTGCGACATGTTCATCACGCCAACGACCCGCTGGCCGATCTTCAAAGGCAGACCGATGATCGCACCTTTCCAGGATGGCGGGGTGTCAGCAAATAAGGGATGGTCTGCCATGTCTGGCACCATGATCGCCTTTCCACTGCGCGCCACGGTGAACGTAAGCCCATGAGGGCGCGGAATTGCGGCCGGTTGCCCATATCTGCCATCAGACCACAAAGCGGAACCAAATTCGAGTCGACCGCCATCTTCCGGTGTGTACAAAAAAATATGGCAGTTGTTCGCCCCGGGGATCAGGTCCAAGGCGCATTTTACAATTGTATCGAGAACGTCTTGCAGGTTCAGGCTGGCGGTCAGGCTCAGGCTTGCCTGACGGAGAGTTTCCAGCTGCGTGATCCGTTTTTCTTCAGCTGATTGTCTCTCGCTGATGTCTTCAATAACGCAGTCAAAATAGGTCTCACCCTCGTCCTCGCCAGGGGAAACAACTTTAGCGGTCAGCAGCGCCAGGAAGGGTGTTCCATCTTTCTTTTTTAGCCTGAGTTGAACTCCGCTGAGACTTCCTTTTTTCAGCAACTCAGCGGAAAATTTCGCTCTTTCCTTCGGATCGACATAAATATCCGAAACTCTTGTCCGATATATCTCTTCCTCGTTGTTAAATCCAAGCATTTTGACAAAGGCTGGATTGGCCATGATGAATTTCCCCTCAGGCCCTGGAGTGGTTCGAGTGATCCCAACAGGGATGCGTTCGACGAGTGAACGATAATGTTCGTCGGTATTGAGCGTCGCCCAGTTATTACTAGGGGTTTTATTAACTAAGAAGCTGTCTCCCGGTTGTTCTTGGGCGGGAATCAGAGATCCTGTTCTCCCTTTCGAAACCATATCCTTGATTATAGTCGCCAACGATCGCATTTTCCCTCCCGTTTCCTAAGTCATGTGTAAATTATCAGTTACATTATTGTAAGTTGACCGTTTGAATAGCTCAGGAATTGGAGATTGTGAATCTCTGGCTATCAGTCCCGGGTACCCAGGTCTTTTATAAGATAGAGATTTCCTCTTTCGAAACCGCGTTCAATGTAGTATTGTCTTGTCCCCACCGAAGAAATTACTGCCAGACGAGAGAACCCTGCCCGCAAAGCAATCGTTTCGGCTCTTTGCAAGAGTTGGGTGCCTAATCCCGTATGTTGTGCGACCCCGGCGCGTTTTTCACCAACCTCGAGAGATTGACCATAAATATGAACCTCGCGGATGATCGCGGCTCCTGCCAGCTCATCAAGCTGTGCTGGCAATGATAACGGCGGAACCGTCCCTTTCCCTGGTAAAGAGAGGCGCAGAAACCCGGCGATTCGATCCTCAGCGGTCACAAACGATATGAAATGTTCTTCCGCTGACCCTGCCTTGTAGGTCAGGTCATCCAGATGGAGGGCAAACCGGTCGATAGGTTGGTGGCGCACTTCCCGACAGCGAATGCACTGGCAACGCAAACCTCGCCGCCGGAGCTCTTGCTGCACATCCTGGCGCAGGCTGGTGCGCCGGTTGCCAGCGACTACGTGAGTCGAGGGGATGTCCCTGACCACGCGATTGACTCGACAGTAGCGCGGGATGGTGGTTTTTAGATCGGCGATCAGCTGGACCAGTTCCTCCGTCGAGTATGGTTGGAATTCTCCTCTCTGCCAGTATTCATAGAGTTCTGAATTCGCCAGAAGCTGGTTGGGGTATATCTTTATCTCATCCGGGCAAAAACCCTCCCACATGCGGATGAAATCCTCGCGGTCCGATTGTGGCGACGCACCGAGAAGGTTCGGCATCCAATGCAACACGATCTTAAAACCGGCAGCTCGTAACAACTCGACTGCCCGGCGCGTGTCTTCCACTGTATGACCGCGTTTGTTAAGGGTCAGCAGGCGATCATCGAAACTTTGTGCACCGATCTGGACTTTTGTCACACCCAGGTAGCGCAACCAGGCGATCTCTTTCCAGTCGATATGATCTGGTCGCGTCTCGATCACCAGGCCGACGTTTCGGTGGGGCGCACTTTCGTTCTGTGCCTGCGCCTGAACCAAGGAGGCTGCCGGTTGGCCATTCAGCGCCTCCAGGCATTTCATAACAAACCATTCCTGATAGTCTTTGCGATAGGCGCTCCAGGTGCCTCCCAGGATGAGCAATTCGATCTTATCCGTTGGATGTCCTACAGCCTCCAACGCTTCTATCCGGGCTTTGACCTGCCGATAAGGGTCGAAATCGTGCTGCAAAGCGCGCATGGCGCCGGGTTCATCTGGCAGGTAACTTTTTGGCATACGTACGTCGGTTGGACAGAAGACACATTTCCCCGGGCAGGGATAGGGTTTGGTAAGGGTCGTGACGACCGTGACGCCCGAAAGCGAACGTACCGGTTTCATGCGGATGCTGGCGAGAACCTTGGGTTCTGGTTGCCATTCTCCCTTCTCAACCAATTCCTTATACGCTGCGACGAGGGCATTCTTTCCCAGATAGCCCCTCCCGCCTGGGAGAGGATGACGCCGTACCGCTTCCGTGACAGGAACGCCGGATCGGATCAATTCGAGCACCTGGCGCGCCAGGTGGGACTTCTCGGGAGTCTTCTCTCGGATTTGCTGCCAGGTCAGGCTATCCATATTACTGTCCGCTCTAGGTGTCTGGATCCTTGAGTCATAGAAGGAATATAATGGACGTGTGGACAATGAAATTGTCAATTATTTGCTCAAACTTAATCATCAATTTTACCAGACCTTTGCACTCCACTTTTCCGCCAAGCGACAGAAGATCCAGCCAGGGGTGCTGAAAGTGCTGGAGACCCTCTCACATGATGCACGAATTCTCGACTTGGGTTGTGGGAATGGAATCGTCGCCCGTGAGTTATCGAACAGGGGGTTCAACGGCATCTATATCGGCCTCGATAATATTCCTACATTCCTTGAAATGGCACGTGCGAACCTGAGAGGGAGGGTGAATTTCACCTTTTTAGAAAGAGATCTGACCGAACCGGGGTGGATGCAGGATCTCCCCCCAGGTGAATTCGATGTCGTCTTGGCATTTGCTGTGTTACACCACCTGCCAGGGAGAACAATCCGCCAGCGAGTGCTCACTGAAGCTCGGGACTTGCTATGCAGTTCGGGGCGCCTGGCGCTCTCAGTCTGGCAATTCCTGAACAGCAAGCGGCTGCGAGACCGCCTGCAAGCCTGGGATCAGATCGGCCTTAAGCCGGATCAGGTCGATGCCGGAGACTATTTGCTGGACTGGCGCGAGGGAGGTTTGGGGTTGCGTTATGTTCACCACTTTACCCCTGAAGAGCTGGCTTCCCTGGCGCATTCGTGTGGCTATACCGTCCAGCAGACATTCTACTCGGATGGTGAAGGGGGGATGCTGGGATTGTATCAAATCTGGGAGAAGAGCAGCCAGGAATAACTCTTGGGATCTAGTTGGAGCGTTCGTTAAGAACAACGAGAAGACTGGCATAGTATAATGTTGGCACATATTCTTCTATTGAATTTTCGGCAGACTCCCCTCTCATGCGCATCCTGGTGCTCTCTGATATTCACGCCAATCTGACAGCCCTGGAGGCTGTTCTTCAAGATGTGGGCGAGATCGATTCGGTCTGGTGTCTTGGCGATCTGGTCGGGTATGGGCCTGATCCTAACGAATGTATTCATCGTATACGGGATTTACCAGGCATGGTTTGCCTGTTGGGCAACCACGATGCGGCGGTCATTGGCAAGATAGATATCGATTCTTTCAATCACGAGGCCCAAGTCGTTGTCAACTGGACCAGGGATGTCCTCACCCAATCCAATCTGGAATTCTTGCGAAATTTACCTGATCGTCTGGTAATCGAGCCGGTCACTTTGGTGCACGGCAGCCCCCGCCAGCCAATTTGGGAGTATCTATTGGATAGCAAAACTGCCACTCACAACTTCGATCATTTCAGCACGCCTTATTGTTTCGTGGGTCACAGCCATCTCCCCTCGATTTTTCATCTGGGTGATGGAGCGCGCTATGCAAGATTGATCATCCCGGAGGATCACATCAGTCTGGAATTGACCCCAAGAGCCATCCTCAACCCTGGATCGGTTGGACAGCCGCGCGATCGGGATCCGCGCGCCGCTTATGCTATCTACGACCCCGAATTGCTGACCTGGACTTTCTACCGAGTAGAGTATCATATCTCCGAGGTTCAAGAACGTATGGTAAGAGCGCGCCTGCCGCGCCGGCATATCATCCGGTTGAGCGCTGGTTGGTGACCCAGGATAAAGATGGAAGAAATGGGAAGGAACTTCTCGAACCCGTCAGGCGTCTTTAGGGCAGATTCAGTTTTCGAGGAGAAATCGCCATGATAAGAAAAGCCCTGTGGTTCCCGAGCATATTTTTGATTTTTGTGTCAGCCTGCGCGCCCGCAAGTGCCCCATCTGCGGAAAAACGAGTAACCAATGTCTTCAATCAGGGAGCACTTCCTGAGGCGATCGCGCCCGCGCCTCGTGAAGTGAGCGGAGAATTCGCATTTCAGGAGGAAAGCGCTAACACCACGGACAGATTGGTGATCAAGAACGCCAGTCTTGAGATTGTGGTCGACGACCCAGAGAAATCCATGGATACTATCGCTCGCCTCGCAGAGACTATGGGCGGGTATGTTGTCTCAGCCAATCTTTATCAGAATGTGCTCTCGAACGGCGTAGAAGTACCACGAGCCTCGATCACGATCAGAGTACCTGCCGATAAACTGAATGAAGCCCTGGTGAAGATCGAAGCAGAGAGCGATCGCGAGCCACTTAATAAAAACATTCAAAGCCAGGATATCACCAGCGATTATACCGATCTACAATCCCGTCTGCGCAATCTGGAAGCTGCTGAAGAGCAGCTGATTGAGATAATGAATAGAGCGACCCGGACGGAAGATGTTTTGAATGTTTTCAACCAGCTGACCCAGATCCGCGAACAGATCGAAGTGATTAAAGGACAGATCAAGTACTACGATCAATCTGTGCAGCTCTCTTCGATCAGTGTCGAATTGATCGCCAATGAAGCAGTACAGCCGATCGCAATCGGGGGCTGGCAGCCTGTGGGTGTGGTGAAGGATGCCATCGAAGCCTTGATCCGTGGATTGCAAATCGTCGTCAATGCTATCATCTGGCTGGGACTGTTCGTCATCCCAATCCTGACGGTTATCCTGCTGCCTGTGTTCTTGATCGTGCGTTATATCATCCGCCGCCGCCAGAGGGCAAGGGTGACGCCTCCCTCTGCCCAAGCGAGCTCATAGCCGTAAGTCTCACCATAATGCCAGGATGCCTGCGCATAATCACTCAGGCATCCTTGTTTTATTATTAGGGAATGCTGGTGTTCGTTAAATTTTAAACAGCAAGGGAGGATCATCGCATGCCACTGAGCAACCCAGCTTTCGGGATCATTTCGGTATAATCTCAGCAATGCACGACTTTGCCGAGAAGGTCTATAACTTGCTTGGACTACGCCTCACCAAGCAACAGCTGGAATCTCTGGCGATTTATGAGCGGGAATTGATCGACTGGAACTCGCGTTTTAATCTAACCGCCATTGACGACCCCCAGAAAATTTATACCAAACACTTTTTGGACTCGCTGACCTGCCTGCTGGCAATGCGCGGCACACCTATCGGACGGATTGTGGATGTGGGCACTGGAGCGGGATTTCCAGGCATACCGATCAAGATCGCCTGTCCCAAGATCCAGTTGACATTGATCGAGTCGGTAGGGAAGAAAGCAAGTTTTTGCCAACACATCGTACAAATCCTGGACCTCAAAGATATCATAGTCCTTCAGGAGAGAGCTGAGACGGTGGGTCAGCAGCCTTCACACCGTGAGCAATACGATTGGGCTATCGCTCGGGCTGTGGCTACCATGCCTACCCTGGCTGAGTATTTGCTCCCTTTGGTTAAGATTGGCGGGAAGGCATTGGCTATGAAAGGCGAAAGCGCCCCGGCTGAAGTGCATGTGGCGGAGAGAGCGATCCACCTGATGGGAGGTCGGTTATCTCACCTATTACCTGTGACCCTGCCAGGAGTGGAAGAGCAACGTTTCCTGGTGATCATCGATAAAGTTGCTGCTACGCCAAAGTGTTATCCCCGCCGGGTTGGGATACCTGCCAAAAGACCTCTCCTGGTTAAAAGGGTTTGAGGTATCAAGTCTCCAAACGTCCAGCATTGATGTGCCAGAGGGTTGCATTCTGGATGAACTTCGGAGAGATGAGAGCCTGATCGGTTGTGGTCAGCAGGATCTGGTGTTCGTCAACCAGTTTATCCAAAAGATCCTTTCGGCGGTCAGGGTCTAATTCAGCCAGTGCCTCGTCGAGTAAGAGCACTGGAGAATAACCGCTGCGTGCCTTGATCCAGGTTACTTCGGCAATTTTTAGGGAGAGTAAGGCAGTCCGGATCTGGCCGCGTGAGCCGTAAGTGCCCAGATCGATCCCATTTTCGATGAAGCGGAGTTCGTCCCGATGAGGTCCGAGATTTGTGACTCGACGGTTGATGTCCTCCTCGCGTTGGCGGTAGAGAGTATGCGCGAAACCTTGTTGGATTTGTTCCAGGGTAAAACCACTCCGATCCACTGGGGAATCGAATGGGAGGGTGTATTGCCCTGGAGGTTGTGGAATCGGGTCATAAGCCGGTTGATATAGCAGGCGTAACACTGACTGACCGCGTGTCAATTCGCGATGAAATCGGGCTGTAAGTGTTTCTAATTCCTGTATAGCCCGAATGCGAGCCTGGATCAGAGATGCGCCTTTGGTAGCGAGCAGGTTGTCCCAGTAATCTAACTGGGAGGGATCACCACCGTACTCTGCCAGTTGTTTGAGGAGCGCGTTCCGCTGAATGAGGGCTCCAGAATAATCTGCAAGGTCGCGGCTGTAATTAGGGACAACTTGGGCAAGGGCCAAATTGAGGAAACGTCGCCGTTCTTCTGGGGCGCCGGCGATGATCTCAACCATATGAGGCAGGAAGAGGACTGCTAAAAATTCACCCAATGCCTCGCTCAACTTGCGTTTGACGCCATCCACGAGCACTTCCCGGCGTAATCTCGCAGGACCATTGAAACCGTTCGTCTCCTGAATCAGACGGACTTCTATGACATGGTTGCTCGCACCCTGCCCGGCTGAGCCTTCACGCGAAAAGCGTGCCACGATCCGCCCGACGGCGAGTCGCTCGCGCGCCGCCAGAAAATTTACCAACTCCCGGTCATGTTGGGCCTGAAAGGAAGTGAATGTGGCCAGATAATAGATCGCCTCCAACAGGCTCGTCTTTCCCTGGCCATTTGCACCGAGCAAGACCACCGCACCCGGGGGTACAGAGGTGTCCAAACGGGCGAAGTTCCTGATGTTGGTTAATGAGATGTGGGTCAGATACATCTGGTAGCGAGCATCAATCGGCTGGTGAAACCTGGGTCGTTTCACCCTCGATCACCCAGACCTTTTCGGCACGGTCGATGAACAACACACCATCGAGATGATCGATCTCATGTTGAAAGATGCGCGCCAGCCATCCGTGAGCTTTTATCTTGATTGGCTGACCCCGGCGACTGAAACCTTTTACAGTTATGGATTCAGCGCGTTCCACATCTCCGGCCATACCCGGGATGGAAAGACAGGCTTCTGTGCCTACCAGAGTCTCTTGCGAGGCGCGTGAAATCTCGGGATTTACGACCGTATACAATTTTGCCGGCCGTTCTGGATCGTCCTCGGAACCAAATTCGACAACGATCACCCTGAGCGGGACATCGATTTGTGGTGCAGCCAGGCCAACACCCGGCGCAGCGCGCATTGTTTCGACCATATCATCGATCAACTTCTGCAGGTCGGGTCCGAAATCGTTGACTTTGCGTGCTTTTCGACGCAGAGTCGGATGAGGATGTGTCACAATTTCTCGGATTGACATAGCAGCTATTCTACCCGAAATCGTCCTCATGGAACTCTTCAAAATCTTCCTCGATTCTTGGTACTTCAACGTTATGATAATAAACATCCAATACATCGACGAACCGTTGTCGTTGCCGGGCTGCCTCCGATTCTTCTTTTGCCTGACGCAACGCGACTATTCTGTTGAAAATATCCTGCTGAACGCGAGCGGGATCATGCACTTCCCTGAATACGAATTTCGTTTCCCCAACATTAATGGTGACAAATCCAAAATTCAGGAGATACCCCAGCAATCCCAATCGTTCATGTTCAAGACTGAGGATATTCTCCAGCGGCGCGGATTTTTTGATTTCCGTACCAAATGGTTTGCGTTCGATGTCGAAGATATATTTATCTGTTACCTGGTAAATATCATTCCGCCAGTCCAGATACTTGTAAAACCACCACGGGAGGAAAACTAAGAGAAGGAGGGCTGTTCCGAATAGGAGAAATAACTCGAAGGTCCTGGTGGTTATTTGCCCATTCTGTTGTGCGTTCAATAAGCCGCCCAGGCTGATGATGGTTAGAAAACCACCCATTGTGGGGATCCAGATTTTACCGAAGAGAGTTGGCCAGTATTTTCGATAGGTAATAACGTTGCCCTCCTCGAATCGCATTGTGAAAAAATTACTGAAGAAACGAGCCAGTTTGGAAGGCTCTGCGGGTTGGGAGCTACGTGATTCGACCACTGGCGCCGAGGGTGATTTTCGTCCCGTTTTTTTCAAAATACGCGCCTGGATGGCTTCGTCGATGCGTTTGATTTCACCCCGTTCGCTCCTCAGCTGCAACCTGTAGCGATACTCCTCGATTATGGAGACCATGCGATATGGATGGGGTAAATTTCTAAGCACGATCTCGCCTGTGAAGGTGCGCACAGCCACATTCCCGTATCCGAGCAGTCGTCCTATAAAAGATGTCGTCACATTGACAGCCAGGATCGTGTTGAGCGGAGCCTCGTCACGGCTTTCGTAGAGAAAAATGACTTTTTCGACCAGGACCACCCGGCGATTGGTAACGATGTAGTAATCGTTCCCCCAATCGATCCACCCCCAAACCCCCCACAAAGTAGCCAGGAAAGCAAGAGTTCCGGCACAGAGCACACTACCAGCCCATAGTGTCGATGACACGTCTGCTGGTGCTGTCAGAAACAGGATGGTCAATGAGATGAGATACAAACCGAAAGGACCTAAAAGACCATAAACGAACAGAGCTTTATGTTTACGTTCCAAAAAGACAATCAGTTCATCGGCTCCTAACCAATCGAATTTTCCCCGTTGGATCAACTCCTTGTTCTCGGGTGTACGTGCCAGCCGTGGTTTTATTTGAGGAAATTGCCGTATCAGCCAATAAAAGTCTTCCTCTTCCAGATGTAACAAATCGGTCAACTGGTCAGTGGTAATATATGCTGTGGCTGGAAAACCGTAGAGCAGTCCTTCTTCATCGAAGAAGTCACCTGCCTCCTTGATTCTTTCGGGGGGGCTATCGGGTCCTGTGCGGACAAACACCCTCCCGGAGAGAACGATGTAGAAATCAGAGCGTGGTTGCCGATCGGTGAAGAGAGGCTCTCCAGGTTGCATCATCCGTCGTGTAAACCGGCTGGCTATCTGGTCGATCTCGGTTTCCAGGAGCCCTTCAAAGAGCCCAAGGTTTTGTAAAGTGGAAGCGACCTGAGGACGACTTTCTGCCATATTTTCATTTTAGCATGATCAGGTCAGTCCGTGGTAAGGGGCCAAAGAGGTGTTAGAATCAGCACGCTTCGCATCCGTGTCAACGAGGGTTGCTAAAGGAGTGCAAAAGTGTCTGAACCAGAATGAAAAATTATTTCACCCGACTGATTCACCAAATCAGGGAAAAGAGGAGCTCAAGATATGCCGATCCACTTTGGAACGGATGGCTGGCGGGCTGTGATATCGGACACATTCACATTCCATAATCTCCGGCTTGTAGCTCAGGCGATCGCCGATGCCATCCATTCTGATACCTGGAACAATGGAACTGAACTGATCGAAGCCCCAGATCCGAATAAGGTGGTGGTTGGATTCGATACGCGTTTTCTCTCTGACCGCTATGCGGTCGAGGTTGCCAGGGTGCTGGCTGCGAATGGGTATACCGTATACCTTACTCAGGGAGATGCCCCTACGCCAGCTATCTCCTTTATAGTTCGTCATCTCAAAGCGATCGCAGGTGTGGTGATCACAGCCTCTCATAATGCCCCACGCTATAACGGGGTTAAACTGAAAGCAGCCTATGGTGGTTCAGCGCTGCGCGAACAGTGCCGTCGAGTGGAAGTGTATTTGAATGATAATGAAGTGCGCGGCCGAGGCCCCAATCTCATGGATTATGACCAGGCAAGACAGATGGCTCTTATCCAACGCTTCAATCCATTGCCTGCATATTATGATCATCTACGCACTCTGATCGACTTTGATATCATCGCTGAAAACCCTCAGCGGGTTGTGGTTGATTCGATGTATGGCGCGGGGCGTGGCATCATCAAGAGTATCCTGAAAGGCACCGGATGTGAAGTGAAAGAGATTCGGGGAGAGATGAATCCAGGGTTTGGCGGTGTCCACCCGGAACCGATCGCCCGCTACCTGGGCTCATTGGCCAGCGCGATCAGCATGGGTCTTGGCGATTTTGGGCTGGCAACCGATGGCGATGGCGATCGGATCGGCGCCATGGACGAGAGAGGAAATTTTGTCGATCCCCATCGGATTATGGCGCTTGCATTGCGTTATCTGGTGGAAAAGCGCGACTGGCGAGGACCAGTTGTGCGCACAGTGTCTACCTCCCGGATGATCGACCGTCTGGCAAAGAAATATAACCTGCCAGTGATTGAAACCCCCGTCGGATTTAACCACATCGCTGAATATATGCTCAAGCAGGACATCTTGATCGGAGGCGAGGAATCTGGGGGAATGTCTTTCCGCGGTCACATCCCGGAAGGGGATGGGATCTTGATGGGGCTTCTCTTGATCGAAATGGTAGCCTCAACGAGATCGTCTCTCAAAGATCTAATCGATGATCTGTTGAAGGAAGCCGGACCAGCGTATTACCAGCGGACCGATCTGCGTTTAAACAGACCGGTCGCCAAAGAACAAATGGCGCAGCTCCTGTTGGAGAAGACACCGCCAAGCATCGGGGGTGAAAAAGTCGAAAGTGTCCAATCGCTTGATGGGGTGAAATATATCCTGACCGATGATTCCTGGTTGCTGATCCGCCCATCTGGAACAGAGCCGTTGTTGCGTATATACGCTGAAGGGCGGAGTCCAGAGATGGTCCAAGCCCTGCTCAGTTTTGGTGAAACACTGGCCGGAGATACCTCCTAGCCAGCTGTTCGCAGGCGGCGGGCCAGGAAAATCACAACCACGAGCACGAGTGCTGCCAGGATCAGCCCTGGAAAACCAACGTCATCGGCGAATCCGGTATCCGGCAATCCTGTTGGGGTGGGAGTTAATTTCGAGGCAGCTGCCTCTGTCAATAAGGCTGCCACAGTTGCGGTTCGATCGATGGTTGGTGAAGGTGTTGCAGCTGTTGGGCTGGCCAGCAAGGGAGTTGTAGATGCCGTGGCAGTGGCGGTCGCTTGGATTGGTGTGTTGGATGGTGTGGGGGTTATTTTGGCGGCCTGCTCAGTTTGTTCTGCAGCTATTGCTACGAGAGTATTTTGGGCATTGATGGCTGCAACCTCGGTGGCTCTCTGATTGCGTTGCTGAGGTGCGAAAATAAGAGCATAGAAAGCCAGGAATATCAGAGCAAGGAGCATGATCCCGCCGATAATAGCCGAGACGATAAGAAATGTGCGATTGCTGCTTCCATCTGGCGGCGGGGTTACTTCCTCCAATTCCATTCTTTCCTCGTCATCCGGATCCATGTCTTCGAAGGTCATAGCTTGTTCTCCTCATTGGTAAAGCTGAAACGATTGCTGACACATATGGTCTATTTTTAATCCAAAACCTCAAGATTCGCCAGTGGCAATATCACCCGAATTCCATTCTCGAGGTTGATATCCGCTGCCTGTGCCTGGATACCATTGGGAAGCCTGTATAGATCAGACCTGATATTCACAATCCGACCAATTTGTGCCTGATGCGGAGCTCGGACAATTTTGACCCGGGCTCCTGGACGGAGAATGCTGATATCGGGTGATTGGGGCGGACGCTCCTCTGCAGGGAGGGGGATGACGATCTCCGGTCTCTGGTTCTGAGAGGCTTCGAGATCCACAGCGTTCAGCGAGATGTGCCGTCCTGCATGAGAGGTCAGCAACTGAAAGGCAGCTGAGCTCATCGGTAACAGCCCGAACCCCTCGAGTACTATGACAGGGAAAGGTAGTTGCCTGGCCAGTGGCACCAGGGAAGCTGATATGCTGGCCAGAATCAATCCTCGGATTGAGAGCCTGGCTGCGATGTTTAGAACCTCTGCATCGCCACAAAATCCGGCCAGGACGATCGTCTGGTGTAATTCGTCCTTAAACCGCTCAGCGATTAGGATTTCTTCGGGTCTGGCGATCACAACCTGCAATTTGCCGCTGTCTATCAGGCCATTTCCCCAGACACCTTGAATCAAAGCGCCAACCGTCTCAATCACTGCGCCTCGCCCAGGGATTAATGCCGTCACTTCTCCAGGCATCCCTGCCAATAATTGATATGGTTTACTTTCGAGTGCCAATAAGATCTTTCCCTGACCAGTCAGGATTACCTTGCCATTTCCGGGTGAGCGAATAACCCGTTTTGTCCACCCAACCGGACCAGCAAGGATATCACCTTCACTGATCGGGTCGCCAGGGGCGCGCTGTAGATGATGGTCTGCTCTCTCTGGTGATATCCCCAAACCCGCCGCGATATCTAACCACAGGTGGTGAGGAGACAGGTCACATTCCGCAATAATGTCTGTGGTGTTGACCTTCTGTCCTTTTCGAACAAGCACTTGTCCGGCGACTGGTAAAAGGCGACGTCGGCTAATACTTGTTAACGGGAGAATATGTCTGACTGGTGCGAACAATTCATTTCCTCTTAATATTTCTACCCTGCCATGTCCTTCGGTGTGTTTATTTCGAAATCTAAAAGGTTTGAAAACTCCATAACAAAATCTCTGCAAAATCGATCAAATATTCGTATTTGATAGAAGTTCACATTGCAAGATCTATTCCAGATAGATCATCTACCTCCCAATGTCCAGAGCCATTTTTTATAGATGTCACTCCGTCTTATGGGATCGACGGGGATCCGTAAAGGCCGCCCACGGGCATCGATGACAACTCCCAACACCCCTCCCACGATCCGCAGACTGCCACTCCGTCCTGGACCTCCCAAACCGACATCGGTTTTTTGGTATGGTTGCAGGCGAATTCTCGCCGATTGACCTAAAGGCAGGGGTAAGGTTTCCAAGCTACCCTGTTTGACCTCGAAGCTGACTTCATCCCCGGATTCATAAATGACTTTCAGGCGGAGGATCGGCGTTCCAGGTCGGGCATTTGAAATTGGCGAGATCACAGTGGCCAGGCTGAGAAACGCGCTGGATTCAAGTATCTGTACGGCTAAGAGTGGGTTCAGGCAGCCAGCAGCGCCTAAAGCAGGGGTGAGATTGTTTTGATCCAGGACGATAGTGGTAATTCCGACGGGTTGTAGTGCATCGAGCAGCATCAAAAGGCTATAACCAGGCGAAGGCGCTTTCGTCAACACGCTGCCAGCAGCGATGATCGGTTCAAACCAGGGCAGACCGTCTGCTGTTGTTCTGGTAACACCTTTCGGGAAACTTGCAGATGCGGATGCAATGCTTTCCCGCAGCAGGTGTCGGGCCAGCGCAGCTTCGATCGCCAGATCCTCGCCGGTGACCGGCACGCCTGCCGGGTGAATAGCTTTATTATATATATAGTCTCTGAGGTATTCTTCGCTGACCTCGAGCGGCACCCATCTGGCAATCTCAGCGATCCGTGATGGATGAGAGGGACTGGCGAGCTGGTTACCGATCCCATATTGTGGATAGACCCGCAGGGAAAGATCACCCGAATAAGCTGCTGCAATTGCGGTCGCTGAAGCGCCTAAATCGACTCCAAGGACCCCTTTTGACGAATCGTAAACTTTACTAAGAAAACGTATAGTGCGCCCAAAAGCGATCGCGGTTGGATGCAGATGCGTTGTAGACCATGTCACCAGGTCTGCTGCTCCCGGGACGCGCCTGCTAAGGATAGAGCGGTACGCTTCTTCAACGGTACCCATGGCAGGCAGGATTTGTTCACATTCCAGCTCGGGTCTAATGTTCGGCGCTAGATAGACCTTTGTCAGGGGCCCAAGTGTTTTAATGACTTCAGCCTTAAGATTTTGATTGCCCGCATAAATCACTTCCGGGCGTTCTTCCGCTGTCAACAAAGCGCATGCCAATCCCACTGATTCAACCAGATGCAACAATGATTTGCTGGATCCATTCTCGCTCCCACCTGCAATCACAATCAGATCGGGTCGGTGAGAAAGAATCGTGTCTAAGCGCTGCTCGGGTTTGAGGCCATCGTTCAAACTCAGGTTTGCGACAATCTGCGAGTAGGTCACCTGAGCCAGATTTTGGGCGCTCTGTAAGGATATATCCTCAAGCAAGCCAATGGTAATCACTTTTAGCGGCGGACCGGCTGAAACAGTCGCCACGAATCCATCTACACCAGCTCGATCCTGTCTTTCAGGGATGATCAGATGCGCGCTCTCGTCGAGGAACTTGCGTCCGGTTATTTCCTCGAGCTGATCGATCGCCTGCCGAACAAGCGCGCTCATATCTCTATTGGGGATTCTGGACAGGCTGGGTGCTATCCCTGCTGCCAGAAAACGGTAGCGGCCTTCCACGACTTCGAAGAGGATAGCGCGGGTGTGCACCTCGCCCACATCCACCGCCAGAACAGAACCGAACTCGCGCCCTGGTCTGTCCATCCTGGTTATGTTCCTCCTGACAGATTTTTCACAAATTCGACCAGAAAAACCATGCGCTCGATTAAGGCAGTCAGAGCGGAACTATACACTCCAGCGAAGATGAAGCCAAACGCGATTGCAATGAACACCTGAGCTACTTTTTTTATGCTTGCGAACAAACCGGAATCCGATTGCCTGGCGGTAAATGGTCCCCACATACCAAATTGAAAATATGCCAGCGTGACCAGAGTGCCTGTCAAAATAATAAGACCATTGATCAAACGCAATCCAAGCGGGGTATCGAGGTTTTGCGCTGAAGAAATGTCGAATAGATTGATGGAACCTGCCACCTGAGGAAAGATTGTACCTGTGATCGCGCCGCCAATCGCTGCAGCTGCACCGACCCCTACCAGAAACACGACCGGGAGATCGCCCAGGTTCGATAAGCGAGGAGATATATTTGTGAGCAGCAGCCATCCTAACAGCAGAGGGATGATGGCCAGGGCGCGTTCTTCGCGTGTTCCGCTGATGATTGGGGCGACTAGACGCGGCAAAATAACTGAATTGATCGCCATGAGAGCTGCGAAGCCAGCGGTCACACCGATGAAAACATGCAGAGCCAGGCGGAACAAAGGGTTATCCCCGATGAGATAGCTGAGAACTATCAGGGTCAGCAAGAAAGCCAGTCCACCACCCAACAGATCGAGGAGATTCATCCTTTGACTTCCTCCTGTTTTTGGGCGGGTTCGATAAGGCTGGGCAGAACCGAATATGTCAGACCACCAATCAAAAGTAATATCGCTGCCAGGAATATCCCAAAGCCGTAAGCATCCCAATATTTCAAAGGAAGCGTGTTTCGACCTGTCAGTCGGGTGTATGCCGCCCCACCGCGCAAGCCCGAGACAATGCCATGCACCTGACGAGGATTGTTCTCAAAATAGGGGAACACAACCGCTTCGGCTTGTGCGCTGGTGACTATGACCAGGCTGGTAAGCTCGTTGGGTCTGGACAGGTAAGTTTGGATCTGTTCGATCCACATTTGGGCAGTATCCGGGTGTGCGACAATGAGCAAAATCATGTCGAAGTCTGTGATGGACGTGATGCCCTCGAGAGGAGCAAGTGCAACATGTGTCTCGGTCTGCCATGCAGCAATCCCATCGATTGAATAAGGCAAGATCTGCGCCGGATTTTCCAGAAAACTTGCCAGACCAGCTACTCCCCCGGGAATAAAGCCGAGGTTTACATAATGCAGACCAGAGACATAATTATGCTCCGACTGGGTATTCATCAAGAAGCGCTCAGCCAGTAACGGTCCGGTCGACGAGGTTGATACCGTCGTCAGACGGGCGCCGCGCAACATTAAATGATCGATCACAGCAGAAGCAGCTGATTCCATCTCTGCGGCATAACTGGCGTCATAATCGAAACTGATCAGAACATGCGCATTGTTGGGCAATTCATTGACAAGTCGGTTGACTTCAGCGATCTCAGCCTGGTAAGTTGGAAGGGGCATCTCCCTGCTTTCAGAGATTATCGGCCAGATCACAATAAAAATGATGAGGGCTGCTATCCCCCATCTCAAGAGATGGTGAAGGGAAAACCTGCTTTTGGTTGCAACTGGAAGGGGCTGTCCTTCTGTGTCGATCAAATGCTTGAAGAGATCGGCATTAGCGCGTTGACTGGCTGTGACTTTGAGTTCTATCGGTTGAGAGGGGCTCTTTTTGGAACGAACAAAACTGCTGACAGGCTCCAGCGTCCCCTGAAGGCCAGCGAGAGGTCCGCCATATCCTTCAAGACCTGATTTACCAGATGAGGAGAGTCGAAAAGAGTTATCTGTTGGTTCTGTCTCTTCTACTCCTCCCGATTTTTGGAACCGGCTCTCTATAGAAGACTGGTCGTCGGCTCCCTCTGTGAAAGGTGATCTTTTTTCGAAAGGCAAGATTAGTGCCTGACAGTATTCGCAGTGGATAACACCCGCTGGGTTCAAACGACCGCATTCCGGACAGCGATGTTCCCCCATTTCAACTTTCATATGGACGGTCCACTCCGATCAAGATTCGAAGTCCGGCTGCCAGGCTTCCCAGACCGACTCCCAAGAGGATCCCTCGAGTTCCAGCCAGGACAGGGGTTTTGAGAATCCAGTTCCGCAATTCGGACAAGCCCGGGATGTCCAAGCCGAACAGAGGTCCACTCACTAATCCCGCCAGAATTGCGGTAAAGAGAAAGACAAAAGCACCAAAGCCGGATTTGAGCCGCATGAAGCGCATAACGGCGAGCACCAGTATCACTGTCAGTAGAGCCAGCAAACTTCCCTCGACGGGCACCTGGATATTATTCAGGATCCAGAGCGTGAAAGGATGTGTCAGCCCAAACCAGCCACCGATAATTAACGTCAATCCCATTGACAGGACAAGAGCCAGACTATAGATACTGCCATTTTGTTTGGAGACGATCTTGTTCCAGTGTACGGAAAAAAGGTTAACCAGCCCTACTAACAGCGCAACTGCCATAAGGATGCTGGCCCACCCAAATAGGAGCGATCGAATGTTGAGGAAGTTATCCAGGCGAATAAAGTAGCCCAGCAGGATGATAACCCCGGTTATCGAAGCCATCGCGAAGTAGAATGTGTTTCTCATAGCATCCCTGCGACTTTTAATAAAGCACCGAAAAGAATGGAGCCGATCAAAATCCAGCGAAGGATGTCCTGGGCAAAAAGGCTGGCTTTGTGGAATTCATCGGCTCCGATATAAGCTCCCGCGGCGAACGTTTCTTCGCCGATGAGGGGTTCCCTTGTAGAAACAAACATGACAGCCTGTCCAGCAATGTCATCCGTCCCACCCAGTGGTTCTCGATCGTTCCTCTCCGTTGCTTCGAGTAAAAGCGCAGATTCGCTTTGGAAGGTGCCAAACAAAAAACTCGCCCCTGCGTCCTCCTCGCTTACCAGGAGGGATGCACCGGCTGCATATGCGAAGGGGGTCAAACCTGTGATCCGTCCAAGAGAGGGATCAAAATAGCCCCCCGACTTTTTCGCCGCGTTTCTTTGGGTGTGATGCGCCAGGAGGATCAACGCTCCTTCTCCGGCTGAGGAGATCGGTGGATAATCACTGAGTGCGGCAGTTTTGGAGATCCGTCCTAAAAGGGATAATCCCAGAAACCCAACAGCGCTTTGTGGACTGATCAGGTTACCGCTCCCGAGTGCAAAGTGAAGACGGTTCCCCGCCTCGATAGCCAGCCCAATGCTCCGCACGATTCGCTGGAAAGCAGGGATCGCTCTCAGCTCGGGCGCCTGGCGCCCACGATAATATATGGTATAAGTGATCACGATGAACAGGAAAACAAGGATGAGTGCTATCCCGCTGAAATCCAAGAGAGTCACGTTGAGGTATCCTCCTGTAATATCGTGATGAACGCATTTTTTTGGGAATCATCCTCGAGGAGCTCTGCCAGTGCGATGAGATGGTTTTCAGCGATCAGGCCGCGGATTAAAGGCTGACTCAGGTAAACAGCCTGCGCAGCAAACACTGTCAGCGGTCCGCAGACTTTCAAGAGCTCTGCAGTAATCCCGTCCATCCCCCATCTGCGGAGGGAATCTCTCCAATATTGCCAAATGCGTCGCTCAACCATCCTTTTTCAAGTATAGCATATCCGATCCCGGATGAAACCTTCTGGCGAATGGTTGAGATTGTAAATCCGTGAGAGAGGCTGGTCAAGACTGTTTGCAGATTTGTTGATTATTCACAATGCGAGGGCAAATTTGCCAACATATATCTGAATATATGACAGGTCACAGGTTATTTTCATGTCATAAATAACTACTTTCCTGTGGAAGAAGGGACTAAACTTAAATTTTGATAAGCACTCATTTATTAAATTTGATTAATACGGATAAACCAAGCGGAGTATCAGGATTATGAAAAGACCAATTCTAACAGTCGATGCCAATGAAGCTGTTGCTATGGTGGCTCACAAGGTCAATGAGGTGATCGCCATCTATCCGATCACGCCATCCTCTTCAATGGGTGAGTTTGCAGATGCCTGGTCCGCAGCCGGGCAAAGGAACATTTGGGGTACAGTTCCGCTCGTTGTGGAAATGCAATCCGAAGGAGGCGCAGCCGGTGCGGTCCATGGTGCATTGCAGACCGGTTCATTAACCACCACCTTCACAGCATCCCAGGGACTGCTTTTGATGATCCCGAACATGTACAAAATTGCGGGAGAATTGACTTCCACTGTCTTCCATGTGTCTGCACGCACAGTAGCCACACATGCCCTATCGATCTTTGGTGATCACTCGGATGTGATGGCAGTGCGATCGACAGGCTTCGCTTTGCTGGCTTCTGCCTCTGCGCAGGAGGCTCACGATTTCGCCCTCATTGCCCAGGCTGCTACCCTGGAAGGCCGCGTGCCAGTCCTGCATTTCTTCGATGGGTTTCGCACTTCTTCTGAGGTGAATAAGATCGAGCAACTAACTGTGGATGATATGCGGGCGATGATTAGTGATGAGCTCGTGCGCGCTCATCGTGCCAGAGCGCTCTCGCCGGATCATCCTGTTCTGAGAGGTTCAGCGCAGAACCCGGATGTATTTTTCCAGAGTCGCGAAGCGATCAACCCTTATTACCTGAAGTTTCCTGCGATCATGCAGAAGAACATGGACAAATTTGCCGAATTAACCGGCAGACATTATCACCTCTTCGATTATTTCGGTCCGCCTGATGCGGAACGAGTGATCGTAGTCATGGCCTCGGCTGTTGAGACGGCGTCTGAGACAGCAGCCTTCCTGGTTCGCCGGGGAGAGAAAGTGGGCGTTGTGGCGGTACGGCTCTACCGCCCATTCTCTATGGAGCACTTTGTCAGGGTGCTACCACCGACTGTAAAGACTCTGGCTGTCCTGGATCGCACCAAAGAGCCTGGCGCAGCCGGGGAACCACTTTATACCGATGTGGTTACTGCTGTTCAAGAGGGCATGGCTTCCGGAATCGCACCTTTCAAGACTGCCCCGCGCATAATTGGTGGACGTTATGGATTATCCTCCAAAGAATTTACACCGGGGATGGTCAAAGGCTTGTTCGATGAGATGCTGAAGGAAAAGCCCAAGAATCATTTTACCCTGGGGATAAACGACGATGTCACTTTGACCAGCATTGATTACGATCCGACCTTCTCGATCGAAGACCCCCAAACTGTAAGAGCGGTCTTCTTTGGACTTGGTTCGGACGGGACGGTTGGGGCGAACAAGAACTCGATCAAGATCATCGGTGAGGAGACGGAAAACTACGCTCAGGGATATTTTGTTTATGACTCGAAGAAAGCAGGGGCGATCACCATCTCTCATCTCAGGTTTGGTCCACGGCCGATCCGCGCCCCTTATTTGATCAATTACCACGAAGCGAATTTCGTCGCCTGTCATCAATTCAGTTTTTTGGAGCGTTATGATGTGTTGAAATATGCTGCTCCCGGCGCGGTCTTTCTCCTCAACAGTATTGCTGGTCCAGACGAAGTTTGGGATCAGTTGCCACGTGAGGTCCAGCAGATCATCATCGACAAGAAATTGAAGTTCTATGTCATCGATGCGTACAAGATAGCCGAGGAGACTGGCATGGGACGGCGCATCAACACCATCATGCAGACATGCTTTTTTGCAATCAGCGGCGTCCTTCCAAGGGAGCAGGCGATAGGCGCAATCAAAGATGCTATCAAGAAGACCTATGGGAAGCGCGGGGAAGCTGTTGTCAGGCGCAATTTCGAGGCGGTCGATCAGACTCTGGCTAATCTATTTGAAGTCAAGGTGCCGGATCGGGTCACGAGCAACATCAGGATGAGACCACCGGTTCCCGATGAGGCGCCTGAGTTTGTTCGTGAGGTGCTGGGAGAAATCATCGCGGGTCGTGGAGATCAGTTACCAGTGAGCGCATTTCCGGTTGACGGCACCTATCCTACAGGGACGAGCAAGTGGGAGAAGCGTAATATCGCTCTAGAGATCCCGGTGTGGGAGCCCGATATCTGTATTCAATGTGGGAAGTGCGTCTTTGTCTGCCCGCATGCGGTTATCCGTGAAAAGGTTTACGATCCAGTTTATTTAGAACAGGCGCCATCCACCTTCCTGTCGACGGATGCCCGCTGGAAAGAATTCCCCGGCATGAAATACAGCCTGGTGGTCTCACCGGAAGATTGCACCGGGTGTGCACTCTGTGTGGAAGCATGCCCAGCCAAAGATAAGTCCCAGGTGGGCAGGAAAGCCGTTAACATGGCAGATCAAATCCCCATCCGCGAGCGGGAAAAAGCCAATTGGGAGTTTTTCCTCACTCTGCCTGAGGTCGATCGCACCAAGATCAACATCGGAACGCTGAAGAACGCCTCATTGCTCCAACCCCTGTTCGAGTTTTCCGGGGCGTGTGCCGGATGCGGTGAAACACCTTACCTGAAACTGCTGACGCAGCTTTTCGGAGATCGGGCGGTCATCGCTAATGCAACTGGATGTTCCTCGATTTACGGTGGCAACCTGCCGACAACCCCGTGGACCATAAACGCCGAAGGGCGTGGCCCAGCCTGGTCGAATTCACTATTCGAAGATAATGCGGAATTCGGTTTGGGGATGCGATTGACGCTCGATAAACAAAACGAGTACGCCAGGGAACTGCTCATGGCGTTATCAGCCGAGATCGGGGAATCGTTGGTGGAAGAGATCCTAAACGCTGATCAGAAGGACGAGATCGGTATCCAGGCTCAACGCCGACGTGTGCAAACTTTGAAAGAACGCCTGGAAAGCATTGCTGGCCAGAAAGGTCCGAAAGCCTTAGAGGCGCAAAACCTGCTTAGTGTTGCAGATGCCCTGGTTAAGAAGAGCGTATGGATTGTTGGCGGAGATGGTTGGGCATATGATATCGGTTATGGAGGGCTGGACCACGTGCTCGCCATGGGGAGGGATGTCAATATCCTGGTGCTGGACACCGAGGTCTACTCGAATACAGGCGGTCAGGCTTCAAAATCGACCCCCAGGGCTGCAGTAGCCAAGTTCGCAGCGCAGGGTAAGGCGCTCCCTAAGAAAGATCTTGGGATGATCGCGATGGCATATGGATACGTTTACGTCGCCAGGGTGGCGATGGGAGCCAATGACCAGCACACCCTGCGCGCTTTCCTCGAAGCCGATGCTTACCACGGACCGTCGTTGATCATAGCTTACAGCCACTGCATCAATCATGGATATGATCTGGTGCATGGCCTCGAGCAGCAAAAGCTGGCTGTCCAGTCCGGTTTCTGGCCACTCTATCGATTCAACCCGACCCTGGCTGAAGAAGGCAAGAACCCATTGATCCTTGATTCGAAAGAACCGTCCATCTCGTTCGCAGATTACGCTTATAACGAGACTCGTTATCGAATGCTCTTGCAAAGCGATGAACAACGAGCAGAAATGTTGATGAGAATGGCTGAGGAGGACGTCAGGAATCGTTGGAAGCTCTATGCACAGCTGGCTTCTCTCCACCAGGGAGGCAACGGTAAAGGCTCATAAAGGAGCATTATATGGTTGATTTGTCGACAACTTATCTGGGTATTTCTCTCAAGAACCCGCTGGTGGCTTCTGCTTCCCCGCTATCCCAAAAAATCGAGGTAGCCAGGCAATTAGAAGCAGCTGGCATCTCCGCGATCGTCATGTATTCCCTTTTTGAGGAGCAGATCATACATGACAGCCTGCGCTTGCATCGCGATGTGACCCAGGGTATCGAGTCCTTTGTTGAAGCTCAGACTTATCTACCAGATTTGGGTCCATATCAGGATTTGAGGCAATACAGCATCGGAGCGGACACGTATGTTGAAAATTTACGCAGATTGAAGGGGGCGGTTGGAATCCCGGTTATCGGAAGTTTGAACGGGATCACCAATGGCGGTTGGATCGAATATGCTCAGAAGATCGAACAGGCGGGAGCCGATGCCCTGGAATTGAATATCTATAATCTTTCTACAAATCCAGATATAACGAGTGTGCAGCTTGAAGAGGAGTACATATCCCTGGTAAAGGCGATCAGAAAAACCATCCGCATCCCGATTGCCGTTAAGCTGAGCCCGTTCTTCACTGCATTGCCCAACTTTGCCAGGAAATTGGCCGAGGCTGGTGCGGATGGTCTGGTGCTATTCAATCGTTTCTACCAGCCCGATTTCGACCTGGAAGAGCTGGAAGTTGTACCCCGCCTAATATTGAGCACCTCCCAGGAATTGCGGTTGCCACTCCGATGGATAGCAATCCTTTACGGGCGTGTGCCAGTAGATTTTGCACTCACTACCGGGGTACACACCGCTGCAGATGTTCTTAAAGGTGTTATGGCCGGCGCAAGTGTATGCATGACCGCCTCAGCATTACTCAAATTCGGTATCGAATATGCTGCGGATATCCTGGAAGGCGTGCGGGTCTGGATGGAGGAGCATGAGTATGAGTCCATTACACAGATGAAGGGGAGCATGAGCCAGCGGGCTGTGGCTGACCCAGCCACTTTCGAACGGGCGAACTACATCAAAGAGCTCAGCTCTTTTGATTTCCGCTACACCCCATAAGAGTCTCGGTTAAATTGCAACGGGGCTTTCCGCATCCAAAGAGTAGCTGGAAAGCCCCGAATTATTTTAATAACAATATCTCAGATGCTCACGCATCTATTCAACGGCGAATCGAAGAATGATCGACTTTTCGATAATGCCAGGTTAGAGATGGCTTAGGTGTCCTCCGTCTCAGCAACTCCTGCGTATTTCTTCTGACGGTAAACGATCCGTCCGCGGGTCAGATCGTAAGGGGACATTTCAAGGCGAACCCGGTCACCCAACAGGATACGGATGTAATGTTTGCGCATTTTACCCGAGAGATACGCAAGGACTTCGTGGCCATTATCCAGCCGTACTTTGAATTGAGTGGCTGGCAAGGCTTCCACGACAGTGCCCTCAACAAGGATTTTTTCTTCGTCTTTAGCCATCTACACCTCCATGGTGATCTTTACTACGCCTCGCTCTCCTTGGGAAGCCGGCGCCTCATCCGTCGGACGGCTTTCTTTTTCTGGATGCGGCGCAGCTCACTTTTCGAGACATACCAGCGTTTCCGTCGTACGGTGCTCATCACACCGCTCTTGGCAACCTTCTTGCGAAAGCGTTTCAACAACTGATCCTGGCTTTCATTAGGTCTTAGCTCAACTGTGATCAACCCATTCACCTCCTTCCTTTTTCAATGGTGGTGGAACAAAAAACCCGGCTGACGTTCACTCACTCAGCCGAGTTCCACCTGGCTTTCCGCAGCAACTGAGCGTGTAATTATCAATCGTCCTATCCGCATACCCTCCGGTAAAATGCAGTTTAAGACCAGTGAACGTCATAAAAATTATAATCGAGGCCTGATGTTCTGTCAAATTTTCCTGGATCAGGGATGACATCCGACTGATATGTTGTTGACTTTCGTCGGATCGCTGCTACATGATATGTCCAGCAGGAAAGTGGAAAGTTTATGCCTGAGAAAGCAGGAGGATTAAAATGCAGCATCTAGGTCCCTCACTAAGTCCTCAACGAATTCCAATCCCACCGAGAGTCTGATCAAACCCGGATCGACCTCCAACTGAGAACCGGCGGTCGACGCATGTGTCATCGTTGCGGGGACCTCGATCAGAGATTCGACCCCACCCAGAGATTCTGCAAGAGTGAAGAGCCTGGTTCGTTCAGCGAATCGCCGGGCTGCCTCAGCTCCTTCCTTATGAATGAACGATAACATCCCGCCACCGCTGCGCATCTGCCTCACGGCAGTCTGATGTTGGGGATGGGATTGATGAAATGGATATAACACCTGGCTGACTTTTGCATGTGCTCCGAGAAACTCGGCAACCGCCTGGGCGTTCTCAGAGTGACGATCCATGCGCACTGGTAATGTTTTTATACCTCGCAGCACCAGGAAACAATCCATGGGACCTGGCACCGCACCGACCGCATTCTGCAGGAAAGCCAACCGGCTATAGAGTTCTACATTGTTTGTGACGATTGCACCACCTACCACATCGGAATGACCACCAAGATATTTTGTCGTGGAATGGACGACGATATCCGCGCCGAGTTCGATCGGTCTTTGCAGATATGGCGTGGCAAAAGTGTTGTCGACGACCAGCACAGGGGGGCTGGCGTGAGATTTGATGATCTCTGAGACGCCCTGCAGATCTGTGATCTTGAGAAGCGGGTTGGAGGGGGTTTCCAACCAGACCAGGCGGGTGTCAGGCCTAAGTCCGTTTTCCACCTGGTGTAAATCGGATGTGTCTACATAGGTGAATTGGAAACCATACCGGCGGAATTCTCTCTCGAACAGCCGGTACGTCCCTCCATAAACATCATTCCCGGCCAATACATGGTCGCCGGGTTGTAGCAGGCGCAGAACTGCATCTATGGCAGCCATGCCAGAAGAGAACGCCAGACCGAAACGAGCACCTTCCAACGCAGCCAGACAGGCTTCCAGTGCGGCGCGGGTCGGATTGCCGGTCCGAGAATACTCATACCCTTTGTGTTTTCCCACGCCCTGCTGCGCATAGGTAGAGGTCTGATATATGGGTATCATCACTGCTCCAGTTGTCGGATCGGGCTCCTGCCCGGCGTGGATCGCCTGCGTTTCGAAATGGTAAGCCATATCAGATTGATTCCTTTCTTCATGACTTTATAGCGATTGATGGAAATTTATGGTAAGTAATCCATCGACCTTTTGTGATTATAAAGGATTGGAGGTGGGTGCCTGCCATAAAAGGGATTTCCTGGGACTCTGTCCCAGGAAATCCTGTAATGCGGATCTGTCTATCCTGAAAAACACTCTATCGATGAAAGGAGCTCTAATAATCTGGCCTGTGAGTGACACGCAGTGCGTTCAGGATAGGAGGTTCGTATCCAAAGCGACGGATCAGGCGGATGTCCAGCCTGCCATCCTGGGAAACCTCGACAAAGAACACATGATCGGCGGCGCGATAGGTGCCTACATCGTAAGAGATGTCGTAAGCTGCCAGGAACATGCTGTTTTCGATAACGACATCAAACAGGCGCTGCTCTATATCCAGCCCTTCGATCTCAGCGAACCGCAACTCGACCTGATAGACACCGGCTGGCAGGCCGTCGAAGCGGTAAGCGTAGGGATTAAGGCGGGCGACCTGATAAAGCGGGTCATCAAGCGTTCCGGCGATACCACGCCGGGTTTCCACTTTGCCGCGATCGATGATGTAACCCCAACTTCCGGTAGTGTACTTTCTGTCACGCGTCCAACGCTCATTGGCTCTGTCGATATATAACGAGCCTCCAGAGTTAATGCCTCGGCGAAAGCCGCTCAAAATCAGGCTGACAGGTACGCGCAGAACCGGTGCTCGCCCGCTGTTGCTACGAACCAGCAATCCAGCCTGATATGCCGCGGGTTCCAAACCTGTGGTGTTTATCGTCACCCTGACTTCAACCGACTCTCCTGGCTCGAGGACACCATATCTCGGACGCACTCTCAGCCAGGGGACATCCGATTCGGCAGGCACTCCGCTTTCAACCAGATATACCATGTTCGGGGATTGAGCGATCATCCACAGGTTGCCGATCTCATCCATCTCCAGTCCTGCACCATTGAAGAATGGGTTAGGATGCGCCAGTGTGCTCAGCACAGAGCAAGTTTCCGGATCGAGCTGGTATATGGTGTCCGTTTCGCTATTAGTGGCTTCCCAGAGAACGCCAGCGCCTCCATTCCAAGCCAGGCCGGAGATGTTTCCATCGGGTGGCATACATTGCTCAATGACAGCCCCGGGTTCATCCCAGGATAGCCCCTTGATATGGTAAATGATCCCTTCGTTCCAGCCACCGATGTAGAAGGTATCGTCATCCGGACGGTAGGCAAGCCCACGCTGCGAGATGCCGGTCCAGGGGAAGGGTCCACCTATGGATGCTTCGACCTCGCCAGTATCGGGATTCCAACAATGGATGCCGTTATCGCCGCCTACATTGACCTGGCACATCAGATTGCGCGAGGCATCATATGCCATATCGGCAGGCCATTCACCACCGAAGTTGCCAGACCATTGTCTTCCAGTCGGGGTACCCTCGACGTCGAACTCATGATTGATCTGGACGAAAACATCAGAGAGCCAGACATTGCCCGTATATCCGACCCCCCAGGCGAGTCCCAGTCCGGTGGGAGGCCATGAATTAAGCACATCACCTGCCTCGGCAGGGCTGATCTCGCCGAGCGTCTCGGTCAGGTAGAGCCCTCGGGTGGTCATTGAATCAGGATCGTAGTTAGGGTTCCTTTCTCTGCCAAAGCTGGAGGCAAGGGTCGTCGCAAGACCACCGAATTCGCCAATCCGCCACCGAGCAGGTTTGCTCCCGGTATTGGTGAGGGTTAATGTGAAGCTCCTGAGCCTGCCTTCGGTCAGGATCGTTGTGAAGAAAGCCGGTTCGGTCTCGACTCTGGCGGTGATAAGCGCGAAATCCTGTCTGATGAATTCATCCTCTTCTTCCACTGTCACTGGTGCCGAAGCAAGCCCGTAATACTTCTTTCGGACTCTAAGGAGGTGCTCGCCAACGGGTAAGCGCATGCGGTAGAAACCAGCCTCATCCGTACGTAAATCCCGGATCAGTACACCTTCTTGCCGGGCGCGGACGATGGCATTGGCGATAGGTAATCCATCGTTGGCGTCAGTGATATACCCCTCGACGTACGCACCGGGTATAAGATTGTAAAGCACAGCCAGGTTATCGCTGATCGCAGAACTCCCAAAGGCATATTCGAAGGCAATCGTGCCGGTTTCGTTTTCGATGCCAATCGTCGCAGAACTACCAGTTTCAAGCCCGCTCTCGGCGATATTTCGGTATTGGGTCAGAACGCGACCGTCTGGGTAGAGAATCGCCTCGAAATCGACTCGCTGGTCTAGATCTGCCAGAAACGCAACGTTGCGCCATTCGATCACGAAGGCTAGCTCATCCTGTAAGGTCTCGATCTCCATCGTCCTCACGCTGGAGGCTGTATCAACGACCAGATCGTCCCACAAGACAAAGATGGCAGCATTCGGAGGCGTGGGATCTGGAATGGAGACGTTGACAAAGGATGAGTTGGGTTCCAGAAAATTCAGGTACCCATTGGTAGAGACATAAGCAGTGTCGTAGGATTATCCATAGAATATGAACGTGAAGGGAAGGCTAACCTGGGCAACTTCATCATCGCCTGATAAGGGTAATTCCTCCTCAGCTTCGATGTAATCGCTGGTCACTTGCCGGCAAAGATATCCATAACCGTCGATTATCTGCGACAAGGTAAAATCTACCTCTCTGGGGCCATTCACCGAGACCGGTTGGATCTGCGCTTCGAAACAACCACCTGCTTGGGCTCTCAATTCATAGCTGCCTTCTGGAACTTCGGGAAAGATGTAGAAACCAGTCTCATCGGTCTGGGCAGGTTCCAGCGGGGTATCCAGGACAGTAACCACTGCCAGAGACATCGGATTGCCATCCTGATCAAAAACATAACCGGAAACAGGGTAGGTGGGCGCTTTTTCTAGGGCGAAGTCCTGTGTGATCGTAACGTTTTCGGTGATTTCGATGTCCGAGATGGTCTGGCTGAAATAACCGAAGGCGCTGGCTGTAGCTGCATAAGTTCCGACAGGCAGCAGGACACTGTAATTTCCTAATTCCTCAGTGATCACTATGCGGTTGAAAAGTCCTGTCAAGGCGATCTTTGCCCCCTGGATGGGGATGCCTGTACCTGCTTCTGTGACCGTACCCTGGAGAGTGCCTGTGGGACCTCGTGGGGATAGCTCCACAGCCAGGAAAGCATCTAATCGCCCTTCTCCCCAAACATTGTTGTCTCCTTCGTCGCCGCCGCAGCCCAGATCGGAGGTGTCGATGGCTGTCTGGTCAAGAAGTGCTCGGGTCGCATCGATATCTCCGATGAGTGCGGGTGCGGCAGCCCACATCAAGGCAACTGTCCCGGCGACATGCGGAGATGCCATCGATGTCCCACTGAAGTATTCATAACTGTTATTCGGGACACTGCTGCGGACATCGACGCCTGGAGCTGCCAGGTTAGGTTTGGTTTCATCATTGAATAGTGAGGGACCTCTGCTGGAAAACTCGGCGATGTTGTCGTTGATATCAAATGCACCGGCACTGTAACTTTCGATGTAATCTCCAGGTGACCCCGGAAGTCGCACAATTAGGTCCGGAATTCCCATTCGAGAAAGCCGGGAAGATCCCGGAGGCAATCCATGCCTGAACGGTCTCGAGATACCAGTCATTGCCACCGCCGCCACCCCAGGAGTTGTTGACGATGTGAGGGCGAAGCTCTGGACGCGGGTTCTCTCCATTCAGATCCGTTGGTGCGATGATCCACTGACCAGCTGCAAGCAGAGCGAAGTCAGAGCAAGAGAAATCCTCACAGCCCTTGATGGCGATCCATCTGGCGTGCGGGGCAACGCCAATCTGGTTTATCCCCGGGTCTCCATCATCGCCGACCATTGTCCCCATGGTATGGGTGCCATGCCCTGCGTTGTCGCAAGGCTCCAGTGAAGGCGATCCGCAAATCTCAGAGGGGTCATACCAGTTATAGTTGTGATCGAATGACCCATTGCCGAGATTGCCGCGATAGTGTTCGACAAGAGCTGGATGATCGAACTGAACGCCTGTGTCGATGTTCGCCACGACGATCTCTTCCCCTCGCACACCGAATGTCGACCACACTTCAGGCGCTCGGATACGATCGATGTTCCATTCGACGGTATCTACCTTTTGCCTTCTGATCCCCGGCTTTGGTCTGGGGATATCAAAGGTCCGGGAGGCGGTGATCCTCTCTACATGTGGCCACCCGGCGATCGTGTTGAGGATTTCCTCGCCTGCACTCACGCTAATCACATTGATCACCCAGAAGGGGGTGTACTTAACACCTTGTTTGTTCAGAAAACTACGCAGATCAGCCTGGCTTGCATCAGCTGTTTCCTTGAGCTTCTCATAAACGTACTGGCCGCGCAATCCCCAATCCTGGATGTATTTCGCCTGGCTGAGATCAGCTCTCTCTTTGAGATGAACCCAAAAAGTTGCAATTCCTTCCTGAGCCAGCTGGTCGAGCACCTCTTGATCGATCGGTGCGCTCTCCTTTTGGGCGCGTCCTGGGGTCGGATTGAAAGGCAAGAGCAACACAAGCATGCAGACAATAACCAGCCTAGACCAAACGGACACGGTCATGGTGTTCATCCTTTCCTGCTCCTTCCTGCTTTTTGACCTGAATTAAGATTGTGGATGGATCGCTGACCTGTTAATACTCACCAGGTACTCGTCAGGTCGTTTTGGTCGGTGAAACTTATTTTGGATAGGCTGAGGCAAATAGTCTCTCGATCACCACCTTCCTGAAGGATCTGTCCGATCGAAAAGGTTAATGTCCCCCAAAACACCTCATGAATGCATACTCCTCTTGCTAGATGGTTATATTCTAAAGCAGGTGATTGGAAGAGTCAACCAGAGGTTATCTTATCATCTCATCCGCCTCACGCAGGAATTGGATTATAATAATACTAAGAACCTGGCATTTGAATGCCAGTTTTTATTGTCTGAAGATCAAATTGGAATGGATATTTTTTTTCAAGACCCTTCTGTTATCCCATTGCCTCCGGAAGAGGTACGGATCCTGAGGTTTAAGGCCACCCCCTGGCCGGATGGGCGACGAGTCCACATCGACCTGGAAATCACCCCTTTCCAAAAAAGACCAAGCGGGGAGCTGGTGATTCATAACGCGGCAGGTGAAGAGGTCGCCAGCATGACGATTGTCGAGGCGATCACGCCCCGAATGGAATTCACCATGCATCTGAAAGGTAAAGAAACTTCCGGTGTGTACACTGCATCAGCAACAATTTATTATCTGGTATTCGCACAGTCTACACAATTGGATCAGACAATTTCCATCCAGGAGAGCCGGGAAGCGGGTGTTCCCTCAGAACATCTCATCGTCGATTGTCAGGAAATCAAATTCGAGGTCCCCGAGTTGGCAGACTAGATTATCGCCAGTCGTTTCACCAAACCCATTACGATGAAATATCTCTTACGTCTTCGTTCTTTCTTGAAACCATATTGGAAACAGGTTGCTCTTTCCTTGTTCATTTTGATAGCCATGACCGGTATGAGTCTGGCGGTGCCTTACATCATCAAGCAGGTGATCGATCGTGGGCTGACACAGGGTGACTTGAGGTTGCTGGGGACCTTGGCGGGGCTCTTATTGGTGATCGGTGTTTTGAATGCGCTACTCACCTTCTTTCAACGTTACTTGACGGAATGGATTGCAGCCCACATCGGTTACGATCTGCGCAATAGAATGTATGATCATATCCAGCGCCTGCCTTTCAGGTTTCACGATCATGCCCAATCCGGACAGCTCATCAGTCGGGTCATCGAAGATGTGCGGGCGGTGGAACGATTTACAGGGTCTGGAATTGTCGATCTCATTCATCTGATGCTGCTCCTGGCCGGGATCATTACATTGTTGTTTGTCAGTAACGCACCTCTGGCAGTGATCGCTTTGCTGCCATTAATTCCCCTGGCGATCATGACGACCAATTTCGGGAGGCGGGTCGGTGCTTACTTCCTGGCGGTCGATAATGCCCTGGGCGAGCTCTCCTCCAGGTTGCAGGAGAATGTCCTTGGGGTGCAGGTTGTGCGAGCTTTCGCTCGCGAGCCTTACGAGATCGAGCGGTTCGAACATTCCAACCGAGCCCTCTATCGCGCACGAATCAAGGTGATCGGGGAATGGTCGAAGATCATGCCAACCTCGAACTTACTGGTTGCGCTTGGCACGATCTTAATCCTCTGGTTTGGCGGGCAGCAGGTGCTGGATGGAAGGATGACCATTGGTGAAGTTGTGGCATTCAACAGTTATCTGTTGATGCTTGCCAACCCGACCCAACAACTGACCTGGTTAGTAAATATGGCGGGAGAAGCGATCGCCGGAGTTCAACGAACCTTCGAGATACTCGACCAGGAGCCTGAGATCAAGTCGCCTCCGGGTGCGATCAGGTTATCTCAGCTTGCTGGTCGGGTCGAATTCCGAAATGTAGATTTTTCATACGCAGGAGAGAGGGCGCATGCATTGAAAGACATCAATCTGGTCGTCGAACCGAACCAAGTCGTCGCTTTGATCGGTCCCACCGGCTCCGGAAAGACCAGCCTGGTCAATTTGATTCCCAGGTTTTACGATGTCACCCGCGGGGCAGTGCTTGTGGATGGACATGATGTCCGGGAAGTTGATCTGGTCAGCCTGAGGCGACAGATAGGAATTGTGCTGCAAACCTCTTTGCTGTTTTCTACGAGTATTCGAGAAAATATCGCATATGGCCGTCCTGAAGCCACCATGGCGGAGATCGTGGCAGCTGCTGAAGCTGCACAAGCTGACGATTTCATCCGTTCTTTTCCTGATGGATATGAGACGATCGTTGGTGAACGTGGTGTCACTTTGTCGGGGGGGCAACGCCAGCGCATAGCTATTGCCCGCGCCTTGCTGACGAACCCACGTATCCTGATCCTGGATGATTCCACTTCAAGCGTCGATACACATACGGAGCAGCTGATTCAGAAAGCCCTTTGGAGGCTAATGGAAGGGCGAACGACATTCGTGATCGCACACAGGCTCTCAACAGTAAGAAGAGCTGATCTGATCCTGGTGATGGATGGTGGACGGATCGTTGAACGCGGTGAGCATGCAGAATTGTTGAGAATGGGCGGTCTTTATCGGGAGATTTATGATCTGCAGCTGCGCGATCAGGAAAAATTCCTTAGCGAGATCGAAGCCTTGGAGATTACCGGTCGACCATCAGTTACTCTGGCCGGTATACATGGTATAGAAGCAGATTGAGCACGATCGGCACCTCTCAGCAAGATGAAGCGATATTCAAAGGGTATGATCCGCACGTCACAAGACGGATGCTGGAGTTTGTCCATCCCTACCGATGGAAGCTGATCCTGGCAGTGATGCTGATGCTGGCGAGCTCTGCAGCGGCGGTAGTGGGTCCATATCTGGTCAAAGTTGCCATCGATGCGGGGCTAGCCGAAGGCTCGCTGCCTGTGCTAAGACAGGCGGTATTAATTTATCTGGCAGTATCGCTGCTCCAGTGGGTTACGATATTCATTCGGGTTAATTTGATGGCGCATGTCGGGCAATCAATTATTTATGATCTGCGGGCACGCCTCTTCACTCACCTGCAAGATCTTTCCTTGAACTTCTTCAATCATTTCAGCGTTGGCCGCATCATCGTGCGCGTGATCAACGATGTGGGTGTATTGCGGGAGTTCATCACCTGGGCGATGCTGGCGATCGCCCGGGACCTCTTTGCCCTGGTTGGAATCGTCGTGGTTATGTTAGGTATGGATCTGCGTCTCTCCCTGCTTACCTTTACGGTGCTGCCGATCATGGTGTGGATGACCGCTATCTTTAAGAAGCGTGCACGTGAGAATTATCGCGCAGTGCGGTCTGCGATCAGCTGGGTCAATTCGGTCCTGGCAGAGAATATCAATGCGGTGCGTGTCGTTCAGGCATTCACGCGGGAAGATTTGAACTACGCTGAATTCAGCTCGGTGGTCAACAAGAATAACCTGGACGTCAATCTGAAGGCAGCCCGCGTGGCTGCAGCCTTCCCGGCGGTAATCGATCTTCTGGGCTCTCTCGCCACCGCGCTGGTGGTGTGGTTTGGTGCACTGGCAGTCCTTCAGGGGGGTGAGCAACCTGTGACAGCTGGTGTGCTGGTCGCATTTATTCTCTATATCAACCGTTTCTTCGATCCAATCCGCGATTTGAGCCGCAGGTATGACTCGTTTCAATCTACCATGGCGGCAGGGGAACGCATCTTCAATTTGTTGGACGAGCCGATCGAGGTGCGGGATGCACCAGATGCAATCGAGCTCCCTGAGATAAAGGGTGAAGTTGTATTCGATCATGTGTCATTTTATTACTCTGACCAGTCACCGGGCCAAACACTCCCGGTACTCGTGGATATAAACCTGCGCATCCCCGCTGGACAGACAGTTGCCCTTGTGGGGGAGACCGGCGCGGGGAAGACGACCATGATAAAACTGATCGCCCGCTTTCACGATCCTACGGAAGGGCGGGTTTTGATCGATGGATATGACCTGCAGTATGTTAAGCAGAGCAGTCTGAGGCGGCAAATGGGGATCGTTTTACAGGATCCTTTTCTATTCAATGGAACGGTGGCTGAAAATATCCGTTTCGGCCGTCTGGAGGCGACTGATGAGGAGGTTGAAGAAGCAGCCCGGGCTGTCGGAGCGCACGATTTCATCGTCCGTCTCCGGCATGGTTATCATACGATGGTCGAAGAAGGCGGTGCTTTGCTTTCTGTTGGGCAGCGGCAGCTGATCTCGTTCGCCAGAGCACTGCTTGCCGATCCGCGCATCCTCATCCTCGATGAAGCCACATCGAGCGTCGACACGCAAACCGAAAAGATCATCCAGCAAGCCCTCACACGATTATTAAAAGGGCGCACTTCATTCGTCATCGCCCACCGCTTATCCACAGTGGTGAACGCTGACCGCATCATCGTCATTCAAAATGGTCGGATCATCGAAGAGGGAACGCATGAAGAGCTCCTTTCGAAGAGAGGATATTATTACGAACTTTACCGCTCGGGGTTTCAGGAGATCTGAGAAAAACCGGAGAGCGTGATTTCAGAAGTGTAAGCTGCATCAGGGGATCAAGATGATAGACTTCACATAGCAGACATCCATCTTGCACCATTTTGGATGCACAGTCTTAAGAGGTCCGTCCGTGCAGCCATTTTCGCGATCAGAGTACGAACAGGATAACAAGGATAATCGCTTCAAACACCTCCGGCTCACTCGGATGATCGTCTTGATTCTGTTGTGTCTTGGTTTAATCCTTTTCAATGTCCATCTCTCATCAGTTGAGCATGCGGAATCGAGGGCACCTGGTGTCCAACTAACCCGAAATATCGGTGAAGTTGATTGGATAAACACGCCGACTGCAACCCTGACCTCAATACCGGCTGAAACACAAAATCCCCTGGTATTTAACCTGTCGGATGAACCAGAGACATCTCCATTGGATCAGGGGTATGTCATCCTCTCGATCATGGAAGCCGGTCATAGCAGGCTCTTTGCATACCAACCAATGCGATTGCCTTTGACACGTCTAACGATCGGACCCTGGGATGATATCACACCGGCCATCAGTCCTGATGGTTCCCGGCTTGCTTTTTCTTCAAATCGGGATGGTTATTGGGATATCTATCTCATGGACCTGTCGAGCGGCACTATCACCCGGCTTACTGATACCCCCAACTATGATGCTGGTCCAAGCTGGTCGCCAGATGGTCATTATCTGGCATTCGAAACATACACGGAAGATCTCGAAATCCAGATCTTGTCTGTGGATAACGACCAGCCTCCTATTTCGTTGAGTGGGCATCCATCTGCAGACTACGCGCCCAGCTGGTCGCCGGGAGGACGCCAGATCGCTTTTGTCTCCACTCGAAGCGGAGATCCCGATATCTGGCTGGCAGACCTGGACAAGATGGACGAGGAGCGGTTCATAAATTTGAGCCAGACCCAGGATACAGAAGAATGGCATCCGATCTGGTCGCCAGATGGAGGTAAACTTGCCTGGGCCTCGATAGAAGACGGAAGGCACTCGATCTACATCAGGGATTCAGAGGGCAAGATCGAGTACTTCGGAAGTGGAGATTACCCCGTGTGGAATCCGGATGGCACGGTTTTGCTGACAGTGCTGTCTGAACCTAACAGTGAATGGATCACCGCGTATTTTTATAGTGAAGGAGGCGTGGGGACATCAGGGGTACACCTGGCGCTTCCACCTTTCCTCCTGCCGGGTTCGGTCGATGGCCTGACCTGGGGAGATGCTCTTTTCCCTGAGAAGTTGCCAGAATGGATCGCTGAGGCAGCTGCTGAGACTCCTGTACCTCTCTGGGAAGCGGTCGAGGACAGCCCGAGCGAGATGACAGTAATGCGTGCGGTACTGGCAGAGCTGGGTGATCTGAGCGCGCCTTATCCGTTCTTACACGACCTTGTCGATGAGTCATTTGACGGTTTGCGTCACCGGGTGGCCGGGGAGGCCGGGTGGGATTTCCTCGCTTCTCTGGAGAATGCTTTTGTGCCTTTGACTGCACCACTGGCTCCCGGCATGGGAGAAGACTGGCTGTATACCGGTCGGGCATTTTCCTTCAGCCCTCTACCTGTTAACGCTGGTTGGGTCGTCATCACACAGGAGCGTTTTGGGAGCGATGTCTACTGGAGGGTTTACTTGCGCACCCGTTTCCAGGATGGCTCCCAAGGGCGGCCGTTGCGCCGCAGGATTTGGGATTTCAATGCCCGCTATAGCGGGGATCCACTGGTTTATGAGCAGGGCGGGAGGTTGCAGGAGGATATCCCCTCAGGCTATTGGTTGGATTTCACCAGCCTGGCACAGGCTTATGGTTGGGAGCGGCTGCCCGCGCTCCCAATCTGGCAGTCGGCTTATTTCGCGGCGCGCTTCAATGAGTTCGTCCTGACTCATGGCAAGACCTGGCGGCAGGCGATGCTCGAACTCTACCCACCGGAAGCACTTCAGACCCCAACTGTCATCCCCCCGCCAACCCTGACCCCTACACCAACTCCCTGGTGGAGGCGCACCCCATGAGATCGAACAAACCGCTTTTCGGTGCTTTCTTATCCTGGATGATTGCGTTGTTCTTTGTGGCGAACATTTCCTTCAGTGCCACGCCGGGCTCTCCGCAGGCTCCTGCGCCTCGCTCGGATCAACCCGAAATGCAGGCGGATGTCATCCGGGAGCGGACGATCGCAAAACTCAATGGAATGGCATACATCAGCGAAGGCTCGGCGCTACCATCTGATTTTGCCAAAATCCAGGCTAGCGACAAGTCAGTTGTTGATCCGACTTCCAAAAGGGAATCGCCTGCGCCGCTGAAATTTGCCTTTCCAACCACAGTGTTTCAGCCTGTCTCAGCTTGGCGACCGCCGTTATACCCGGTCCCCTGGGCATTGACTCCTTATGATCATTTTTATTTTCTGCGTCCGATTCTGGCAGATGAGATCAATTGGCCAAACGCGGATTACCGCTATGGTGGGGTGTTTTTCGAGGGTATTGTGCACACAGGGGTGGATATCCCGGCGCCGATCGGAACGCCGGTCCTGGCGGCTGGCTCGGGAAGGATTACTTGGGCGGGATATGGTCTTTTCTCCGGGAAATATGATGAGCAGGATCCTTATGGACTTGCGGTCCAGATCCGGCACGATTTCGGATTCAATGGTATCCCTCTCTACACAGTTTATGCCCATCTTAGCCAGGTAAACGTTACACCGGGGCAGGGTGTCCAGGCTGGTGATGTCATCGGTTTGAGCGGTGATACGGGCAAAGTGACCGGGCCACACCTGCATTTCGAAGTACGGCTTAAAGAAGGCGATTACTTCTCTACCCGCAACCCGGAACTCTGGATGGTACCTCCCCAGGGATGGGGCGTGCTCGCTGGGAGGGTAATGAATACTGGTGGCCGGAAACTGCACGGGCAGTTGGTCACCGTGCGAGCTTTATCAGATATAAATTGCCCGACATGCCTGTCATGGAAAGCTTATACCTACGGAGGCGGATACACCTACCCGGATCCCTTTTATCAGGAAAATGTTGTTATCAGCGATCTCCCGGCAGGTCGCTATGAGATCCAGATCAACTACCTGGGGAAGGCTTACTCGTTGGAGACGGATATTCGACCAGGGTTGATAACCTACTTCACTTTCCGTGGACGGAGTGGATTCACCAATGAGCCGCTCAAGCTTCCGGGGGCGGATTTCAGCCCATAGGAGAGGCCTCAAATAAAGGGTAAGAGCGTCGAATACAGTCGGATCAGATTATTTCGTCCAAAGACCGTAATCGATTGGCGTAGTCGTTGAAAATAACTCATCACGAGGACAACGCGACACCCTCCCATCGACAGCGCATACCCACACGAGCGCAGGACAGGGGTCATAACTCAGGAATTTCACAGGCTCGTATTCGATCAGATCTATCGAGAAACAACGCTTAATTCTCAGATAGATCATCTCATCCTGGAGGGATACGGGCCGGGAAAGCTTGTAATTCGTTTGCATGGCGATTGCACCTTTTTTTCAATAAGAATACGGGAGTAGAGAGCCCAAGGCAATCCCCGGTGTGGGGGAGAAAGGGGGTAATCGCGGGGTACCCTGAAAGGGGATATGCCATGGATCAGTTCTCTCATTCCCCTTGACAATGAGAACATTTGTGCTAAACTAGCATCAAGTCCAGCCCATGGTAGAATCTAACCGCGATCAACCCCCCTTCTACGATACTGGATAGACAACAGGAGATCACTTCTCTACAGATAAGTTTCTAATAATTAAAATCAGGAGACCCAAGTAATGGCCCGGAAGAATTCAGATTTATCGGAAAGCATGGACTCCTCCCGCCAGATTGCCCTTGAGAAAGCGTTGGGTGATATCACCAAGCGGTATGGAGATGGAACGATCATGCGGCTGGGCGAAGCGCATCACATGGCGGTTGAAGCCATCCCCACAGGTTCACTTTCGCTCGATATCGCTTTGGGTGTTGGCGGAATCCCCCGCGGCCGGATCACCGAGATATTCGGTCCGGAATCATCTGGAAAGACCACGATAGCGCAGCATATCGTCGCTGAGGCACAACGGTTGGGGGGCACCTGTGCATTTATAGATATGGAACATGCGCTGGATCCTTCCTATGCCTCCCGTTGTGGTGTGGATATCGAAAGCCTGTTGATCTCCCAGCCAGATACAGGCGAGCAGGCGCTCGAGATCGCCGAGACACTGGTTCGCTCCGGAGCGGTGGATGTGGTCGTGATCGACTCAGTTGCGGCGCTTGTCCCGCGAGCTGAGATCGAGGGTGATATGGGCGATTCACCGATGGGTATGCAAGCGCGCCTGATGTCCCAGGCATTGCGAAAGCTCTCGGGGGCGATCAAACAAACCAATACCGCTGTCATTTTTACAAACCAGCTGCGGCAGAAGATCGGGGTCATGTTCGGAAATCCCGAGACGACGACGGGAGGAATGGCGCTTAAATTTTATGCCTCGGTCAGATTGGATGTTCGCCGTATCCAATCGATCAAATTAGGCTCCGAGATTATCGGGAATCGGACTCGCGTACGGGTTGTCAAGAACAAAGTTGCACCACCTTTCCGCACCGCTGAATTCGACATTATGTACAACGAAGGCATCTCGAAAGCTGGCGACATCCTGGATCTAGCAACCGAACTGAACCTCATCGAGAAGCGGGGCTCATTCTATTCGTACGGCGACCTGCGCCTGGGTCAGGGACGTGAAAACGCCAAGGATTTCCTGCGCCAGAATCCAGACTTGATGAACGAAATCGATCTGTCGATCCGCCAGCAAGCCCTGAGCGGGGCGCTGCCCCTGCCGATCAGCGGGAGCGATGACAGCGACTTCTCGGAGGATGGTAGTTAAACGTTGCAATTTTCTTTTTGGGTTGTTTATAACCATCATCGTCGGCCTGACTGGCTGTACTCCCGGTGAGTCTGACACAGCTCTATTCCTGCCGCCCACGAATCCTGTCCAACAAAGAACTCCGCCAGCGCCTCTATTCCCACAATCGCCGGAACCACCTGAGAGGACAGAGAACATTTTGCCCTCGCCGACACCTCTTTGCATCGATGGCCTGACCTTCCTGGACGACCTCACCATTCCGGATGGTACGGTCGTCCAGCCTGGCGATGAACTCGATAAGCGCTGGCTGGTTGAAAATTCAGGTACCTGTAACTGGGATCGGGATTACGGACTGGTGTTGATCGGAGGTTCAGATATGGGGGCTCCTCAACATCAAGCCCTTTTTCCTGCGCGCAGTGGAGGCAGCGCTGTCATCCGAATCATATTCACAGCCCCCGAGGAACCAGGTGTTTATCGCAGCGCATGGCAGGCGCGCGATCCTTCTGGGGAGCTGTTTGGCGACCCATTTTTCATAGAGATCGTGGTCAGCTCTCCTTGAGGATCGGTGATTTTGGGTAGTTATCGCTGAATAAATCGGGTCTTTGAAAAACTAGGTGCCTTCTTCCCAGGAGCTGAGGTAAGCAAGCTGCTCGTCGGTCAGGGTGTCGATCTTCACGCCCATCGCATCCAGCTTCAGGCGAGCGATCTCCCGATCGATCTCCTCCGGTACGCCGTAAACCTTTTTCTCGAAACGATCGGCATTCTTGACCAGGTATTCCAGGCTGAGCGCCTGGTTGGCAAATGACATATCCATAACGCTGGCCGGGTGCCCTTCCGCAGCAGCCAGGTTGATCAGACGGCCCTCACCAAGCAGATTGACGGCCCGACCATCTTTGAGGATATATTGTTCGACAAAGGGGCGCACCAGTCGCTTTTCCTTCGAAATGGATTCCAGAGCAGGGATATTGATCTCGACGTTGAAATGTCCAGAATTCGCTACGATGGCGCCATCTTTCATCACTTCGAAATGCTGGCGGTCGATCACGTTGATATCGCCAGTGACGGTAACGAAGATATCGCCGATCCTGGCAGCTTCGAGCATCGGCATCACCCGGTAGCCATCCATCACAGCTTCCAGGGCAGGCAGCGGGTCGACTTCAGTGACGATCACATTCGCTCCCATTCCCCGGGCACGCATGGCCAGGCCGCGACCGCACCAGCCGTACCCGGCGATGACAAAATTCTTACCAGCCAGCAGGATGTTCGTTGCACGGATGATCCCATCCACAGTAGATTGACCGGTGCCATACCGGTTATCGAAGAAATGTTTCGTCATGGCATCATTGACGGCGATCACGGGAAACGCCAGGGCACCATCGGCAGCCATCGCGCGCAGGCGGATCACGCCGGTAGTTGTTTCCTCGGTGCCGCCAATCACTTCCTCAAGCAATTCGCGCCGATCTTTGTGGAGAGTACTGACCAGATCTGCACCATCGTCCATCGTCAGGTGGGGCTGGTGGTCGAGGGCAGCGTTTATATGTCGGTAATATGTGACGTTATCTTCACCCTTGATGGCAAAGACCGGGATCTCGAAGTAGGTTACCAATGCCGCGGCCACATCATCCTGAGTGGAAAGAGGGTTTGAAGCAGTCAAAACGACTTCTGCGCCTCCTTCGTGCAAAGTATGCATGAGATTTGCGGTCTCCGTAGTCACATGAAGGCAGGCTGCAATGCGCATGCCTTTCAGAGGACGTTCGTGTGAAAACCTTTCGCGGATCAGGCGCAAGACGGGCATCTCACGCTCAGCCCATTCGATCCTCCGCCTGCCTCCTTCAGCCAGTTTAATATCCTTGATGTCGTAATTCTCCATGCTCAAAACTCCATAAAAAGTAAGGTTAAGAATTGTCGGTAAGCAATTCGTTTAATGCCCCCTGGTCGTCGAAATGCCTCCGGTAACGGCTGGCAAATTCAGCTCTGGAAAATGCGTGACCTTGAGGTCCCTCTTGTTCCAGGCAGAACGCTGCGGCGACCGCTCCCATCCTGGCGCATACCGTAATGTCCCAGCCGCGGGCATAGCCAGCGAGGAAACCTCCCCGGAAGGCATCTCCGACACCCGTGGGATCGACGATCCGGGATGGTGGGACAGCCGGGATTGGGTGAATTTGATCGCCAGCGAAGATCAGGGCGCCCTCAACGCCCTTGGTGACAACTGTGAAGCCAGTCATCTTCTTCAATTGCTCGGCGGGTATCCCGGTCTTTTCCTGGATCATGCAAAACTCATAATGGTTTACAAACAGTGCCAGGGCTCCCTCCAGGCCCTCTTTCAACTGTTCCCCGCTCAGGCGGGGGATCTGCTGGCTGGGATCGTAGATATATGGGAGACCCATTTCCTTGGCTTCATTTACATAGCGAACCATCGCTCGCGGGTCATTCGGAGAGATCAAGACCAGATCGGGACGGTCGGCGTCGAGATCGTACAGGGAGAGTTCGCTGGCGCGTGCCATGGCGCCTGGATAGAAACTGGCAATCTGAGCGTTTTGACGATCGGTATTGGCGAAAAATGAAGCCGTAAATTCGCCGGGGATAATGCGGACCGAAGAAGTGTCAATCCCCAGGCTTTCCAGCCAGGTGCGGTATTCCGCGAAATCTTCGCCTGCTGTGGCAAGCAGCCTTGAGGGTTGACCCAAGAGCGCCATCGTATAAGCGATATTGGGGGCGATCCCGCCCCGTTGGCGAACCAGGCTTTCGACCAGAAAGGATAAACTCAAACCGTCGAGATGGTCGCTCAAGATGTGATCACGGAAATTTCCAGGGAAGCGCATCAAATAATCGAAGGCGATCGAGCCAGTCAGGAGGATGTTCATGGCATCATTCACCTGTTGTTTGAGTTTGATCTGATGTCACTGCTGGGTGTGAGAACATGGCGGGCAGGTTCTCATGATAGGGCGGAGAGATAACCCCGTTTTCTGTGATGAGCGCGGTGACGAGCGAAGCGGGGGTGATGTCGAAGGCAGGGTTGCGCGCCCGGGCGGTGCGTGGTGCAACCGGGAAACCATCGATTTGTATAGCCAACACTTCTTGGGGGTCACGCTCTTCGATCGGGATGGCAGTGCCATCTGAGAGGGACAGATCAATGGTCGAGGTCGGCACAACCACGTAGAAAGGCACCCCGTTATCTCGGGAGGCAAGAGCCAGCATATAGGTGCCAATCTTGTTAGCAACATCCCCATTGGCTGCAACCCGATCTGCACCGACCATCACCTTATGAACCTCGCCTCTACGGAGAAAGTAACCAGCAGCGTTATCCGTGATAATCTCATATGAAATTCCATACTGCTCCAGCTCCCAGGCAGTCAGGCGTGAACCCTGCAAGCGCGGACGAGTTTCATCCACGAGGACATGCGGGCGTTTACCCTGTTCATGAGCCAGACGGATGACACCCAATGCAGTTCCCCAATCTACGGCTGCCAGCGCGCCAGTATTGCAGTGGTGGAGAATGGTTTCGCCTTCGCCGATCAAAGCCGCGCCGAAATGAGCCATACGCCGATTGATAATCACATCTTCGTCTGCGATCCGCTGCGCCTCGCCGATCACGGCTGCGCGCATATCGTCCACAGTGCGGTACTGACCCTGGCGGATCAGGCGCAGGATGCGCATGAGAGCCCATTTGAGATTGACGGCGGTTGGGCGCGCCGCCTGCAAAACCCCACCAGCGTTTTGCAGATCGGCCAGCAAGGCATCGGCAGTCTCAGCACGAGATTCCAGGGCAGCCAGAGCCAGACCGAAAGCTGCGGCGACGCCGATAGCGGGGGCACCCCGCACAACCATCGTGCGGATCGCCTCTGCGACCTGCCAGTGATCCGCGAAAGCTACAATCCGCAACTCAGCGGGCAAGACTCTCTGATCGATCATGCGCACCTGCTGGCGCGCTGCATCCCATTCTACGGTTCTCATCTCATTTCCACGGATCAGGTGAACCTTCGCAGCAGAACCTCTTCCTGCGCAAAGGCGGAATGAGTTTAACCGATCAGAGTCACTTTGTCAAAGTCCTGGTCTGGCGTATGGCATAAGATTTCAGACATTCATCAAGGAAGGGGCTTTTGGGTGATCAGCCCCTCGTACACATCGATCTTCATGGCGACCGCGATGCAACCATTCAACGAGCTTGCTCAGGATTCTGCCCCAACCGCGGCACAGCGTTCCCCTCGATCAGCTGACGCAACCGCAGGAGCTCTTTGTGTTCTTCCAAGAGCATGGCGAGCAAAAGCGTTTCGAAGGGCAGGGCGTGGGCGGCATAAGCCGCGGCTGCCAGGTGTTTGTGAGCAGCAGCGAACAGCTCGTCTAATGCGAGCTGATCGCTCCGCCGTAGGGCGCGCCGGAATCGGGCAAAGGATTCCTGTTCGCGCAGGAAGGCCTGTGTGATCGATGGCAGTGTGCGTCCCATAGCAGCTGTACTCCCTCTCCAATAGTCTGCGGTATATCTAAAACAGAGTCGGTGGCGGGGCGGGCACGTCTGGCTCCAGCGTCCAGACCTGGCCTGCGGCACCCAACAAAGTTTCTAACAATGCGGGGCGGCTTCCGGGCGGCGCGGGACGGACGCTGACGGCCACCGGTGCAACGCGGTTGAGACGCTGTAATTCCTCAAGACAGACGCCCAGCAGCCGCAGGCTTTCATCGTTTGACACATTTTCGTCATAGAAAGTGGTCAGCATGTCCAGGACCAGGGTGGGCATGGGCAGTGCGGGGGTCTGCTTCAACAATGAGACGAGTTGATAGCAGGTGAAAGCCCGCGCCAGCTGAATGCGCTCCATGATCTGGCGCAGGCTGAACTCTGCGGCTGATCCCTCCTCGACCCCCGCGCGCGGGGAGGCTTTGACTTGCAATTCCTGCAGAGCGCGCGCTATAGCCTGGTTGCATCGATAGACATCGAAGCGGTTACCTCCTTCCAGGAGGCGCAGCGGCCCCTGGCAGGCCAGGCGCGCCACCAACTCCAGCATCAGAGCGCCCCCAGCATGAGGGGCAACTACCAACAGCAGATTACCCGGATGCGGGTCAAGCAGTGTGTTCATGCCTTTACATTAGCCCAAACCCAGGATCAACACAATCCCCTTTATGGGGGAGAAGGGAACGAGGGAAGGGGTACCCAAGAGGGTGAGCCAGATCTGGCGTTGAGAGGGAAGCGTGTCGGAAGATATGGGCTTTTCAGGGAAGCCGGGTTTCTCTCAGGAGGGCCTCGAGATCCTGGCGGGAAAGAGCGCGCCGCAGCTCTTCTCGGTTTCGGACATCGAATTTGTGCAGGATGTTGCGCACGTGGACTTTGATGGTGGCCGGCGAGACACCCAGGGTAGCCGCAATTTGCCGGTCAGTATAACCCCGGACGATCCAGACGGCTACCTGGCGTTCGCGCCGTGAGAGGGCTTTAAGATGTTTGGCATGGATGTCCTCCGTAAGACGCTGTATCAAAGCGGTTGTGAGTAGCTCATGAGCGATCTCAGCGATGCGGCGATTTTCTCGTTCTGCGATCTCGTCAAGCGCGCAAAGGAGATCCTCATCAGCATGGAAGGAAAGCCGCGCCGGTGGGTTATATCCCAGGACGCGCAGAAAACGCTGCCAGAGTGTCATTGGAATAAATTATAATAGAACGTTTGTTCGAGGTCAAGATCCCCCGAGAGCGGCAGGTCAAAGTTTTAGCGTCTCACCCGAACAAAGCGTCGTTTGCCCGCCTGAAGCACACCCGGGCGTGGGAATGGCAGGTTGGGGTCAGTGAGCACTTCGCCATCCAGGCGCACACCTTTTTGCTGGATCAGCCGTCTGCCTTCGCTGCGCGAGACCACCAGACCGCTGGCGACAAGGACATCCAGGACCGTGGCGCCGTTTTGAAGGGTGAATTCAGGCATTTCTTCTGGGAGGTCGCCAGATTGAAAGACACGAATGAAGTGTTGTTCGGCCTGGAGGGCGGCTTCCGGGCTGTGAAAGATCTCGACGATCTCGCGCGCCAGCATCATTTTGACATCGCGTGGATGTAGCGTGCTGGATTGAAGACCGCGTTCCAGCTGCTCGATTTTCTCCTGAGACCAGCGGGTCACCAGACGGAAATAAGCGCTCATCGCTTTATCCGGCAGATTCATGATTTTTCCATACATATCTTCAGGCGATGCCAGGATAGGGATATGATTTCCGAGCGATTTGCTCATACGGATCTCGCCATCTGTACCAGGCAGGATGCCCATGATGATCGCGATGTTTGGTTTGATGCCCAGGAAAGTCATAATCTTGCGGGCTGCGGTGACGATATTGAAAAGCTGATCGGTACCCCCAACCTGAACATCCGCCCGCAGGGCATAGGCGTCGTATCCCTGCATGATGGCGTAGAAAGTCTCATGCAGATAAATCGCGTCGCCTTTCTCCCAGCGCAAGCGGAAATTCTCGCGGGTGAGAAACTGCTGGATGGTGAAATTCGAGGCCAGCTTGATCAGATCTGCAAATGTCAGTTGAGAAAGCCATTCATGGTTGTATCGGATGATTGTCTTTTGCGGGTCGAGGATTTTGAAGGCTTGCTGTGCATATGTTTTAGCGTTGTACTCGACTTCCTCCGGGGTGAGCTGCGGGCGCAGCTTGTCCTGATCCGATGGATCTCCGATCAGGGAGGTATATGTGCCAATGAGAAATGTTACTTCGTGACCCAATTCCTGGAACTGGCGGAGTTTGCGCATTGTGATAGTGTGCCCAATATGCAGGTCCGAGCGACGGGGGTCATAGCCGCAGTAGACGCGGAGAGGTCTTCCTTCCAGCTGAGCTTCGATCAGACGCTCATGCAGTTCGGTTGCCATGGCTTGTTTGAGGTTTTCATCACCGTACTCTGTACCCCGCATCAGGTACGCTACCTGTTCTTCGATATTCATGCAGAACCTCCTAAAAAAACGCGCCCTCTGCGGGAGGGCGCGCCAGTCTCACCGCAGCACGTATTACTCCCGCGTATAAGCATAGCCCGGGACACCTAAGCCAGTATCGAGAGGTCGGATGTGTTTCAGATTGGATCTATTGAGGATTTGTTGCACAATTTGATCTCCCTGTGGGAAACCGGTCTGGGTGACAATTTTACCATAGGCTTCAACCATTCCTCCGGTGTTGAAGCCGAAATAAGCATCCTCGGCAAAGACCTGAACTTTCTTGCCCCAAATCGCGGGCAAGACACGCACTTCGCGGATCTCCTCCCATCTAAGGCGAGTATTTCGAAGACCGTTCTGAAAATGGATGCCTGGTCCGCTGATGACAATACGCGTTCTTCTGTCCATCCAGTTACTCAGGCTGATCCCGGAGGCGAGAGAGCCCATCAACCCGAGTGCGGTGATCAGCAGAAGATTGACTCTGGCTTGGGTCAAAAAAGCCACCAACCAGGCGCCTGCGATGAGGGATGTACACAACCAGGCGATCAACTCACCACGCCGCGGTGCGGGTAATGACCGGTATTCCTGGGTATCTGGTTCACTACGCATACTATTGTCTCCCCGGCTGGGGATGTCATAAAAGAATCCTCAACCGGGCATATTATAAAATGAGTTCTACTTATTCTAAATACTCCATGCTATAATTCGCAGAGTCTGGAAGGAAAAGATGTACGAGCCAGTTCTGGTCTTGAATGCAAACTTTGAACCGCTAAATGTGTGCAACACCCGGCGCGCTATTGGCCTGATGATGACCGGAAAAGCCAGCCTGGTGTTGAATGGGCGCGGCGAGATCAAAACCGTCTCTCGTTCTTTCCCTCGTCCCTCGATCATCCGCCTGGAAAGGATGGTCAAACGCCCCAGACCGCGCGTCAAGTTGACCAAGCGTGAAGTGCTGCGACGGGATGATTACACCTGCCAATATTGTGGACAGAAGACGACTCATCTTACGATCGACCATGTCATTCCCCGTCATCTGGGAGGCGCCCACGATTGGAGTAATCTGGTAGCAGCCTGTCCAAGTTGCAATCACCGCAAAGGTGGGAGAACTCTTGAGCAGGCTCAGATGAGGCTGCTGCGCCAGCCCTCGGAACCTCCAAGTTCAGCTTATTACCTGCTCTCCAGGCATCTCGGGGAGAATGAAGACTGGATCCCTTTCATCCAGGGCTGGTGAACCTCTACTGATTTTTTCTGCAAAGGTTTAAAATTCCAGCCGCATAAAATCTTCTGCCAGAGCTATCGCTCCTGGAAAGGTCTCTGCAGCTTGCGATACCAGAGAGCCATTCATGTGTTCGCCGGTTGGATAATGAATCAAGAGGAGCTTCTTGACCTTTGCCTGCCGGGCGACATCGCCTGCCTGGGCAGCGCTGCTGTGGCCTTGTGATTCGCCACTGGCTTCATGCAGGAGCACATCAGCCTCTGACGCCAGCTGGATGACCTCCATACAGGGTTCCGTGTCTGAGGAATAGACGACGGCTTTTCCAGATGGCAGGAATTCGATGCGCAGCGCGATATTTGGGATGAGATGATGCACTGGAGAGGCAAAGATCCGCCAGTTTTCTCCTTCGAGCACCGGTGTCATTTCCTCATTGGCGATCCGATGAAACACGACTGGGAAGAAGCCCGGCCATGTGGACCAGTCGAATAGATCCATCATCTTCTCAACGCGGGTCAACGTGTGATCAAGACCGTGAATAATGAGAGTGTTTTTCCGACCAAGCAGCCACAGGTCCATCAACAACAGCGGTAACCCGGACACGTGATCGGGGTGAAAATGAGTGAGAATGATATCCGAAATTTTCTCCAGATCCAAGCCCGCCTGAGGTAGTCTGACGAGCGGGTTGCTGGCACAATCTATCAGCACCAGAGCGTGATCCCCTTCCAGTGCGAGATGGGCATTCTCGTGGGAGAGGTCCGGTATAGAAAAAGATGATCCCAGGACGATAAGATTTGCCATTATACTACCTCGTAAGATGAGTTGCAGTCTTTATTATTAGAAAAGCAATAAGGCGATCCTTGGTGTCAATGTAACCTCCAGGATGGCTGCGCCGAGGAGAAGAGGAACAACGAGAGAGACCATTACCTTTGCCCAATCGGCAAAGGCATGGAGCAAGACTTCTCCAATTGTTTTTCCGCGAACTGGCGCAGCCAGGACAGCGCCCAAACGCATGATCGCCGCTCCACCCAGCACGATCGCGGGTATCTCCAAAACCCCATGTGGGATTACCAGGGCGAGCACAAAAAGCCAGGGCGAGATGCCAGCAATGGCAGCAGTGGCGGAAAAATATCCGATCAGTATCAGAGGAAGCATCAAGACAAGCAATGCCAGTACACCATAAGAGGGGATAGCCAGCAGAGTAGCCAGGAGGAGCGCCCTTAAGTTATGGAACCAAACCACTGGAATGCTTCCGATCTCGAAGAGACGGATCGACTCGAATCCAGAGAACGAGCCTGAACGAATATTGCCCGAGTCGATCAATTCCGTCGGGAACGTGAACTGATGAGCCAGCCTTGTTCCCAGGATATATGCTGCGAGAAGAACAAGAACCATCAGCAAGGCTGGCAGCTCAAGAGTCCTTAGCGTGCGAGGGATCTCTTTTTGGAACCATTCACGTGGTGACCTCGCCTGACCTTTGAATTCCCTCCAAAAAGTCTGCCATCCCCAGAGGATGTCGAGAGCATCCCACTCTTGTCCAATCAACTCCTCGCGATTGAAATGTGCCAGACCGGTGCGGATGAGCAGGATCGCGATGATCACCAGACCAACCACAGTCAACCATAGGATGTGCTCATTTGACCAAACGATCACAGCGCTTTGCCCCTGGAGCAAGAGCGCCATTGGGAGGATAATAAACACAGCCAGAAGGTTTGCAGACCGCATCGAAGTGGTTTGAGAGGAGACGACTATGGCAGCACTGATCATGACCAGGCAGTTCACCAGAGCCAGGAGGCACACCTGGATAATGAGGGTGGTTGACGGTAACCATCCACTCTGGCGAGAGAGAAATACCAGATAGAGGAGCATAGCGGAATAACTGGCTATTAACGGAGGGATCAATGCCGCGATCAATTTTCCAATGTAAATCTGAGCATCGCTTAACGGACTGTTGAGCAACGGTTCGAGACTGCGGCGTTCTTTTTCACCTACGAAGGATTCGAGTGCCAGGACCAATGCCACGGTTATTGGGAAGAAACCCACGACCATCAACAGGAAGGGGTAAAGCTGCCCGGTTTTAACCTCCTGCCCATATTGTGAGGCGATTGAAATCAATCTATCAGCAAGGTAATTCATGAAATATGGGAGCAGGATTACCAAGAGACACAATGGGCTAACGATACGCCAGTCGCGCAGGTGATCGACCAGCTCCCGACGGGTGATGACCAGCGCGAGACGAAGTTCAGTGGACATACTTGTCATCGGATTGTTGTGCATTCAATATCCTGAGATAGACCATTTCCAGATTTCTGGGCACCTCGACAATGGTTGTGACGGGTATCCCTTGATCTAACAGGGACTTCAGCAGGGATGGGTTATCGTTCTCGGGTTGCCGTGGGATGAAACGTAACCAGCCTTCTCCCTGGGCGGTGACTGATAATCCATCGGGGAGGATCAGATTCTGCGGGATGATTGGAGTAGCCAGACGAACCTCAAACTCAGGAAGCCCCAGCCAGGTTCTTTTCAGCTCGTCAGGAGTCCCCTGCGCGATAATGCGCCCCTGATGGATAATGGCGATCTGATCGGCCAGTGCTTCAGCCTCAGCCAGGTTGTGCGTGCAGATGATGATTGTCCTTTCCGAGCTCCGCAGGTTTTTGATCGCATCCCGGACTGCGAAAGCACTCTCGGGATCCATGGCAGAGGTAGGTTCATCCAGCAATAAGACCGGGGGTTCGTGGAGCAGAGCACGTGCCAGGGATACTTTCTGCTGCATCCCACGCGAGAACTGACCGATGCGCCGTTTCTTGACCTCGATCAGGCCAAAGTCTGTCAACAGTTGAATAATTCGCCGATTGCGGGTGGTTGGATCCAGGTGATATAACTCTCCGAAGAAATTCAAATATTCTTCTGCTGTCATCCGTGTATACAAACCATGATGTTCAGTCAATACACCAACATTCCTGCGCACCTGGGCTGGGTTTTTGAGAACATCGTAACCAGCGACGAAGGCTTTTCCCCGCGTGGGAGGAAAAATAGAAGAAAGGAGCCGAACCAAAGTGGTCTTTCCAGCGCCGTTTGGTCCAAGGAGCGCAAGCACCTCCCCGGGTGCGACTTTTAATGTAAGCCCTTCGACGGCCATAAAGCTGTCGAAGGATTTACTAAGATCCTCGGTTACGATCATGTGCTACACCTTGCCGCTCATCGATCTTCAGCTTCGCTCATCGTCTGGGTCGCCTTCCGGAATTTCCGATGCCGCCAGTAGAGGAATACTCCGGATCCAAGCGCAACCAATAGCATTAACGATTGATTTACATTGATGTTACCCACCTGAGCAGGATCGAGCCGTAGAAATTCCAGTAAGAACCTGCCAAACGGGTAAGCGATAAGATAGATCAAGAAGAGGTCGCCGTTGATCAGGGTATTCCTGAAACGTCTTGATAGCCACAATAAAAGACCGACGATGATGAGATTCCAGAGCGATTCGTAAAGGAAGAGGGGATGGTAATAGGATTGATCCTCAAAACCCGGCAAACGGTTCTGTGGGTCGATATAGATCGCCCAGGGGAGGTCAGTCGGCTGACCGTAGAGTTCCTGGTTGAAGAAATTACCCCAGCGTCCGATCGCCTGGCCGAGTGCCAGGGCGGGGGCAGCCACATCCAGCCAGAAGGGAAAATCGAGTTTTCGTCGGCGAGTAAACCAATAGAGGGCGAGTAGCCCACCAATCACAGCGCCGGGAATGCCCAACCCTCCAGCCCGGATATTGATGGCGTCCAGGGGATGGGTGAGATAATAACCGGTTGTGATCCCGACCGCCACCATCGATTCGGGCGGGGTGAGGATATGCCAAAGTCGGGCACCGATGATCCCGCCGATCAGCACCCACACCAAGCCATCCCAGACGATTTCGCTATTCGAGCCGCGCCGCCGGGCTTCGAAAGCTGCCAGCCATGCGGCTGCGATCGCCCCTGCCATCACTACGATCCCATAATAATATATCGTCAATTTCCCGATTGTGATGCCCATGCAATTCTCCTGAATAATAATATCAACGTTTCTTTTCCCTGCCCTGGCGACGCACATCCCAGATGCGCTGGATTGCAGTGACGTTCGCCAAGACCGCAATGATCCAGAGCCCGATGAGGGGGATATTAAGGACTAAGGAAGGAGCAAGGACCAGATAGCGTTCCAACCGTGTAAGTATCCCGACCTTGGTCTCATAACCAAGAGATGAAGCTCGTGCCCTTATATATGACACCAGCACAGCACCGACTGCTGCGATGTATGCGATCACGGCTGCGGACCAATTGCTCTGTGTGATGAAATAATAAATCAAGGCCCCAAAGATGACCAGTTCAGAATAACGGTCCGTGACCGAATCGACGAAAGCGCCAAATTCGCTCGACTCACCCCTCAACCGTGCCATTGTCCCATCCAGGGCATCTACAGGGCCCATAGCCAGGATCAACAGCCCTCCGATCGTCATCTGTCCGCGAGCGATAAGGTAGGCACCGACCATATTTCCTGCCAGGCCGATGATGGTCATCGTGTTAGGCATCAAGCCCAGCCGGTTAAAGAGCGCTGCGATCGGGTCTAGTATGCCGCCGAAGCGCATGCGCATCTGATCTGTGAAGGTCAGTGGTGAACGGTTATGTGAAGCTTGATTGATGTTGATTTTGTCCATAGGCTTGTTTTTTTCGATGTTATGCTATCTTATGGTGAAATGACTGTCAAGCGTCGTTATCGTCCTCAGCTGAGATCAAGACCTCCCTTTCCCGGCCCCCACCCAGAGAAGGACCGACGACGCCCAGTTCTTCCAGCTCATCGATCAGACGGGCAGCCCGAGGATAACCAATGCGCAGACGGCGCTGCAGCAGTGAAGCACTTGCGCGCTGTGTCTCGCGCACGATGGCGATCGCCTGTTCGATCAGATCGTCCTTTTCAGCCAGCAAAGCCTGTTCTTCGAGAAGGGTTTCCCAAGGTGGCAGCTCCTGATCCTCGGGTGGATGAGCGTTTTGCCAAAACGTGATCACGCGCTCGACCTCCTGGTCGGTAACCATGACCCCCTGCGCACGGATGGGGCTCCCCGCTTCAGGGGGCAGGAAGAGCATATCACCACGCCCGAGCAGTGCTTCGGCGCCGGTCATATCCAGAATGACGCGTGAATCGACGGAGGAGGCCACCGCGAAGGAAATGCGGGCAGGGAAGTTGGCTTTGATCAAACCTGTGACGACGTCCGTGCTTGGTCGTTGGGTTGCCACCACCAGATGGATACCGGTAGCTCGCGCCATCTGAGCCAGGCGCACCAGAGCTGGTTCGGTCTGTTCTGGGGCAGACATCATCAAGTCAGCCAATTCGTCGATCATCACGACGATGTGAGGTAAAGGTTGCTCATCCCTTCGCCGGCGGGCTTTGCGATTGTAGGTGTCGATATTTCTCGAGTGGGAGGCTTCCAGAAGCTTATAGCGGCGGTCCATTTCGGCGACTGTCCAACGCAGCACTGCGAGGATGCGTTGGAGATCTGTCTCTACTTTTCCGAAAAGATGAGGGAGACCATTGAAGCGCACCAGCTCCACCATTTTGGGGTCGATCATGACCAGGCGCAGGTCCTGAGGGGTGTTGTTCATGACCAGGCAAAGGGTCAGCGCGGCGATACACACGGATTTACCTGAACCGGTAGTCCCTGCGATCAGGAGGTGAGGCATACTCGCCAGATCTGCGACCACTGCCTGACCAGAGACATCGCGCCCCAGCGCAATGGTCAACGGTGAGCCGAATTTGTAGAATGCCTCCGTCTCCAGAATGGGTCGCAGTCTAACCAGGGAGGATCGGGTGTTTGGCACTTCAATGCCGACATAAGGTCTGCCTGGAACTGGCGCTTCGATGCGCAGGCTGGAAGCAGAGAGAGCCAGAGCCAGGTCGCGGGAGAGCGATGCGATTTGAGCCACGCGTACTTTCTGGCGAACCGCCTCGTCTTCGCCATTTGCGCTGCGTGAGACGAAGCCAGGTTCGACCGCAAATTGGGTCACTGTGGGACCAATCTGGAAACCAACGACTTTAGCGGGAATGCCGAATTCCGCCAGGGTTTTCTCGATCAATCCGGCGGTGAGATTGATATTCCTCTCATCAGGACGTGCGAGCTGTTCATTGACCAAAAGATCGAGCGGAGGCAGACGTTCGTCGCGGACTAATGACTTTGCCGGTCGATGTTCATCGACGCGGATTTTGAATTTTTTCCGATATTCAGCTGGAAGGTGCGGGATAGGTTTTCGCTCAGTCGGTCCGGTAATGATAGAACGCGTTTCGGAATCAGCTCCCTGTCCAGATTCAACTTCTGCCAGCTCTGCCCCTTCGTTGATAATACGTATAGATCGAATGGCTGCCAGGCGGTAAACCCAGGGGAGAATGCCAAAACCTTTGAGAGCGCTGCCCAGGAACATCAACCCCAGGATGGCTCCTCGCAACCCGAGGGGAAGATCACCAAACCCCGGTAGCTCGACCAAACCCCAGCCGATCAGGCCGCCATCCAAACCGGCGTTTGCGCGGTCTAGTGAAGCACCACCAAGGATCGTGAACAGGCCGATCAATGAGAAGCCAGCGATCTCGAGCACCAGGACACGTCCCCACGCGGTCTGGATTGTATTGCCAGCTTGAAGACGGATGATGTGAACGCCTACAGCTGACAGGCAGAGCGGGATGAGCCAGCTGCCCCACCCTACCCAGCGGCTGAGCAAGTCTGCCCACCAGATCAACAACCTGCCAGTGGTGAGGCCTGTCAGACCAAGAAATGTCAGGATCGCCAGGACGATACAGGCTACTCCCACCGCTTCCAGAGCGAAGCGATTTAGATTGCCGGACAGTGGCAGAGAGGTTTTGATCTCGGAGGAAGGCATTTTTTTCGCTGAACCAGGATTGGTTATTTTGGAGTATTTCCTGGACACTTTCTTTTCTCATCCGCTACTACGGGAGCGGGACTCGCTGCGAGAGGCAATGTAGATACCTGTCAGAATAAGTATAGCACCAAAAATTTTCAAGAGCGTGGGGGCTTCTTGTAACAAGAAATAAGCCAGGATAGTGGAACCGATTGGCTCTCCCAGCAGGGCAATGGCGACAAACGCTGCGGAGAGATATCCCAGAGCCCAATTGAAGCTCGAATGTCCCAGGAGCTGAGGGACAAGTGCCAACAAAACAAACCAAACGTAGGTCTCGGCTGGAAGTCCGATGGGGGATTGCCCTGCCACAGCCATCACACTGAGCAAGACAAGAGCAGCCACACCATAGACGACGAAGATATAGGGGATAAGGGAGATATTCGATCTCAATCGCCGACCGATCAAGAGATAACCGGCTGCCATCCAGGCGCCTGCCAGTGCGAGCACATCCCCAAAGAAGGCCTCTCCGCGCAGAAATTCGTCCAATGGGGGGCAGATCAACCCTTTCCGATCGAGAGAGCAAGAATCGCTGATCCCCACTACAATACCCCCGATCAGCGACAAAGCCATTCCAATGATGACGGGACGGGTGAGAGGCTCATTCAGAAAAATTGGTGAAAGCGCTGCAACCCACAGGGGTGCTGTTGAGACAAGCACCACCGAGCTGGCGACGGTTGTGTATTCCAGGGAGGTGATCCAGGTGGCAAAATGCATCGCCAGGAAAACCCCGGAAATGACCGCCAGACTGCGCTGGTTGCCGCGAATGGCGCGCACCTGGGACGGGTATCGTATAAGGACCAGTGGCGTCAGGAAGAGTGTCGCAAGGCTCAGGCGAAAAGCCGCGATCATCAGGGATGGCGCATTTGCCTGGGCGTAGCGGACAAAGATCGAGCCGGTCGAGACTGCCAGGATCCCCAACAGCAAGACGATGAAGGGGGGGAAGATCGGTGAGTTAGGGTTACGGTTCATGCGGCGGTGTTCTCATCAGGCTGTCCAGCAGAGCATTTTGTTAAATTATAATTAGAGCGCAGAGTGTCGAGCTTGACAAGGATCAAAGCGATGTTACAATCCATCACAGCGGAATTTCCGCAATACTACATTATTTCTCCACTTTCAGTCAACCCACATCAAATCACAACCTCAAAGGAGTTGAAAATGGTATTCGAATTACCCCCTCTTCCGTATGCATATGATGCCCTTGAGCCTCATATTGATGCATTGACGATGGAAATTCATCATACCAAACATCACAACGCTTATGTCTCGAATCTGAATGCAGCACTGGAGAAACATCCTGAATTGGCCGGAAAGACCCTCGAGGAGTTGGTGACCAACCTGGAGAGCCTTCCCGAGGATATCCGCACGGCCGTACGTAACAATGGGGGCGGTCACTTCAACCACAGCTTATTCTGGACCGTCATGGGTCCGCGTGGCGGAGGTGAACCAAAAGGCGAGCTTGCCCAGGCGATCTCGGCAGCATTTGGCAGCTTCTCTGCCTTCCAGTCTACTTTCAATCAGGCAGCCATCAGCAGGTTTGGCAGTGGCTGGGCATGGTTAGGATTCAGGAACGGAAATCTGGCTGTCAACTCCATGCCGAATCAGGATGTGCCGATGATGGAAGGGCTGACCCCTATCCTTGGCATCGATGTATGGGAACATGCATATTATTTGAAATATCAAAACCGCCGGGCGGATTATGTTAATGCCTGGTGGAATGTTGTCAATTGGGATGAGGTTGCCAGACGTTTCGACGAAGTTAAAAGAATGGGCTGATCATACTCGTTGGTTCCGAACATAATATCCCACCTCTGGAAAATAAGGTAAAATAGCGCCAGAGGTTATTTTGATCAATTCGATCCTCTAGAACGTCCATCACAATGTTTGGGAGGTCCCTTCAATGACACACATCATAACCAGCTTGTG
>FWWM01001142.1_pt1 | contig 76174 bp, 69 predicted proteins | sample 2228351 | NCBI WGS metagenome assembly FWWM01 (sample SAMEA103939774, study PRJEB20133) | metagenome | reverse complement strand
TTTGTCAGGTAGATAGGAAAAGGGAGGGCGTCGGAAGGCCAAAAGCAGAGCGAGCCCCAAAACCACCGAGGAGATGGCCATGGGGGCCATGAGCACGGCCTCCAACGCCCGGGACCGGAAAACCCTCAGGGCCCCGCTCACCCCAAGGCCCAAGAAAAGGGCCAACAGGGTGGAAAGCCCTGCCACCTCTAGGCTCACCAAGATGCTCCCCAAAGGGGAAGTGCCGATGAAGGGGTTCTGTTCCGCAGAGAAAATGGTGCGGTACCAGCCAAAGCCCGGAGGATTTCCGGCCAACGGGCGGCCGAAGGAGTCGGCGATCACCGCTCCCATGGGACCAAGGAAGAGAAGGGCGCTTAAAAGAAGCCAGGGGACCCAAAGGATGTGGGCGGGCCGAGAGAGGAAGGGCTGGGTGGGAACAGGGCGGAGCCTTTCCTGGCGGCCGCTCCAAAGCCCGCCGCCGCGCACGTAAAGATAAGCCAAGCCCAGGGTAACAAAAACCTGGACCATCCCCAGGGCCGCCGCGCGGGAGAAATCCAGATAAACCCGGGCATGGAGGTAAATCCCCACCTCCACCGTGGCATAGCGCGCCCCTCCCAGGGAAAGGGGGATGGCGAAGGAAAGGAAGCAGAGCACAAAAACAAGGGCCGCCGCCGAAAAGATCGCGGGAAGAAGAAGGGGCAGGGTCACGGTGAAAAAGGCGCGGAGACGCCGGACGCCCAAAACTGCGGGCACCTCCTCCAGGGCGGGGTCAAGGGCGCTCCAGGCCGCGTGGACAAAGCGGGCGAACACCGGGGCGTTATAGAAGGCATGCGCAAGAACGATGGCCCAAAGGGAATAAAGGAGGCGCAAGGGCGGCTCCTCAAGCCCAAACACCCTTCGCAACGCGTTGTTCAGATAGCCCGTGTGCCCAAAGAACAGAAAAAACCCAAGGGCCACGGTGATGGGGGGGAGCACAAACGGGGCGAGGGTGAAGGCCTTGACAACTCCCTTCCCGGGAAAGCGGTAGCGGGTGAGGAACCAGCCCAGGGGGAAGCCGAGGACAAAGCTGAGAAGAGTCGAAAGAAAGGCTTGCAGGGCGGTGAAGGAAAAGAGGTGCCGCACATAGGGGTCAGAGAGGACGGCCTGCAAGTTGGCGAGGGTCCAGCGGCCGTCCACTCGCACCCCCAAAACGAAGACATTGGCCAAGGGAAGGAAAAAGGCAAAGGCCAAAAACAAAAGGGGCAAGCTGGCCCAGGCCAGGCTTGCCCCCCGCCAAAGCTTTAGCCGCCGAGCAAAAGCCCTTGCCACAGGTTCAGCCACTCCTCAAGCTTCTTCCCAACGAGCTCCGGATCCAGGGCCACCGGTTTCTCCGGGATCACCGCGTACTCGTAGCCCGCGGGAAGCTTGGCCCGCGCGTTCACCGGGAACATCCACTGGCTCGTGGGAATGAGCTCCTGGACCTCCACAGAGAGGACAAGGTTCAAAAAGGCGTGGGCGAGCTCTATTTCTTTTGTGCCCTGCACGATGCCCATTCCCTCGACTTGGCGATAGGCCTCGCCGTCCGGGGTTATCACGCGATACCGCAGGGAGCCGTGCTCGATGTAGGAGTAGGCCGTGTCCGTGGAATAGGAGAGGACAATGGGGGCCTCCCCGGCCAAGAACATGTCATAGGCCTCAGACCAGCCCTTGGTGATGGTGAGAAGGTTGGGCATGAGTTTTCGCCAATACTCAAGCCAGCCGTCACCGTAGTGCGCGATCGTCCAAAGGAGGAAAGAAAGTCCTGGTGAGGAGGTGCGGGGATCCATCACGATGATCCTTCCCCGAAGCTCTGGCCGGAGAAGATCGTCGAGGGTTTTGGGCACAAGCTCCTCCGGGAGGAGCTCGGAGTCGTAGACAAAGGTCACGTAACCGTGGTCGTAGGGAAGTACGTGGCCGGTTTTATCGAAGAGGAGTTCCTTCGGAACGTCCGCAAGGTTTGGGATCTTTTCGGGATCGTAAGGCTGGAAGACGTTATGGGCTAAAGCGCGCGGGAGCTCCACGTCGGCAAGGCCCAAAAACACGTGGGCCTTGGTGATTCCCAGGTTGAGCTCGGCGATGAGCCGGGAGAGCATTTCCGAGGAGTCGCCTACGGCCACCCAGGTGAGGGTCACCCCGGGGAACATGGCCTCAAACCGCTCCTTTATGGCCTGGGCTGGTCCCCAGGAGACGAAGGAGTCATAGGTATAGACCACCAGCTCCTTTCCCCACCCAAGTATCACCGCAGCCACCCAGAGGAAAACGAGGAACTTCCTCATAGCCCACCTCCTTTGGGGATGTGGATGAGGAGGAGTTTTCCCTCGCCCACCTTGACCCCGCAGGGCGTGGCTACGACCTCATTGGAGACCCCCCGCGTGGAGGCCCTAAGAAGGACGCCATCCTGAAGGGAATAGCGCAAGCCCCAGGTAAAGATCCCGCGGACCTCCGAGGTAAGGGGGAGGAGGGACACGAGATCTCCCGGCTTGGCCTGGATCTCTAAGCTGTCCATCACCAGATACGCCCGGCATTCCCTGTGGAGGAGGATGATGGGGAGGTCGTATTTCTCCAAGAGGTTGGCGTTGGCGAGGGTGTGGTCCAATCGGGCGCCGAACGCGCCGACAACCACGATCTTTTGAGCTCCAAGGGAAACGGCGTGATCGAGGGCCAGCTCCAGATCCGTGGCATCTTTCTCCCGGGGGACGCGCATTACGGTGAGACCCCGGGGAGGGGGAGTGGAAAGGGAGTCGAGGTCCCCCACGAGGAGGTCCACGGAAAGGCCGGCCTTTTGGGCGAGGAGAAGGCCGCCATCGACGGCGAGGACGAAATCCGCCTCTTGCGCAGCCTCCTGGGCCTCCTTTGGGGAGGCCATGCCGCCAGCAAGGATCAGGATCGTGCGCGGCAAGAGAAAACCCCTCCTTGGCGGCAACCAAGGGAGGGGGCTTTTCCTCCGCCCCTGCCTGAGCGGGGCCAGCGAGGTAACCCTCCCTCCGCCGGCATTACCCGGATCAGGTTCAAGGGGTCGAGGCTTCCGCCTCCTCTCAGCCCCTTACGGAGCTCCCCCGGTTACCTCAAAAACATTATAACCGGAGCATTGCGCTTGGCCACGTCCTTGGGTACTGTTTTTGTGCCATGGACGATCTGGAATTGGTTTTAAAGGCGAGCCAGGAAGAGCTCCGGGTTGAGGAGGGGAAGAGCGGAAAGAAGCTGGAGCTCCCCTTTTCCTTCTGGCGGGCGCTGAGCGAGGGGCTGCGCACCGCCGGTTACCCCCAGTTCGCCGCGGCCATCGACCAGGCGGTGAGCGCGGCCCAAGCCCGGGAACGCCTCCTCTCCGAGAAGATGCGGTGCATGGAGCCCCTGTACGACCAGGAGGCCCAGGCCCGCTGCCAAGCCCTTTTGTCCGAGGATCTCCGTCCCGAGGGCCGCGCTTAGCCCCGCAAAAGAAGAAAAAGCGGGAGAAGAGAAGGCGTTTTCCCTCTTCCCCCGTCCTTTAAGCCATGGAAAAACTGACCTCCCCCACGGTGATTCGCCGCATTTTGGCCGCGCATGGGATCGAACTCCGCAAATCCCTCGGCCAACACTTCCTGGTCGATGCCAACATCCTGGCGAAGATCGTGGAGGCCATTGCTCCCGCGCCTAAGGAGATCGCCGTGGAAGTGGGCGCCGGCTTGGGTACGCTCACGGTGGCCCTCGCTCCGTTGGTGCGAAAGCTTTGGGCAGTGGAGGTGGATCCGCGCCTTATCCCCATTTTGCGAGCTCACACCGAGGCCTTCCCCAACGTGCACGTCCTTCCCGGGGATTTTCGGGACCTGGAGCTTCGCTCCTTGGGGAAGGATCTCCTCGTGGTGGGAAACCTGCCCTATGGGCTCACAAGCGACGTCTTCTTAAAGCTCATCCGCGAGCGGGAGAGCGTGGTCCGCGCGGTGTTCACAGTACAGTGGGAGGTGGGGGAGAAGCTTGTGGCCCCGCCGGGCCCGCAGGCAAACCGCCTGGGAATTCATGTGCGCACCTATTTCGATGTGGAGCTTTTGCGCAAAATACCAAAGACTGCGTTTTTCCCAAGCCCGGAGGTCGACGGCGCCCTAATCCGTCTGCAAAGGCTTTCCCAGCCGCGGGTCTCCCTTCCGGAGGACATTTGGGAGAAGACCTTGGCCTTGGTCTTTGCCCACCGCCGAAAAACCCTGCGGCGGGTGCTGGCTTCTTCCCTCTCCCCTTCCCAGGCCGACGCAGTCTTGGCCGAGCTTGGACTCGATCCCCAGGTACGCGGGGAGGCCCTAGACTTTAGGGATCTGGAAAGGTTGGGTTGGGCGCTTTACCGGCTTGGCCTTTTTGGGCCGGGCCGGTAAATTTCGGCAATGTTGGATTTGGCCATCGTTGCGGAATTCCGAAAAGTTTTGGAGAAAGAGCCCAGGCTTATCCGGCTCCCTTCTCAGCGCACCACGGTATTTGTGGGCGACACCCACGGAGACCGAGAGGCCACCGAAGAGGTCCTCCGCCGCTATTTTGATGACCAGCACGTCCTCGTCTTCCTCGGAGATTATGTGGACCGCGGTCCCGACTCCCCCGGGAATTTGCTCCTTCTTATGCGGGCAAAAATTTCGCATCCTGAGCGAATTTTTCTCCTTATGGGAAACCACGAAGCCTGGGCGGTGGCGCCCTTCACGCCCGCGGATTTCTGGCGTTCCCTTGGGCCCAAGGAGGAAAAGATCCTTGCGGAGACATTGGCCCTTTTGCCCCTGGCCGCCTTCCATCCCGCGGGGGTTTTGGCCGTGCACGGAGCCCTTCCCGACGTGGACGACCTTGAGGAGATCGATCGCGTGACCTTGGGCTCCGCCAATTGGCGGAAGATGACGTGGGGGGACTGGGTGAATGGCCCTGGCTACTGCCTAGACCCCGGCTTTTTTGGCCGGCCCGCTTATGGCGCGGATTACTTTTTCGAGGTGATGGGGCGCCTTGGGCTGCGGGCCTTGGTGCGGGCCCACCAGCCCGACGCCCCCCTCTTTCTCTACGGCGGCCACTGCTTAACCCTTTTCACCAGCCATGCCTACGGGCCAGGGCCGCGGCGGGTGGCCATCCTCCGCCCAGGGCAAACCGTGCGCTCCGCCCAGGACCTGGAGATCCGGGAGCTTTAGCCCTAAACGGCGGGCGGCTGGGGGATGTGCCCAGCCCTCATAAGGATTGCCACTTCCTCCCGAGCCCGCCGGATCATGCGCTCGGCCTGTCGCTCAAGCTCGGAATCGGAGAGGATTCGGCGCGCCACGCCTTGCTCGATGGCCTTCTTGGCCACGGCCACGGCCTCGTTCACGAACACCTCCCATTCCTCCATGGTGGGCACGATGTAGTCCTCGCGGAGCCCCTTTTCTTCGGCGGTCTTGGCGATGGCCTCGGCCGCAGCGATGGCCATCTCGTCGGTGATGGTTTTTGCGAACACGTCCAAAACCCCGCGGAAGATCCCGGGGAAGCCGAGGGAGTTGTTGATCTGGTTGGGGAAGTCGGAGCGGCCGGTGCCCACGATGCGCGCGCCCGCCTCCTTCGCCTCCCAGGGCCAGATCTCCGGGATGGGGTTAGCGCAGGCAAAGACCACGGCGTCTTTGGCCATCCTCGCCACCCATTCCGGCTTGATCACGCCTGGCCCCGGCCGGGACGCCGCCACACAAACATCCGCTCCTTCCAAGGCCTCGGGAATCCCGCCCTGGCGGCATTCCTTGTTTGTGCGCTGAGCGTAGTCCCACTTATAAGGGTTCTCCTCCTTTTGCGCTTCCAGGTCCTCCCGATCTCGGTGGAGAATGCCCTTGGAATCCACCATGATCACATTTCCCGCGGGAACACCATAGGCCAAAAGGACCCGAACGAACGCGATGTTCGCTGCACCGGCCCCAATCACCGCGTAGGTCACGCGTTTCGGATCCTTCCCCACCACTTTGAGGGCGTTGATGACCCCAGCCAGGGTGATGGCCGCGGTTCCCTGCTGGTCATCGTGCCAAACGGGGATGTCCAATTCGGCCCGAAGCCTCTCCAAGATATAAAAGCACTTGGGAGAGGCGATGTCCTCGAGGTTTATCCCCCCGAAGGCTGGAGCGATCCACTTCACGGCCTGGATGAACTCCTCCGGGTCCTTCGTGTCGATGGTGATGGGGAAGGCGTCCACGCCGCCGAGGTACTTGAAGAGGAGGGCCTTCCCTTCCATCACAGGGAGAGCGGCCAAGGGGCCGATGTCCCCCAGGCCCAAGACCCGCGTCCCGTCGGAGACCACGGCCACAAAATTCCCCTTGTTCGTGTATTCGAAAACTTTTTCCGGATTTTCGGCGATCTCCCGACAGGGCTGGGCCACCCCCGGCGTGTACCAGATGGCAAAATCATCGTAAGAGCGGATGGCGCATTTTGCGGTCACCGCCACTTTCCCCCGATAGAAGGCGTGTAGAGGGGGAGCTTTTCGCGCCGGCTCCCGCGCCTTGGCCAGAAGCTCCTCAACGTTCGGCTCTTTCCTAGCCATCCTTCGCCCTCCTTCATTTCCCACGGATGCGGGCCCGAATGGCCTCCATGTTCTTCTCCACCGCGGCGGAAAGCTCTTGATAGAGGGAGCGCCCATGGGAATCCATAGCCACCACTAAGGGCCCGAATTTCTCCACCTCAAACACCCAAATGGCCTCGGGGACGCCAAGCTCCTCAAGCCAATGTACTTCCCGCACCCTTTTTATGGCTTGAGCGGCGAGGACCCCGGCTCCGCCGGTGAAGTGGGCATAGACCGCACCCACCTCGGCTAAAGCGGCGAGGGTTTTCTCGCCCATCCCGCCTTTCCCCACAATCACCCGCGGTCTGAAGCGCCGCAAGAAATCGGGCTCAAAGAGCTCCATGCGGGCGGAGGTGGTGGGCCCGGCAGCCACCACTTCCCACGCCTCTCCCTTCTTTTGCACCACCGGCCCGCAGTGGAAGATGGCCAAGCCCTCCAAAGGGAGGGGGGAACCCCGTTCCAACATTTTCTTATGCGCCTCGTCCCGGGCGGTGATCAAAAGGCCGGTCAAATAAAAAACCTCGCCAGCTCGTAACTTCCGCGCTTCGCTTTCTTCGATGGGCGTCACAAGCACCCGTTCCATTTTTCGCCCCCTTGGCCAATCACTGGGACACGGTGACAGAGCCGTCGGCATGGACGTGGACGGTGGCGCGCCGATGGGCCCAGCACTGCACCACAATCCCCAGGGGGAGCGAGGCCGGGTGCCGGTGCGCATACTCCACGTGCACGGCAAGCACCGTGGTCTTTCCCCCCAATCCCATGGGCCCAACTCCGGAGGCATTGATGAGCTCCTCCAGCTCCTCCTCGAGCGCCGCCACCTCCGGCTCGGGATGGCGCTTCTTTAGGGGCCTAAGGAGCGCGATTTTCCCGAGTTTTAAGGCCAAATCGGCCCCACCGCCGATCCCCACCCCCACAATCGTGGGGGGACAGGGCAACCCACCACACCCCACCACGTGCTCCACCACCGCTTCCTTTATCCCCCTAAGACCCACGCCGGGAGGGAACATCCTGAGCGCGCAGCAGTTCTCCGAGCCGCCGCCCTTGGGGAGGACGTGGATCTCCACGGAATCACCAGGCACTGGTTCCCAGGTTATCGCTGGGATGTGTTGGCCGGTGTTGTCGCCCGGGTTTTTTCCGGTGAAAGGATGCACGGTATTTGGCCGGAGGGGCACCTCCCGCGTGGCCTTGCGCACGGCCTGCGGAATGGCTTCCACCAGGTCCTTTAGGCGTGGAAAATCCAGGCCGAAGCGGACAAAGAAAGTGGGGGTTCCAGTGTCTTGGCAGATCGGAAGCTTTCCGGCCCTCGCCATCTCCACGTTTTTGAGGATGGCCTCAAGCTGCACCCGCGCTGGCCCTTCCTCGCGGTCGCGGGCCTCCACCAGGGCCTGCACTACTTCTTCCGGAAGGCGCGTGGCCGCCCGGGCCAGCGCTTCCGCCAACGCCTCCACCAAGTCCATTCACCCACCTCCCAGTTCCCGGACCTTCTCCGCGTACAACTCCAAATACGTGGGCTTTTCGATGTCCACGAATTTTCCCACCAGGAACGGCTTTCCCGGCACGATGTCCGCCTCTTTGGGGTCGGCCCCATGGCGGATGACCATGTGCTCCCGGTAGTAGCGGAGCTCGTCCAAGCCCTCGCCCAGGCGGTTGCGCCGGCCGTAGTTGGTGGGGCAGGGGGAGAGGATCTCCACGAAGGTGAACCCTTTGTGCGAGAGGGCCTCTACGAGGGCCTTTTGCAGGCGGCGGCCGTCGAGGGTGGTCCAGCGGGCCACATAGGTGGCCCCGGCCGAGGCCGCCAGATGTACGAGGTTGAAGGGGTGCTCGAAGTTCCCAAAGGGGCTGGTGGTGGTGCGGGCGCCCACGGGCGTGGTCGGCCCAAGCTGCCCGCCCGTCATCCCGTAGTTGAAGTTGTTGACGCAGATCACGGCCATGTCCATATTGCGCCGGGCCGCGTGGATGAAGTGGTTACCGCCGATGGCAAAAAGGTCGCCGTCCCCGGAGAACACCACCACATGAAGCTCGGGCTTGGCCAGCTTGAGACCCGTAGCGAAGGGAATGGCCCGGCCATGGGTAGTGTGGTAGGTATCGAGTTTGAGATAGCCGGCCACCCGCCCAGCACAGCCTATCCCGGAGACCACCGCCACGGAATCCGGATCCCACTTAAGCTCCTCTAGAGCGAAAAGGAAGGCGGAAAGGGCCGTGCCCAGGCCGCAGCCCGAGCACCAAATGTGGGGGAGGCGATCGGTGCGCAGCCACTTCTCCAGTGGATGGCGCACACCAGGCACTAATTCCGGCGCGGCCTTGGCCAACTTCACCGGCATTGGCGATACACCTCCTCAATCCCTTGAAAGACCTCTTCTGGGGTGTGGATGCGGCCGCCGGCGTGGAAGACCCCGTGGACGGGAACGCGCCCGCGCACGGCCCGCTCCACTTCCCGGCTTATCTGGCCCAGGTTCAGCTCCACCACCACGATCCCCTTGACCCTGTGGGCCAAGCGGAAGATGGGCTCGTCCGGGAAGGGCCAGGCCGTAATGAGCCGGAACAGCCCCGCCTTGATCCCCGCCTTCCGCGCAAGTTCGATGCCGCCTAAAGAAACCCGGGCGGAAATGCCGTAGGAAACCACGGCGATCTCCGCGTCCCCAAGCTGAACCTCCTCGTAGAACGTGTACTCCTGGGGGAAGAGGCGGACTTTGTCCACGAGCCTTCGCACCAGGCGATCGTGGGCCTCGGCGGACATGTCGGGGTAGCCGCGCTCGTCGTGGGTGAGGCCGGTGACGTGGACGCGGTAGCCCTCTCCGGCGCAGGCCATGGGCGGCACCAAATCCGGATCGGGTTTGAACGGCAAAAATTCCTCGGGCGGCACTTTAGGCTTTCGCCGCGGCGCCACCGGGACCTCGGCGGGGATCTCCACCCGCTCGTACATGTGCCCCACCACTTCGTCCGCCATGATGAGGACGGGGATGCGAAAGCGTTCGGCAAGGGCAAAGGCCTTCACCGTGAGGTCGAACGCCTCTTGCGGGGAGGCCGGACAAAGGGCGATGATCTCGTAGTGCCCGTGGGAGCCCCAGCGGGCCTGCATCATGTCCCCTTGCGCCACAAGGGTGGGGAGTCCCGTGGAGGGCGCTCCCCGCTGGACATCCACGATGACACACGGTGTTTCCGTCATCACCGCTAGCCCCAGGTTCTCCATCATGAGGGAGAAGCCTGGGCCGGAGGTAGCGGTCATACCCTTCATCCCACCCCAAGAGGCGCCGAGGACCGCGGCCAGGGCGGCGATCTCGTCCTCCATTTGGATGAACATCCCGCCCACTTGAGGTAGTCGCCAGGCCAGCCTCTCCGCGATCTCCGACTGCGGAGTAATGGGGTAAGCCGCAAAGAAGCGGCACCCGGCGGCGATGGCCCCCTCCGCGATGGCCTCGTCGCCGTTCATGAAATGAACGCCTGTCAGGATCGCCTTAGCCGGCATGGCCCTCGTCCTCCTCCACCCAGATGGCGAAATCGGGGCAAATCCGCTCGCAGAAACCGCAAAGGACACAGGCCTCCGGATCCACCACTTCAGGGGGGTGGTAGCCTTTATCGTTGAAGTGGGAGGCCTGCGCCAGGACCTTTTTTGGACAGAACTCCACGCAAAAACCACAGCCCTTACAGAACTCCTCGAGGACGTAGATGTACCCTTTTGGGACCTTCCAGCGTTTGGCCACGCGTTCCTGGATCTCGTTCATAGGAGGTCCACCACCCTGGCTAGGGTCTTCTTCCCCCGGTAGTCGGGGAGGAGGAGAGGGGCGCGGCGGGTCTCGGGGATGCCGGCGCGGCGCAATTCCTCCACGAACCGCTCCACGTGGCGGAGGGTGAGCCGCCCCACGCGGGCCTTCTTGGCCCACTCCGCGGCAGCCATGCCCGCCCTCCTTCCAAACACGTTGTAGTCCAAAAGGGAATTGCCCATGAGCCGGTTTTTCCCGTGGACCCCGCCCTCCACCTCCCCGGCGGCGAAAAGCCCAGGGATCCCGGTCCAGCCCCGTTCATCGATCACTACCCCGCCGTTTTGGTAATGCAGGGTGGGGTAAACAAGGATCGGCTCCTTGGTGGGATCGATCCCGAACCGGACGTACATGCGGTAAATGGAGGAAAGGGCCCGCTGGAACGTGCCCTTTCCGTGAATCATGTCCACCATGGGAGTATCAAGCCACACCCCGACCATTCCGGTAGGGGTCACCACACCCAAGCCCCGCCCGCCCTTCTCCCGGGGGAGGCACTCCCGGATATATGCCGCGGACTCCACATCCCGCGGCTCCAGGGGATGCACGAAAAGCTCACCCAAGGCGTTCACCGGCTGGGCCCCAAGCCCCCGCACCTTCTCCGTGATGAGCAGGCCTACGATCTGTTCAGGAAAAGCTGCCCCCGTGGGGTGATATTGCACGGCATCGAGATCCCGCAGTTTGGCTCCCACCCGGTAGGCGAGGACAAGCCCGTCGGCGGTGGCCCCGTAGTGATTGGTGGTGGGGAAGCCCTGGATGTGGAGGCGGCCCCACCCTCCGGTGGCCAAAATCGTGGCCTTGGCCCGGACAATCTTGTACTCCTCCGTGTCCAAGCTCCACACCACCGCCCCGGCCACCTGGCCTAGTTCGTCGGTGAGGAGCTCCACCGCCGGATGGAACTCCAAAACGGGAATCCCCAGGTTTCTGGCCTCGTCCCGCAAAACGCGCATGATCTCCAGTCCCGTGTAATCTTTGCAGGAGTGCATGCGCTTTTTGGAGGTACCTCCGCCGTGGATGGTGATCATTGTGCCGTCCGGCTCCTTGTCGTACATGACCCCCAATTCCTCGTGCCACTTGATGATGAAGGGCGCGTCCTCCACCAAAGCCCGCACGAGTTTCGGGTCGTTGGTGAAGTGCCCGCCGCCCATGACATCCAGGAAGTGGATGGCCGGGGAGTCGTGGGGCTTGGTCGCAGCTTGAATTCCCCCTTGGGCCATGATGGAGTTGGAGTCCCCGTGACGCAGCTTGGTGACAATGAGGATGCGATCGACAGGGATCCCGGAGTAGTGGGCCCAGAGGGCGGCGACCGTCCCCGCGCCGCCCCCGCCGATCACGAGCACATCCACGTCGTAATCCACTTGGAAAAGGTCGATCTTCGCCGGATCCACCAGGGGATAGGCCTCCAGGAGATCGGCCACCTCATGGGGCACAACCTCCCCATAGGAGGCGCCCACCCGCAAGGGTCTCTTCCCTTCGGGTTTGTAGTCCGGGTGGTACTGACGCAGAAGCTCTTCTTGCTCGGCCAAAGAGAGCCTGGGGTAGTTCGTGCCCAGACGGGCGGGGCGCGTCTCCTCCACCCGCCGGATCGATTCCTGCATGTACTCGGGATAAACGCTCATCGCCCCTCCTTACTCCGGCTCGATCTCCCGGGCCTTGTAAAGCTCGCGCAGTTCCTCTTTTGAAAGGGCCATCAGCCGGTCCAGCTCGGCCTGGAATTTCCCCTCCTCGATCTCTTGAAGGCGGCGGTGGAGGTGCTCGGCTTTGGGGGCCAAATGGGCTCCATAAATGCGTCGGCAAAGCTGCCAAACGTGGTAGTGGGGGATCTCCGCAGGGCACCGCATGGTGCAAAGGCCGCAGGAGAGGCAATCGAAGGTGAGTTCCGCCACCTTCGCCATGTCCCCGCGCAACGCGGCCTGCACGGCATCCATCACCTCGAGCTTCTGGGGGCAAGACTTGGTACAGGTGTTACAGGCCACACAGCGGGCAAGCTCGGGATAGATGGCAAGCACGGCATCCCCAGAGGGCTTGACCTTTCGGATGTCGTAGGGCTTGCGCTCCGCGGGGGTGGAGGGAAGGAGGGCCAGGTACATCCCGTCCTTCACCGTGGTCTGGCAGGCCAGGTCCGCGTAAAGGCGATAGTCGCCGGGAAGGCGGTACACGGTGGCGCACGCTCCGCAGAACCCGCCGCGGCAGCCCACCCCTCGCGTGAGCCGAAAGCCCGCGTACTCCATGGCCTTGAGGATGGTGAGCCCTGCGGGGACGTGATAAGCCTGGCCCATGATGTACACGGTGACCATCTCCGTTTTCACCTTTGTCCCAACCTCGTTCATCCTTCCATCACCCCCGCCGAAATGCTTTTATCCACCGCGGAAGGGGCCTCCGCCAGGCCCAGGGCCCAAGCCAAGGCCTCCCCCACATAGAACACCGGGATTCGCGGGGCGCCAAGCGGCCGCCGCTCCTCCAAGTTGAACTTGCATAGGGGGCAAGCGGTGACAAGAAGTTGCACGCCGCTTCTTGCCGCGGAAAGGATGATCTCCCCAACGCGCTCCCGCACCACATCGGGACGGGTCACCGTAAGATAAGCCCCGCAGCATTCCGTGCGCTCCGGGAAAAACACGGGCTCCGCGCCCAGCGCGGAAATAATTCGCTCCATGATCTCCGGACGATCCGGGTCATCCACTCCCACCCCTTTGGGCCGAAGAAGGGTGCACCCGTAGTAGGCGCCGAGGCGCAGCCCCGCAAGGGAGTGGACAACTGCCCGGGAGAGGGCCTCCGTGCCGATTTTTTCGGCTAAAAGCTGGACGAGGTGCAAAACCCGCACCCCTCCGCGGTAGTCCTCCTCCTCGTCCATGAAGGCGTTGATCCTGCCGAGATTTTCAGGATCCTCCACAAATTGGGCGGAGCGCCGCAGGGTGTTGTAGCACATGGCGCAAAGGGTTAAAAGCTCATCCCCTCCAGCCTCCTGCGCGCGGACGAGATTTCTCACCGGCCCCACATTCCGCATGAGATCGTCCTGGGCGAGGGAATACACGGTACCACAGCAGTTCCAGCGCGGAAGCTCCTCGGCTTTGTAGCCGAGCTTGGTCAAAGCTTGAAGCGTCGCCCTCTCGTACCCCTGGGCCTGATCCTTCAAAGCGCAACCTGGGAAGTAAAAGATCCGCTTCATTGGGCCCTCACGGCGTCAACTTCCGATACGCGCCGACCAGGGCGATTTGGGGATAGGCGCGATCGAGGTTGATTCGTACTGGGCTCAAGCCCTGCCGCAGGGCAAGCTGCCGCAGGGCCTCCATGACCCGGGCGATGTCCACGCCCTTGGGGCAACGCACGGTGCAAGCCAAACACGAGGCACACACCCACGGCGCCTTCGCCGCCAGAACCGCCTCGTCCCCAAGCTGGACGAGCCGAATAACCTGATTGGGAAGAAGATCCATGTGTTCCGCAAAAAGGCACCCGGCTGAGCACTTCCCACACTGGTAACAGGCGTAAGGATTTTGCTGAGAAAGCTCTTCCACTTTGCGCACAAACGGCGCCTCCAATGTCTCTCGTGAAAGCCTCAGCTCGCCAGCCATTTCTCCACCACCTCTTTGGCCTTGGGGATGGACTTGGCCACCTTTGGAGAAAGCCCGCGCCGGAAAGGAAGGGACCTCGGCACCCCGATCCCCAAAACCCAGACCTCCGGCACGGAAAACCCTGCATGGGCCAAAACCGCGAATGCTCGGCTAAGCCCAATTTCATGGGAAAAGCGCGCCTCATCCTCCCCAAAACGAAGATCCCTAAGGGGAAAAAGTTCCACCTCCCCAGGGGGAATGAAGGGCAGGGCGTCCACCAAAAGCACTTTTTTGTAGGGCAAAAGGGCAAGGGCCAGGTCAAGCCCGGTTTTTGCGGCGGCGAAAATCTCAACCCCTTCCGGTGGTCTTAACCCCTTAAGCACCGCCAGGCCAACTCCGTCATCGGCGCGGTCCGGGTTCCCCAGCGCCACCACGGCCCTAGCGGCTGATGCGCCGGACAAGGTGACCTTCGGCATCGTACACCTCCACCGCCACCGGAATCCCGCCGGGGAGGAAATGGGTGGCGCAAGCAAGGCACGGATCGTAGGCCCGGAACGCCATCTCCACTTTGTTTAGAAGGTGCTCGTCCGGCATTCCCCGCTCCACCACCGCCGCGGCCATTTGCTTCACGGAAAGCCCAATCCCCGCGGCATTGTGGGTGGTGGCCACGATCAGGTTCACCCTCTCCACCAGCCCCTCCTGGTTGAGGACGTAGTGGTGGAAGAGGGTGCCGCGGGCAGCCTCCACCACGCCCACCCCCTCCCCGGGCGTTCCCAGCTTTCCCCGCACCTTTGTGTCCAAAAGCTCGGGATCCTTCGCCAGCTGGGCCACGGTCTCCGCGGCCTGGACCATTTCGATGAGCCGGGCCCAGTGGTAGGCGAACGTGGCATGAACCGGTTTTTCCCCGAAGAAATCGAGAAACCGCTCGTACTCCTCTTGGGCTAAAGGCGTGGCCATCCTCTCCGCCACGTTCAGCCGGGCCAAGGGGCCCACCCGGTAGATCCCAGAGTCCGGTCCAGCCCGCAGGCCCTGCCAACCGAGGTCCACAAGGTACGGGAACTTCACATAGGTCCAGGGTTCCCAATGCTCGGCGATCCTTCGAATGGCCTCTTGTCCAGGAAGGAGGAAGAGCTCCTCGCCCATGGCCGAGATCACCCGCACCTGGCCTTCGTAGAAATTCGGGGCGAGGTTTTCGTCCACAAGGCCCATATAGTGCGTAGGAAGCCAGGCCTCTTCAGAAAGGAGGAGGGATTGGAACTCCGGTCTGGGCAGGATCTCCTCGTGGAAAATTTGGATCATCCTCTTCCCCAGCTCCACCATGCGCTCCGCGGAAGCGGCGATGACGAGCTGGGCTTCCTCGTCCAGGGGTTTGGACACCCCTCCGGGAAGGGCGAACACCGGGTGGATGGCCTTTCCGCCCACGATGTCCAGGATCCGCTGGGCGCAAGCCCGCACTTCCACGACCTTGCGCCCAAGCTCCGGGAAGCGCCGTAGAATCCCAAGCACGTTGCGCTCGGATTTCTCCGTATCCTCGGGAAGGAAGAGGTCTGGGCCGCCCAAAAAGACGAGGTGCAGAAGGTGGTCGGAGAAGATGTAGGCGTTGTAGAAGAGCTCGCGCTGAAGGCGCGCCGGTTTGGGCACTTCCGCCTGGAACGCCTGGTCCAGGGCCTTGGCCGAAGCCAGGTGATGGGCCTCCGGACAGACACCGCAGATCCGCTCCGTGATCTGGGGCATTTCTTCTGCCCGGCGGCCCCGGCAAAAAGCCTCAAAGCCCCGCAGCTCCGGAACCTGGAGGACCGCGTCCCGAAGCCTCCCTTCCCCGTCGAGATAAATCAGGATCTTCCCGTGGCCCTCAAGCCGGGTGATGGGGTCGATGACGATCTTCCTCACGCCCGCACCTCCTCGCGCTTTGCTAGCCTCCGCAGGGGCCGGGCGTATTTGGCAAACGCGTACTTGTAGAGGGTCCCAATGGGGTCCACAAGCCCATCGAGGATCTTGTCCTCCGCGGGGAAGGCGCTTTCCCCCTCCTCTCCGGCCCGCACAAGGGAGGCCAACGCGGAAAGCATGGCCAAGGCGGGATCTCCGGCCTTCGGGGTGGGGCCGAGGCACCCCGTGCAGGGCATCCCCGCTTTAGGACAGGCCGCCCCGCATCCACCCCGCGTCACCGGGCCAAGACAAACAATACCTTGATCCAAAAGGCACTTCCCCGGCACAGGCTGAACTTCATGGGGCCTAACAAACCGGGAAATGCGCCGCTCCTCCCGGGAAAGGGGACATTCTTCGCACAGGGCTTTCTCCGAGGCGAACACCTCGCCAAGGGAAACCGTCCCAGCCAAAGCCGCTTCAAAAAAGCGGGCGATCAACGGGGCCGGTGGAGGACATCCCGGAATGACAAAGTCCACAGGGACCACTTCCTCGAGGGGAAAGGCCTCGGGAAGGAGAGCGGGCGGAGCGTCCTCCGGGGCCCCGCCCGCGGGTGGAGCCGGTCGAAAACCCGGCCCAAACACGATTTGCGCCACACCGCCCGTTTGGTTCGCCAGCCCGGGAATGCCCCCAAGGTGGGCGCAGGCCCCATAGGCTCCGAGGAATCTTCCCTTTTCCCGAAGGATCTCCACCATCTCCTTGTTCTCCGCGGTGCGGATGACCCCGTTTACCAACACGAAGTCGATGCTGCGCGGGGAAAGCCTTTCCAGATCCTCGCGCTTGGCGTCCACAAGGGCTGGCCAGAACACGATCTCAAGCTTGGGAAGGACATCAAGAAGGCTTGGCCCGAGTTCCAAAAAAGAGACGTCGCAGCCGCCGCAGCTTCCCGTCCAGTACACCGCGATTTTGGCCGTCATCCCCGCCCTCCGTTTTCGTGCAGGGGGCCCAAACGTTTAAGCTCCGCCACGAACTCCGCCATGACTTGGGCGAACCGCGCCCCTTCCGTAGCGGAGACCCAAACGAGCCGCACGCGCTCGGGCTCAATGCCCATCTCCGCGAGGACTTTGCGCAAAAGGTAGATGCGCCGGCGGGTTTTGTAGTTGCCCACCACATAGTGGCAGTCGCCAGGATGACAGCCGCCGATGAGGACCCCGTCCGCCCCGGCCTTCAAGGCCTCCACCACCCATTGGGGCTCTACCCTCCCTGAACAATTGACCCGGACGGGGATGGCGTTTGCCGGGTACTGCAGGCGGCTTGTGCCGGCCAAATCGGCACCGGCCGAGGCGCACCAGCGACAAAGAAAGGCCACAACCTTGGGCTCAAACTCCGACACCTTCCACCTCCAGGGCCGCGCGGACCATACGCAAAACCTGTTCGTCCTCGAAATTGCGGAAGGTCATGGCGCCAGAGGGACAAGAAGCCACACAGGTTCCGCAGCCCTCGCAGAGGATCTCGTTCACGTGGGCCACCTCGTCCACAGTGATGGCTCCATAGGGGCACTGGGGCGCGCAGATTCCGCAGCCGGAGCAAAGTTCCTCTTGGACCTCCGCCACCTCCGGGGCGTGCGCGAGCTTGGGGGCGGAAAGGAGGGCCACGACCTTGGCCGCCGCCCCGGAGGCCTGGGCCACGGCCTCGGGGATATCCTTGGGCCCCTGGGCCGCGCCGGCCAGGAAAACCCCGGCCGTAAGGGCCTCCAGGGGCCTAAGTTTCGGATGGGCCTCCTTGAGAAATCCCTCGCTTCCGCAAGCCACCCGCAGTTTTCTGGCCAGCTCCTCCGTCCCCGGCGAGGGCACGATGGCCTGGGCCAAAACCACCAGATCCGCCCGCACCTCCACCCTCTTCCCCGTGAGGGTGTCCACCCCCCACACCACGACCTTGTCCCCTTCTTGGAAGACTTTGGCCACCTTTCCCCGGATATAAAGGATGCGCTCTTCTTGCATCGCGCGGTTTACGAACTCCTCGTAGTCCTTCCCCCCGGCGCGGATGTCGATGTAGAAGACATAAGCCTGGCCATCGGGAACGGCGTGGCGATAAAGGAGGGCGTGTTTTGCCGTGTACATGCAGCAGATTTTGGAGCAATAGGGCTTGTGGTGCTCGGGGTCGCGGGAGCCAGAACACTGGATGAACACCACCTCTTTGGGGACCTTCCCGTCGGAGGGGCGACGGATCTCCCCGCGGGTTGGCCCGGACGCGGAAAGAAGCCGTTCAAACTCTAGGCCGTCGATGACATCGGGAATAGTTCCGTAGCCGTATTCGGCCATGGCCTCCTTGGGGTAGAGCTCGTAGCCCGTGGCCAGGACTATGGCTCCGACCTCCTCTTCAATGATCTCCTCGTGCATATCGAAGTCGATGGCTTTGGGCGTACAGACCTCCGCACACTTCCCGCAGCGAAGGGGCACGATCCCAAGACAATTTTCCGCATCCAAGGTGTAGGTGGAAGGGACGGCTTGCGGGAAGGGGATGTAGATGGCGGCCCGCAGGGATAGGCCGCGATCGAACTCGTTGGGAACCCGCACCGGGCAGACTTTTGCACACTCCCCGCACAAGTTGCATTTGGAAGGATCCACGTAAGTGGGCCTTTTCCTGATCCGCACGCGGTAATTCCCCACAAAGCCCGAGACTTCCTCCACTTCGGAGTAGGCGAGGATGCGGATCTTGGGGTGACGGGCGACCTCCACCATTTTGGGGGTGAGGATGCATTGAGAGCAGTCGAGGGTGGGGAAGGTTTCGGAAAGCTGGGCCATGTGCCCGCCGATGGAGGGGCTTTTCTCCACCAGGATCACGTCAAACCCGGCGTTGGCGATGTCCAGGGCCGCCTGGATCCCGGCGATCCCTCCGCCCACGACCAGGGCCCGGCGCACCACCCCCACCTCGGCCGGCCGCAGCGGCCGGTTCCCGTGAACCTTTTCCACGATGGCCCGGGTCACCCGAATCGCCTTCTCCGTGGCCCTTGGGCCACTGTGCACCCAGGAGACCTGCTCCCGGATGTTGGCGATTTCCAAAAGGTAGGGGTTGAGGCCGGCTCCTTCGGCGGCGCGGCGGAAGGTCTCCTCGTGCATGGTGGGAGAACAGGCGGCCACCACCGCACCCGTAAGGCGATGCTCTTTAATCGCCCGCTGGAGGAGGGCCTGTCCGGGGTCGGAGCACATGTAGTCGTAGTGGGTGGCGTAAACCACGCCAGGGAAACGGGAGGCAACCTCCGCCACTTTCGCCACGTCCACTGTTCCCGCGATGTTCTTACCGCAATGACAGACGAAGACACCGATGCGGGGCCTAATTTCCGGCATAGTAATGCTCCTTCACGTAGTTGTAGCCCGCCTCAAACGCCCGCTGGTTGAGCTCCCGGGTGTGCGGGGGGACCGCGGCCAACACCGCTTTGAGGAGGGCTTCCTTGGAGACGGCAGGCCAGGCCGCCGCCAGGGCCCCAAGCATCACCACGTTGGCCACGATCTTCCGTCCCAAGGCCTCGGCGATCCGCGTGGCCGGAACACGAAGGAGACGCACATCATCCCGCTCCTCGTGGTCCACTAGGTCTGGGTCTACAATGAGAAGCCCTCCCGGCTTGATCTCGTGGGCGTATTTCTCATAGGCCTCTTGGGACATGAGGATGGCCACATCGGGGGTGGTAAGGAGGGGATAGGCTACCGGCGCCTCGGAGATGACGACCTCCGCGGCGCAGGCCCCGCCGCGGGCCTCCGGACCGTAGGATTGGGTAAAGGTCGCCTGCTTTCCGTCGTACAGCACCGCGGCCTGCCCGGTGATCCTCCCCGCGGAAATGACCCCCTGTCCCCCGAACCCTGCGATCCTCAGCTCCTGCCGCATGGGCAAAAGAAATGTAGTGGCAAGGGGAGCAGGGCACCATGAGGGTCGTCAAGGAAAAAGTTGACCACGAGCAACTCTCCATGACATAAGCCTAGGCTAAGGACTATATAAGCTTAGGTTTTATTGGGCCTTTCATGTCTGGAGTGAGGTCGAAAAAGAATCTTTGACCTCGCCATTTGATGGTGAACGCCAGCCGCTTCCAATTCTCAGGAAGGTTTGGCCAGGCGACTGGGCCGTCTCGATCAAACTTAACCCCAGCAAACCCGAACACAATGGCCTGCCAAGTTCCACCCGCAGAGGCTAGGTGAATCCCATCAGCAGTGTTACCTCGCAAATCTTCAAGGTCCACCAATAAGGCCCGTAGGAAATGCTCGGAGGCCGCGGTCAATTTTCCTAAGCGGGCAGCTAAGGACGCATGAATCGCAGGGCCGAGGGATGAGCCGAATTTGTGATCTGTGCGGGGCTCGTAGTAATCCCAGTTAGCACGCAGATCCTCCAGGGTGAACTCCTCCGGAAAGAGATGGAAAATCATGAGAACGTCTGGTTGTTTGATGATCTGCGAAGCGTTTGTGCGCGCTCGGCCAAGTAGCTCGTAAACCGAGCATGCCCGTGGTTCAAGCGCTTGAAGGTCGATGTCGTCAAGGGAGAAGTACCCAGAAAATTGTTCAAAAAGCTTATTTTTTCTGTCATAAGGGATGAAGATAGCATCAGCTACGGTTGCCCAACGTTCTATTTCGTCTTCGGTTAGATGCAATTTTTGTAGAAGCGAAATAGCCGTCTTCGGATAGCTGGCAACAAGCCATTTCCACGCTTTCACCGCCACTTTCAAGTTCCATCGGGCCATCCAGTTCGTGTAAGCGTTGTTGTCCACATCTTCGTGGTATTCGTCAGGGCCGATTACATGACGAATTACGTATTGCTCACCATTTCGTTCAACACGACTGATCCAAAACTGCGCCGTAGAAACAAGAATTTCAACGCCTTTATCCCGCATGAACTCCTCGTCTCTTGTAGCCTGCCAATATTGCCATACCGCATACGCTACATCGGCCGTAATGTGATGCTCACGTTCACCGGTAAAAATGGGGGTAACACTGCCGTCTGCGTTAGGAACCCACCGGGGTGTGGTCTCGCGACCAAGGCGGTCGGCTTCCCAAGGATACATGGCCCCGCAGAACCCTCGTTTACGCGCGTTCTCCCGAGCTTGTGGGAGGCAGTGGTAGCGCCATGAGAGAACGCGGTAAGCCACGTCGGGACAGGTAAAGGTGAAAAACGGGAGCACGAATATGTCGGTATCCCAAAACACGTGGCCGCGGTAACCAAATCCTGTAAGTCCTTTAGCTGGCACGCTCAGCTCCTTTTTCGGCGCAGCGATTAGAAGATGATAAAGGTTGAAACGCATTGCGCGTTGAACAGTATTATCGCCATCGATAATCACATCACAGTCCTGCCAAAGCTTTCGCCACACGGCTCGGTGATCGCGGAGGATTGCAAAAAGCCTGTGATGCCTGGCTTGAACAAGATGGTTAAGCGCCGCTTCAACGGGATTTTTTGTCTCGTTTGAAGTATACACGGTCACGAATTTGGTGATCACCACTGTCTCCCCGCGTCGGAGATAAGCACGAACCAAAATGCCCGGGTGATCCGGACAGTCAAAGGGCAAGAATTCGGCCGCCGGAATCCCGGCAAGTTCAAGACCCATGGCCATTCCTACTTCCTGTCCTGAGCCGCGAGCTTTTACTTGAACAAAGACACTCTGACTGCCGTCAAAACCCGAGGAAATCTTCTTCCAATGAAGTAGGCCTATGTCAAGAAACGGAGGAATTCCGGGATTCTCAACGCTGGTGGAAAGCATTGCGCGAAGCTCTACCAGGCCCTCGAAGTCTAAGGCGGTAACCGCATAGGTTTGAACACAAAGGTGAGGGTCAGCCATGGAGGCAAACCTCGTTGTGCGAATCTCCACGGTTTTGCCCTCTGGACTTCGCCATCGGACCAACCGTCTAAGGATGCCATCCCTTAGGTCAAGGGAGCGACGATGTAACAGGACTTTTCCCTGGCGCATGGAGAAAAGTTCTTTATTTACATAAAGGTAAACAGCCGTCCAGTCAGGGATGTTAACGAGTTCAGCGTGGTATAGAGGAACAGCATCATAGAGCCCATTAATAAGTGTGGCTCTTAGCTCTCCGGGAAAACCCTCCTCAAGCACTCCGCGGGTACCAAGGTAACCATTGCCGACCGTAAAATTCGTTTCTGCCCGACGTTGGGCCTCGGGGACAAAATCATGCTCTTCTACGGTCCAGGTACTAGCTTGCCTCGTTTCTTCTGTCAAAAGTTGAATAAGCTTATCAAAGGAAAGGTTGGCCAAAGTGGGAAGAACAAGGGTTGCTCGAACATTTTGGAACCGCTCTTCTGGGCCAACCCCTATGGCATACATCCCTGCCGCCTCGGCAGCTTCGATCCCCGCGGGAGCATCTTCCAAAACAAGACATTCTGAAGGGGGGATGCCCATTTTGGCTGCAGCATACAAGAAAAGATCTGGCTCTGGTTTACTACGAGCGCCGGAATAACCATCTATCAAGACATCAAATTCCTGGAGGATTTCTAAGCGCATCAAAACATCGCGGGCATTTTTAGACACTGTAGCAACGGCAACTCTTACTCCTTTTTGGCGGAGGTCAAAAAGGAGTTCTCTCACCCCAGGAAGGAGATCCTTTGGACTTAGGCCTTGTATCAGTTCCTGGTAATACCGGTCTTTTCTGGCCATAAGTTCTTCGGCCTCTTCATCAGTCACCTCGCGGCCGTCGAGGATGATCTCCAGAGAACGACGACGGGAGACCCCGCGCACTTGGTCCTTGCGCTCGGGTGGGCATGGAATGCCCAACTCCTCGCATAGCCTCTTCCACGCTAGATAATGGTGCTCAGCCGTGTCCACAATAACCCCATCCAAATCGAAGATAACCCCTTTGATCCGCATTTTTGGCACCTCCGTCGTTTTGTTGAAACCGGTCCCAAAACCGGGGACAATCTTATATGCCGAAGAAGCTGACGATCAAGGAGATAGCCAGGCTTGCCGGTGTATCCAAAGCCACGGTATCTCGTGTTCTCAACGCTAAACCCGGCGTAAGCCCGGCCACTAGACAGAAGGTGGAAGCGGTCATCAGGGCCCACTCCTATGCGCCCAACCTCGTGGCACGAGGTTTAAGTTTGCGTCGGACAGGGGTCATCGGATTGGTGGTGGCCCATACCGCTGGACGTCTCTCCTCTCACCTTTTCTTTTTAGAGTTCCTGCGCGGGATCAGTCGTGTGTTAGAGAAGGAAGGGTTTCGGCTGGTTCTAGCTACGGCCGATTCTGAGGAAGACTACGAATCCTCTTGCCGCAGCATGGCTCAGGAAGGCCTTGTGGATGGTGTGGTTGTTCTTGGTATTCGAAAAAATGACAAGCGCCTTCAGTATTTTATTCAAAACAAGCTGCCTTTGATTACGGTAGGAAATCCTTTGGGTTATCCGGGGGTGAGCTTTGTTGACGCCGATAACTATGGTGGAGCCAGGATGGCCACGGAGTACCTCATCCGACTCGGTCACACAAGGATCCTCTTCATCAACGGTCCCAAAACTCACACCGGGGCCATGGCCCGAGAGCGAGGGTATCGAGCAGCACTTGCGGCCCACGGGATAAAAGACCAGCGCGTTTTGTACGGGGACTTTTCCTTTGAAAGCGGCTATAAAGCGATTAAGGAATCCCTTAGCCACGGATATCAGCCCTCCGCGGTTTTTGCCGCCAGTGATTTGGCGGCCATGGGGGCAATCATCGCGCTCAAGGAAGCGGGAATGCGCGCGGGCAAGGACGTCTCCGTAATCGGGTTTGACGATATCCCTTACGCCAGCTATTTCGACCCGCCTTTGAGCACGGTGCACCAACCCATCTTTGAAATGGGGGAGGAGGCGGGGAGGATCTTAATCCAGCTGCTAAAGGGTGAGGCACCGTCCTCATTGGGCAAGATTTTCCCTACTACGCTTGTTATCCGGGAAAGCACTGTGCCCGGTCGGCCTTGACTTGAGAAAAAGGTCGTCTATAATCTGGCTTGAAACCGGTTACAGAAAGGAGGTGGGACCGAAAAGAAAGCGTTTTCTGGACAAGACAGAATGGCCCAAGAAAGGAGGGAGGTAAAGATGAAACGTGTGTTGTTATTGTTAACGGTGCTAAGCTTGGTTGTTTTGGGCGGGGTTGCTCAAGAAAAGACCGTCATTCGTGTCGCTGGCCACTCCGTGGACAAGCCGGTTAAGGAGGCCTTGATCCGTGATGTAGTTCTCCCTGCCTTGCGGGCGGAATACCCGGACGTTGATGTCGATGTGGTATTTGAGGTTGTTGTAGGCGATTATAAGGAGTGGTTGCTTACCATGCTTGCTGCTCGAACCCCTCCGGACATCTTCTACGTCGATATCTACTGGGCGGCCTCGGTGGTCGAAACCGGGCTAGTTCAGCCTTTGGACGAGTTCATCAACAAATCAAAGGTTTTATCCCGAAATGACCTCATCCCCGTCCTGGTTGACGCCTTTACCATCGATGGGAAACTTTACGCTATTTCCAAAGACTTTAACAGTCTTGTGATCTTCTACAACAAAGAGATGTTTGACGCCATGGGGGTTCCTTATCCGGATGAAAACGACGATTGGTTCACCTTCCTTGATAAAGTCAAGCGAGTTCACAATCCCGGAAAGTGGGTGGGGATATGTATTAACCCGGACTTCGCCAGGTTCCTTCCATTCGCCTTTGCCGCGGGAATGCCCTTCCTCAATCCCGATGGAAGCGCTCCCTTTGCCAATCCCGAGGCCGTGCATACCGCCGAGTTCTTCTCCGCGCCTATTCGCCTAGGGTTCGGGGCTACTTCCACCGATCTCGGGGTTGGCTGGCCGGGAGCCGCTTTTGTGGAGGAAAAGGCGGCAGTAGTGATCGAGGGTGGTTGGCTTATACCACCCATTCGGGAAGGGAACCCCCTCATGAACTTCGGCACCACTTACCTTCCCTCCTTCGGTGGTCGACGGGGCAACTATCTGTTCACCGTGGGCTATGGCATGCCGGTGCCGGAGATCCTCCCTTCCGGCCGCCCGGATCTAGTGTGGCGGGTCATCGAGCTTTTGACCAGCGTTGAAGCCCAGTCCTATATCCTTGAGCTTGGCCATGCAATCCCATCTCGCATCGCCTTGCTTGAACATCCAATTCTTAAGACTCCGCGCGATCTTTTCGACGAAGCAACTCGAACGGTCTTTATAGCTACAGGCCTTGCAGGCACGATGCCCTTCTCCTTCGAGCCCGTTGGAGCACCATATCATATGGCTGTTGCTGAGGCGCTAACCGCAATCTTCTTGGGCGAGTTATCCCCCAAAGAGGCGATGGAGGAGGCTGCAGAAAAACTCAACGCAGAGCTCGAAAAACTTGGTCTTTTGCGATAATGGTCGGTTGCGTTTGCTAGGGGCAGGGGATCGAACCCCTGCCCCTTTGTTCTTAGATACAAAATGAGGTTTCTTCGATTAAAGGGCAAAAGGCGAGAAGAGCTTGTCTGGGCTTTCATCCTCCTTTTGCCTCTTTTTTGGACCTTGACCATTGCCTTCGGCTACGCCTTCATCAGGGCCGTTTATTGGAGTTTTACTGAATATGATCTTTTCAGTCCGCCAAGATTTGTAGGCTTGGCAAACTATTTACAACTTTTTCGAGAGAGAGCTTTCGTACGCGCATTGGTAAACACGCTGGTCTTCGCTACGGTGGTAACTTTTTCCCAGACTTTTTTAGCCCTAATGTTGGCCATCGCTCTTAATCAAAGAATTCGCGGCCTTTACTTCTTTAGAGCCGGCTTTTATTTTCCTTCAATTCTTTCTAGTGTTGTTGTAGGACTGATCTTCATCTGGTTCACCTTTAGACAAGGAGGGGTAAACTTTATGTTGACGCTGATAAACAAATTTTATCAGTATATTCTAGCATTTTTAGCCTGTGTGTTTTTCCTTCAGGCTGTTCAAGTGCTTTGGAAGAGGAAAAGGAAATTGCCGGCCGGATGGGGCGACCCTGTGTGCCTGTGGATCAGTTTGGGAGGAGCACTAATTGCAGTTTGGATCTTGGGGCACTTTGGCGTCATCAAAGTAATCGACGCAAAGCCAGTGGAGATCGTATGGCTTCAGACAAGGGATTTCGTCCTTGGTGTTCCTCGTCCGCTTTGGGCGATTATGGCCCTCAACATCTTCACCACCATTCCAACCATGACCATCTTCTTTTTGGCTGGTTTGCAGGACATTCCGGCCGAATTGTACGAGGTAGCAGAGTTGGACGGAGCTTCTCCATGGGCTAAATTGGTTCACATCACCATTCCCGCATTGAGACCCGTGCTATTTTTGGTAATTACGCTCGGGTTGATCGGCACGATGCAGATGTTCGATCAAGCGGCCATAACCGCAGGGGTAGCTCCGCTGGAATCGGTGATCACCTTGGCTTACTACGTATACCACAACATGTTTGGTGCAGGAAGGCTTCCTCAGGTAGGCCTAGCTTCAGCGGCGGCCATGTTTTTGGCCCTTCTAACTTTCTTTCTCGTATTCCTCCAGCGGAGGTTCGGCTTCAAGGAAAAGGGGTGGTATGAATGAGCGAACGGCTCACCACTGTGGTTTTTAAGGGGCGCTCCTATGTGGTGAGCGAACGTTGGGTGAAAAGGAGGCGAGTGGCAAAGGCCGCTTTCGTATACGCAACGATGACGCTTTTGCTTGCCATAGTCGTTTTGCCCTTCTTTTACGCCATGATCTCCTCTTTTAAAAGCAATCCTTTGGAGTGGCCCCCTTCTCTCAATATCCCTCGCCTTTGGCCCCCCAACTGGATTGCTGCTTGGCATTTAGGTGTACAAGGTGGTGGCAACGGTTGGACGGGTGGATGGGCTCCAGGAAGGGAAATAAGCTTTATTGTTGTTTTCCTTTATCCCCCGGAATTAGAGGAGCTTCCTCGCGTGACGATTTTGGCTCCTCCTGGACGGGGCCCTGAACGCCCTCCAGATCCCCGGGAAAGCACCCAGGCGCAAATCCTAAAAGTGAGGGAAAAGGAGCTCCCCGAAGGCCGTAAGGTCGAGTTCGAGGTCCAACTTAAGCATGTGGGAGATTCCTTCTACCCTGTGCTTCCTTTGGCAGTGGCAGGGCCTAGAGGCACCCAATTTCTCCAGGCGGATTTGGCTCCAGATAACGTCCGCTCCTTAGGGACCACTGCTCAATGGGACAACCTAGTGGCTGGAGCCATAGGCTACGTATTTCGGTACTTTATCCAAGCCTGGACCGAATTTCGCGATCGAGCGGGCAATTATCTTTTCCCGCGATGGATTTGGAATTCCTTCTTTATTGCGGCCATCAAAGTTTGCGTGGTGGCTTTTTTCGCAGCCATTACCGGATATGTCCTGGCGCGCCTTTACTTCCCCGGAAAAAACGCGCTGTTTTTCCTGGTCGCGTTCACTATGATGGTTCCTAGCCAAGTCACATTCATCTCCAACTATGTGCTCCTTCGCGATGGCATCTTTGGCATTTCCCGCCTTTTTGGTCGGGAAAACCTGCTCAACACCTATTGGGCCATGTTTTTGCCGGGCCTCGTCTCGAGCTTTGGGGCCATGATGATCAAACAGTATTTGGAATCCATTCCTAAGGAATTGGACGAAGCAGCAAAGATCGACGGAGCCAATATCTTTCAGATTTTTGTTCGTATCATCCTTCCTCTTTCCAAACCGGCCTTGGCTGCCCTCTGCATTTTGACGTTTCAAGGGTCGTGGAACGAGTTTTTCTGGCCCCTTGTGGTTTTAAGGGATGTGGAAATGTTCACTTTACCTGTTGGCCTTTTGTTTTTCCGCCAGTACTATGGCGCGGCAGGAGGGGCAAACTGGAATCTGATCTTGGCCGGCACAATTATCAGTGCCATTCCTGTTTTGGTCATCTTCCTCATTTTCCAACGTTATTTTGTTCAAGGATTCCACCTTTCTGGGATTAAGCAATGATTGGAAAATAGTTAATAGTAAATGTGAAAGGAGAGAACTAATGAAAAAGATGGTCACTGTATTGCTAGTTTTCCCGTTATTCGTGTGTTTTTATGTCGTTTCTAAAAGTCAATTCATACCACAAAAGTTAGCCTTGCTCGGCAGAGAGTGGATAGGTACAGGGCTAAAACATACGTTCATTTTTGTAAGCTCTCCTAAAATTTACGAGTTCCTTCGAATGGATGGGACCTTCACCCTCACAGGATGGCATATCCCTGGGGAAATGGGTGGAGTTTGGGCGCAACCTTTTAAAGTCCTCAACGGTTTCTCATTAAGCTTTTTCGAAAGCGGCCAGCAATGGAATTTGGCCAATCCCGTCGCCTTTAGCCATGGCTTCGTCTGGGCAAAATGGGAGTATGAATATCCGGGCCTTCGCATAATCCGGGAGGATAGGCCTTTAGACTCGCCGGGCCTGCTGATCACCATTGTCATCGAAAATCAGGACGCGAAGACGAAGGACATTTCAATCCAGTGGGAACTAGAAGTAAACATTCGCCCTGCGTGGCGGGCGGGATTCTCTGATGCCCAAGATTTCGTTCAATTCAAAGAAGGAATACTTTTGGCATGTGAAAAGGGAAGAACAATTGGAATTGCAGCTGGAGCGAATATTCCTCCCTTGCATACCCGATTGAATGGCCAAATTGCAAAACTCGTGTATAACGTTGACTTGGGACCTCACGAGACGAAGAAACTTCTGTTCCTCTTTGTGGTGGACCACGAGGGTGGCATTGAAGGCGCTTGGCAAATGTATAAAGCTCTTGTTCATCGGGCAGAAGTCGAAGCTTTACGTGTACAAGAAGCTTTTCATAAAAAGCTTTTTGCTGGGCTGGTTTTCTCCTGCTCGGATCCGTGGTGGACAGACACTTTCCTCTTGGCTAAAGCCAACGTGCTCGCTTTGCGGGCTGAGCCTCACGGATTGGGCAGGTATTTTTATGCAGGGATTCCCGAATATGTGCAATTGTTTGGCAACGATTCCTCTTACTCTCTACCGGGTATCGCGGCCCTAGGATTGTTCCAAGAGGCCCAGGAGGTCCTGGAACTTCTTCTCCGTTTTGTTAGCCAACAATCAGGACGCGTTCCCCATGAAGTCTCCACTACCGGGAGAATAATTCATCCCGGTTATGCCGTAGAAATTCCTCTTTTTATCAGCGCTTGTGCCAGTTATTTTAACTGGACAGGAGATCTTGATTTTGCTCGCACAGCGCTTCCGATTTGCAACAAAGCCCTTGACTTTCTTTTGGACTTTTGGGACCGAGACAAGGACCTTTATCCGGAAGGGCCGGGAATGGTAGAGCGTCCCCAGATGGGACCAGAAAAAGTGGACGTTACTTCCTATCTGTACAAAGCTTTCTTAGACCTTGCCGCAATGGCAGAGGATTTGGGTGAAAAACCTAAAGCCGAAAGGCTTCGTGCAATGGCCATAGACCTAGCATCGCGTTTTAATCGCGATTGGTGGATCGAACAAGAAGCGGTTTTTGCGGATTCCCTGGATCCTCAAGGAAAACCGATTTTGGAAGGACATTGGGTAATAGCTGTACCCTTAGAAGTTGACATTGTTGACAAGAATAAAGCGAAAAAAGTTTTGGCCAGACTTGAAGAGGGGTGGGTGAGTGAGTGGGGTTTGGTGCATACGCGGGATCGTGAACCAACAGTTTGGACTCTTCCAACCGGGGTTCTGGCGCTGGGCGCTTTTAAATATGGACGGAACGAACTTGGTGTAAACTTGCTCCGCAAAATTGGGCACACCTGGAAGGAGGGAATGCTTGGAGCTTTTTCCGAGCTAATCCCCACGGGAGGGGAAGTGATGCAACTTTGGTCTGGGGCAATGTTTGTCCGAGGAATAATCGAAGGGATTTTTGGAATTGAGCCAAAAGCACATCGCCATCAAATTTCTCTGTCTCCCTGTCTACCAAAAAACTGGAAGTTCGCAAATCTGATGGGGTTAAAGGTTGGAACACACACAATTGACCTCAGTTTGGAGCGAGAAAAAGAGGGTGTGAGAATTACAATTGCGCACAAAGGAGAGGACGCTTTACAAGTTAGCTTAAAAGCTCTTGGAACAAGTTTATTCCTTGAGTATGTACAGGAAACACAACTGTTCATCAAAGATTAACCGTACTACTTGCTCCTTAAGAAGACCAAAATTAGTGGCCACTAAGGTATGCATGCTTGTTGCCATAACTCCGAATATACACAGAATTGGGGGTTCATAGCTTATACCTGGGCGCGGTAAAACATGGTCTTTTAGCGAAAGCCCCCTACTTCTTCTACGCGATGGAGGGCGAGCAGAATTCTGTTGTTTTGAATAAAGAGGATTGAAATTGACCTTGTGTACCCTGTGTCCATCCGCAAGCGCGAAAAACTCCTGCGTTACTCTTTGCGAACGGTGGAGAGGTTTGGTTTAGGAGTAGGGAAGATCTACCTTGTGGGCAGGGCGGAATGGCGTAGGTGGAAAAGCAGTCATATAAGATAAGACTCATTCATTTCCTCCCTGATTTTTAATAATTGGTACCTCAACACCGCCCTAAAGGTATGGGTAGCTACGCTCGTAGAGGAGATCGGCAACCCCTTCCTTTTTCATAAATGACGATTTCTTCTTCACCGAAACCGTCTACCTTCCAGAGTTTCCTGTGTACCGCGAAGGGGACCTTTCGGAAAAGCTCAACAACCTTTTCCACGACGTCCAGTACAAAGTCATGATTCGTCCGCACCCTGGCCGTCCTGGAGCAAACAGGAAGCTTCACTATCCACTCCCCATTTACAACGAAAACCTTTCGGCAGGTCACGGAGGGGGTGCGTGAAGCTTGGGCCGTGGCGGAGCTTGAAAAAGGGGTTCTTTGGCGCAGCCTCTACGGCAACTTCGCGAGGCTGGGTGGGGTTCGCTGGGAAGATGGGAAGGTTTACGCGAGGCATAACCCGAAAGTAGTGCGGCGCATTTTGCGAGACCATGCCGTGGTCTCCTCGGAACCCCGCCCCCACCCAGAGCTCATCAAATTTTTGCGCCGCTTGCTAGTTGAGAAGCTCCAAAAAGGCGTTTGGTTTCCTCAAGCGGCTTAGGACGAATTCCGCTAAGCCGTTTTTGGCTTAATCTAACACTTTTGTAAGGCTGACTTTCCTCTTAGCCTTTAAGTCGGGTGATAAAATTTATCAGCAAGTGTGATAAATTGCGCACTTGACATATTGCAACGTGAGTTTATAATATAAACAAGTCCTGCATGAAAGGGGGTGGGAGGAAGGGGAACGCTTTCTTAGCGAAAACTCATGCGATTGGGGGGTGGAAGCATGCGTAGTTTATGGGTTGCACTGTTTTTGATGGTGCTTTGTTTTGGCGGTTTTGGCGGCGAAGCGTTGGTGGTGATCGGCCCCTGGTCTGGAGCGGAAGCGGAACCGTTTGAAGCCGTTTTGAAAGCGTTCACGGAGAAGACGGGCATTCCTGTGGAATATCGGGTCATGCGGGCCGAGGACCTGGCCGCAGTTTTGCCCGCTCAGTTCGCCGCTGGCCTGACTCCAGGTGACCTCATCTTCGGCTGGGGTTGGTGGGTGAAGGAGTTCGCTGACCACATTGTGGATGTGGGCAAGGAAATCGCGGGGATCCCGTTCACTACAGACCCAATTGTGGTGGAAGGCCGGGCCGTAGGTGTGCCCTACGTCACTTGGGTTAAGCCCGGGTTCTGGTACCGCAAATCCTTCTTTGCGGCGCATAAACTTCAGACCCCTACGACCTGGGAGGAGTTCCTCGCCCTGTTAGAGAAGATCCAAGCCATCCCCGGGGTGGAGGCAGCCGCTGCTTCCGGTGACGGGGTGGGTTGGCCCCTCTCCGACATGACTGAGCATTTCATCATCACCTTCGGAGGCTTAGACATGCATTTAGGGCTCATCGGGGGAACGGTAAAGTGGGGATCGCCCGAGGTGCGGGCCATCTTCGAGAGCTACCTCATCCCCTTCCTTCGCTATGCCAGCGATCCCATTGAGTGGACGGCCGCTCTTGACATGTGGTGGGACGGAAAATACGGGATTTACTTTATGGGCAACTGGATTACCAGCATGGTGGAGGATCCTTCTGACCTTGGGGTGTTCACCCTGCCTGGATGCAAGGCCGTGGTGGGCGGTACGGACTACATGTTCATCCCCAAGTACAGCGCGCGGGTGGATGACGCTCGAGCCCTTCTGAGCTACCTTGTGAGCGTGGAGGGCGTAGCCCTGCGGGTTTCTAAGGGCGGCAAGCTCTCCATGCGCGCGGATGTGGGGCCTCAGCACTATCCGCCTGCCGAAGCCGCGCTGGCCCAGGCCGTGGGAGCGTTGTCCATCGCTCCGGACATGGACGACACCATCGGCGGCGACTGGCAGCTCGCGTTCTGGGACCAGCTCAAGCTGCTTTGGGTTAAGCCAGAGGCCCTGGACGACGTCCTGTACACCTTGGATGCCGCCCATCCTGCCAAAAAGTGAGGGGAGAAGGGAGGGGGCTTCGACACCCCCTCCCTTTGTCTTTTTAGTGGTAAGGCGGATAAGAAGCCGTTGTCGCGAGTGGGGCGCAGCCCTGGCCTTCCTAAGCTTGGGTTTAGCGCTCCTTTGGTTTTTTGTAATCTGGCCCGCCCTTCAAACCCTAAGCCTGAGTTTTCAAGACAAAATGGGCTTTGTTGGGCTGCAGAATTTTCGACGCCTCCTTTCTGACCCAGTTATCGTGAATCCCCAACGCCTCCTACGCAGTGAACCCCCGTGGGGGGCGATGTTTCACAACCTCGTTTGGGTGGCTCTTCATCTCCCCCTCACCGTAGGTTTGGGCTTGGTGTTGGCCGTGGTGTATGCCCGGGTGCGCCGGTGGTGGGTAGGCCTGGCCCGCGGCGCCCTCTTTCTGGGCATCGTGACGCCCATGATCGTGGGCGGGGTCATCATCCGTTACCTCTTCGAGGGGCATTCCGGGATCATTCCCCAGGTTCTAGGAGCGCTGGGTCTGGGGAGACCTTGGTCTTCAGGCTGGATGGCTTTTCCTGAGACCGCCCTTTTGGGGCTCATTTTAGGTTCGGTTTGGCTTTGGACGGGGTTCAGCATGATCTTGCATTCGGCGGGGCTTTCAGCCATCGACCCCGAGCTTTTTGAAGCCGCCCGGATCGACGGAGCCTCAATCTGGGCGGAGTTTCGCTACATCACCGTGCCGCTCCTCCGGCCGGTAACCTTCGTTGTGGCCGTGATGACCTTTCTCTGGGAGCTCAAGATCTTCGACATCGTGTATGTAGCCACCATGGGCGGACCGGGCAAAGCCTCTACTGTGCTGGCCTTGGAAATGTACCTGGCCGGTTTTCGCGCCCTCGACCCCTACCGGGCCTCAGCCATCGCCACCCTCATCACCGCCTTCAGCCTGCCTTTTGGTTACTGGTTTGCCACCCGCCGCCTCAGGAGGTAAGGAATGCGCAGAAAACCGGTCCTGGCCAGCGCGGTAGCTATCCTGGTAGGGATCGTCTGGGTTGTGCCGTTCTTGGGCATCGTCATGACCGCCCTTCGTCCTTCCCGAGACGTGCTTTACGGCTGGTGGCGACCGCCCTTTCGCTTCACGGTGGACAACATCGTGAGGGCCTGGACGCACCCCACCGCTTCCATCGCCGCTGGGCTTAAGAACTCCGTACAGATGGCTTTCTTTGCCACTTTACTTCCCACTTTTACCGCCGCGCTCATGGCCTATGCCTTGGGACGCCTCCGTTTCCCCGGCCGTGGCGCCACCCTCATGACCATCGGGCTTCTTTTAGCCATCCCCCAGCAGATGGTGGCTTGGCCAGTGTTTCAAATCCTCAATAGAATGGGCCTCCTTAACACCATCACCGGGTTGGTGCTCGTCCATAGTGCCTGGGCCTTGCCGTGGATGGTGTTCTTTCTGCGCGGGTTCATCGAGACCTTGCCCATCGAGCTGGAAGAGGCGGCGGTGATCGACGGGGCTGGGCGTTTCCGCACGTTCTTCCTCATCGTGTTCCCCCTCATGCTCCCCGCCTTGGCCTCGGCCATGGTATTGCAGTTCACTTGGGCCTGGAACGATTTCTTCATGGCTTTGATTTTGGTGTACGACCCACGAAAAATGGTGGTGGCCCAACAAATCCCCCTTTTGCGCGGCCAATACCATGTGGATTGGGGGCTTTTGAGCGCTGGAGCCCTCTTGGCCATGCTCCCTCCGCTTGTGGTCTTCCTTTTCCTCCAGCGCTACTTCGTGCGGGGCCTCGTGGGCGGGGCCATTAAATGACACGCAATGCCTGGACACATGGTGAGGAAGAACTCCATTATCCCATGGTCGCAGAGCCTGGCACGGATGTTTCATCAAGTCATGCCTTCCATACCTCTTCTGCTGGCCAACCGAGAAAGAGTTTTCCCTCCACTATTTCGGGTGTATAGATCCGCAGGATTGTGCCTACAACCTCCTCTGCGGGCTTAAAGGCGCTCATCAAAGACTTGGACAGCCCCAGCTTAAAAAGGAAGGAAGCACTTCCAGCAACCCCAAATTAAACCAATCCCTGCTCTACCAGCAAAAGGCCGATTACAGGCCATTAGGATCTCGGTGGGGTATAAAGGGCCACATTCACCGCCTGCTTTGTCCCGATTGATCTGCGCCGTTCTCCTTTGTCTGGTAGCATTTGCCCCGTACGATTAGGGCTGTGGAGGTGACAAGGGGAAACCACCCCTTGGTTATGGAGCTTAGTGGTCTTGAACGTTATGTGCCAATTGTCGGGGAAAAAGTGGTGGCCGAGATTTTTCAGTTGGCCCGACCCATCTATGGCCTGCGGGTCCTGGAGATCAGCTCGACCTTTCACGGGGGCGGCGTAGCCGGGATGCTTCATTCCCTCATCCCGCTTCTCAATGACGTGGGAATCAATGCGGACTGGAGCCTTCTGTATGCAGATCCTACCCTCTTTCGCGTCACCAAAAAAATTCACAATGGTTTACAAGGCGAACCGGTCGATCTCAGCGACCGGGAAATGAAAACTTATCTAGACGTAAACGAGCTTTTCGCCCGCTATAGCCCCATAAGCCCCCACGACCTCATCGTCGTTCACGATCCTCAACCCCTTCCCCTCATCCGCTTCCATCCAAAGGAAGTTCCCTGGGTTTGGCGGTGTCACATCGACCTTTCTTCCCCTCACCCGCCCGTGTGGGAAAAGCTTAAACCTTTTATCCTGCGCTACGACGCCGTGGTGATGTCTTCCGAAAACTTTGCTAAACCTGACCTCCCTGTGGAAACCCACGTCATTCCCCCCGCTTTAGATCCCCTTTCTGAACTGAACCGCGAAATCGCTCCAGAAGTGGTGGAAAAGAAACTTGCTGAATACGCAATTCCCATGGACAAACCTCTTTTAGTACAGGTCTCGCGTTTCGACAAGTGGAAAGACCCTTTGGGGGTGCTGCGCGTCTATGAACTGGTGCGGGAAAAAGTGGACTGCCGCCTAGTGCTCATCGGGAATATGGCCACCGATGATCCCGAAGGGCCCGAGATTTTTGCTCAAGTACAGGAAGCAGCCAAAGCCCTGCCTGAGGTCCATCTCCTCACCGTCACCGACGGGCTTCTTGTTAACGCCCTCCAAAGGGCGGCAGCGGTGGTGCTCCAGCTTTCCCTGCGCGAGGGCTTTGGCCTCACCGTGTCCGAAGCCCTTTGGAAGGGCACGCCTGTAGTGGCCACCCGCGTGGGCGGGATCCCTCTCCAGGTGATCCCTGGGGAGACGGGGTTCCTTGTGGAACCGCGAGATTACAAGGCCGCCGCAGATGCCGTGGCCCTCCTGCTTAAGGAGCCGGAGCTGAAAACGCGGCTTGGCATCCAGGGACGGGAGCACGTGCGCCGAAACTTCCTGATCACCCGGCTTTTACGCGACCGGCTGCGCCTTTTCCGCGCCGTTTTGGGAAGGGGGTGACGTGCACCATAAGGAAATTCGACCGGGCATCTTTTGGGTGGGGGTTAACGACCGCACCACCGACCTCTTCGAGGGCCTGTGGCCCCTGCCCCATGGGGTGAGCTACAACGCCTACCTCGTTGTGGGCAAAAAGATCGCCTTAATCGACTCCGTGAAAAACGCCTACGCCGAGGAGCTTTTGGAAAACCTCGCCCAAGTGGTGGATCCCCCGCGCTTGGACTACCTTGTGGTGAACCATATGGAGCCGGATCATTCCGGGGCCTTGCCCCTGCTTTCGCGGGTGGCACCGCACGCGGAGATCCTCGCCGCGCCCCCAGCCCTTCCCATGCTGGCCCGCTTTTATGGGCTCAAGGAGCGGGTACGGGCCGTGGCCGACGGAGAAACGGTGGAGCTCGGTGGAAAGACCTTGACTTTTTACCACATCCCCTTTGTGCATTGGCCGGAGACCATGGCCACCTACGAGGCCACGGAAAAGGTTCTGTTTCCTTGCGACGCGTTCGGGGGCTTCCGAGCCCTGGACGGCGCCATTTTCGCCGACGAGGTAGATTTCGGCCTCTACGAAGACGAAGTGCTCCGGTACTTTTCGAATATCGTGGGAATGCAGAGCCAGGCGGTGCTCCGGGCCATCGAAAAACTTAAGGGTCTGGCGATCGAGGTCATCGCTCCCGCGCACGGCCTTGTTTGGCGAAAAAATCCGGAAAGGATCGTGGAGCTTTACGCCCGCTGGGCCCGGCACGAGGGCGAGGCGGGCGTTGCCGTGATCTTCGGGTCCATGTACGGGGAGACCCGGAAGATGGCGGAGGCCGTGGCCCAAGGCGTCCAAGAGGCCGGCCTTCCCGCCCGCGTCCTTGATGCAAGCCGCGTGCACGTAAGCTTTCTCATCCGGGACGCTTGGCGCTTCCGGGGACTTATCCTGGGAAGCCCCACCTACGACACCGGCATCTTCCCCACCATCGAATACCTCCTTCGCCTTTTGGAGCGCAAAAGGCTGAAAAACCGCGTGGTCGGGATTTTTGGTTCCTATGGTTGGCGCGGAGGAGCGAAGGAGAAACTGGAAGAAAAATTGCACGAACTCGGCTGGGAGCTAGTGAGAAGCGTGGAATTCCCTGGAGCGCCTGCATCTGAGGAGCTAAAGCGGGGTCGGGAACTTGGGCGCGCGGTGGCGGAGCGAATAAAAAAGGTCGCAGGCCATGCCTAAACGTTTGGCCGTAGTGGACCCTGGGCGTTGTGTGGACTGCCTCCTTTGCGCTTTGGCCTGCTCACGGCGGTTTGGGGAAGGGGGCTTGGCCCGGGCGGCCATCGCTGTGCGCTCCGTGGGCGGGGTGGAGAACGGCTTTGTGGTGATCGTGTGCCGGGCTTGCCCCGACCCGCCGTGTGCCGCTTCCTGTCCGGTGGGCGCCATCACCAAAGCCCAGGTGGGCGTCCGAGTGAGTCAGGAGCGCTGCATCGGTTGCCGCACCTGTGTTTTGTCTTGTCCTTTCGGGGCCGTGCACTGGGACGAAGAGAACAATAAGCCCGTGATCTGCGTGCATTGCGGGCTTTGTGCCTCATTCTGCCCCCATGGCGTGATCGCCTTGGAGGAGGTGGCCGGTGGATAAGCAGCTCACCCGGGTTCTGCGCATCGACCTCACGAAGAAGCGGTTTTGGGTGGAGGAGTGTGGGGAGCTATTTGCGGAGGGCCTGGGTGGAGCGGGGGTGGCCATCGCGCTTTTACACGAGCTTTGCCCGAAGGACGCCGATCCCCTTGGGCCGGAGAATCCCATCGTGCTTGCGGTAGGACCATTGAATCCCCTTTTCCCGTTGGCCTCCAAAGCTGTGGCCATGTTCAAATCCCCCCATACTGGGAACCTGGGGGAGTCCCATTGTGGCGGGCGGGCCGCTTTGGCTCTGCGACTTGCGGGCTTTGGGGCCCTGGTAATCCAGGGGCGAAGCGAGGTGCCCGTGTACCTGGCCATCCACCGCGGCCGCGTCCAATTCCGCGATGCCCGGGCCTTGTGGGGCCTCTCCTCCTCCCTCACCGTGGGCCGGGTGCTGCGGGAACTCGAGCCCGGCTCCGGCGCCCGCACCATCCTCCGCATCGGCCGCGCCGGCGAGCGCCTCGTCACCTACGCCACCGTCATCGCCGAGACCTACCGGCACTTCGGCCGCTTGGGCCTGGGCGCGGTCTTTGGGAGCAAAAACCTCAAGGCCTTGGTCATCTCCGGGACGAGCACCATCCCCATCCCCGATCCACCCCGCTACCAAAAGGTCTACCGGGAGCTTTGGGAGAGGGCCACCCGCTCGGATTTCATGCGCAAATACCACGACCTTGGGACCGCCCAGAACATTCGGCCCCTGAGCCAAATCGGTGCGCTTCCCGTGCGGAATTTGTTGGATACCCGCTATTCCCCGGAGCCGGCGTACACGGGAGAGCGGTTGGCCGAGGAGTTCCTGGGGCGCCGGCTGGCCTGCTCCGCCTGCCCTGTGGCCTGCATCCACCTTGCCGTCCTGCGCGAGCCCCATCCCGTGGAGCCCTATTTCTACAAGACGACCTTCGTCTCCTACGACCACGAGCCCCTTTACGCGCTTGGGAGTATGCTGGGCATGGAACGCGCGGAGGACGTGCTAAAACTCATCGACGCCGTGGAGGTATGGGGGATGGATGCCATCACCACGGGGGTGGTATTGGCCTGGGCCACGGAGGCCTTCGTCCGGGGGCTCATCACCGAACGCGAGACCCAAGGGCTCAAGCCGAAATGGGGCGAGGTGGCCGTTTATCTTGAGATGATTCGGCGCATCGCCCAAAGGGACGGGGAATTCTATTCCGTTTTGGGGAAAGGGGTTCGGGCCGCAGCCGATCGCTACGGGGGCGAGGAATTCGCCCTACACTTTGGGGGAAACGAGATGCCCGGCTACCACACCGGCCCAGGGGCCTTGCTCACTTACCTTAGCGGCTCCCGCCACTCCCACCTCGACTCCGCCGGCTACGCCCTGGACCAGGAGTGCCTCGCCCGCGGGGAGCGGCTAACCCCGGAGGAGCTAGCCCGAAAGCTCTTTCAGGAGGAAGCAAGGAGGCAGATCCTTTCCTCCCTCGTCGTTTGCTTTTTCGCCCGCGGGATTTACGACCTCGGGACGATCAGCACGGCCCTGGCCACCCTGGGTATCGAGCGGAGCCCTGAGGAGCTGGAGAGGCTGGGCATACATATCCTTCGCCGAAAATATGCGTTCAAGCGCCGCGAGGGCTTCGATCTGGCAGAACTTTCCATCCCCAAGCGGGTTTTGCAGACGCCCACCCCAAGTGGCCGGGTGGAGGAGGACTTTTTGCGTCGGGCCCTTGGGGAAATGGCAAAATTATTGGAGGGAGATGATGGGATGGCGTGAGGTTTTGCGGCGGGAGTTCTTCGAGGCCGACCGGGAGTTCGTGGAGGGGGTCCTCCCCATTGGCACGGTGGACCAGTCCGCATTTGGGCTCATTGCCGAGGCCACCCGCTACGTTTTGGTCGAGGAGGGCGGGGAGGTGCATATCCGCGCGGATGTGGGGGCCCTGGCGGAGGTGCTGCGGTCACTTAGCCGCGGCGGCCGCGGGGTTTCCAGAAAAGACGCGGAGGCCGCGGTGCAAAAATTCGCCTCCTTGTGGGAGGCCAAGGCCAGGGCCCGCGGAACGTGGGAGGAGGCGGTGCGCGTGGCCCGCGAAGCCGGGGAAATTCAGACCACAATAGCCCAAAAGAGAAAGGGATTTTGGCCCTGGCGGAGGTGAGGATGCCGGAGATCGTCCTCCAAGGGGTGACGAAACGTTTCGGCTCCACCGTGGCCGTGGACGGCCTCACCGCTCGCATCTTCGACCGGGAATTCTTCGTGGTGGTGGGCCCTACAGGGTGCGGAAAAACCACGCTCCTTCGCCTTTTGGCCGGGCTGATCAACCCCGATCAGGGAGAAATCCTGTTCGATGGAGTGCGGATGAACGGGGTGCCGCCCCGGGAGCGCGGCGTGCGCATGATCTTCCAGGGCCAGGACTACGCCCTCTATCCCCATCTGGAGGTGTACAACGCCGAACGCTGGTCCAACCTCTCTTTTCCCTTGCGACTTCGGGGGGAGAAGACAAAAACGATCAGGGAAAGGGTCCAGCGGGTGGTGCAACGCTTGGGAATACAACCGGAATGGTTTCCCCGAAAGCCTCAGGAGCTTTCTGAGGGGCAAAAGCAGAAGGTGGCCTTGGGCCGGGCCACCGTGTTGGTCCCGAAGGTCTTCCTTTTGGACGAACCCCTCTCCCATTTGGACCCGCCCGCCAGGGCCAAAGCCCGGGAGGAGATCCGTCGCCTGCACGCGGAACTGGGAGCTACCACGGTCTACGTGACCCACGATTTGGCCGAGGCCTTCCTCCTTGGGGATCGAGTGGCCGTGATGCGGGCTGGGAAGTTCCTCCAGGTGGGAACGCCCAAGGAGATCCGCGATCACCCAGCGGATGCGTTTGTGGCGGAGTTCGTGCGGGCCTATCGGGAGGGGTTAAAACAGGCCTTTGGGGTGTGAAATGGGCGTAAAGGTCGCCGTCCTTTGTGGCGGGAATTCCGCGGAACGCGAGATCTCCTTGCGCTCCGGACGCAACGTATTTTTCGCCCTTCGCCGCAAGGGCTGGGATGTTGACCTCATCGAAATCGACTCCTTCGATGGTCTTCCCCAGCGGCTTAAGCCCTATCCCCTGGTATTCAACATCCTTCACGGAGGCCCCGGGGAGGATGGGACGGTCCAGCTCCTTTTGGAGCTCATGGGAAAGGCCTATGTGGGCTCCGGTCCCCTCGCCTCGGCCTTGGCCATGGACAAAGTGGAGGCCAAGAAAGCCTTCCAAGGGAAAAGCCTTCCCACCCCTCCTTGGATTGTCTATCAGGGCGGGGAGCCCGAGAGTTTTGCCGCGCGCGCGGCGGAGCTTGGCTTTCCTTTAGTTTTGAAGCCGCGCCGGGAGGGCTCCAGTGTGGGGGTAAGGATCGTCAAAGAGGAGGCCGCTCTTTTGAGCAATGTGCGAGAAATGGCCGAAAAGTTCACGGAGTTCTTTGCGGAAAAATACATTCCCGGCCGGGAAATAACTGCGGCCATTCTGGAGGGCGAAAAGGGGCCGGAGGTCCTCCCCCTTTTAGAGCTGCGCCCAAAGCGGGAGTTCTTCGACTGGGTGGCCAAATACACCCCAGGGGAGTGCGAGGTCCTTTGTCCGGCCCCTCTTTCCCCGGAAGAAGAGAAAAAGGCCAAAGAGGTGGCCCGCGAGGCCTTCCTCCTTTTGGGGTGCCGGGATTTCGCCCGGGTGGATATGAAGCTTGGCGAGGATGGCCTGCCTTATCTCCTCGAGGTTAACACCCTGCCGGGGATGACCGAGCTTTCCCTTTTCCCCCGGGCGGCGGCCGCGGCCGGGTTGCCCTACGAGGAATTGGTGGATTTCCTCGTGCGTCGCGCCCTCCACCGCTTGTCAGAATCCTGTTTTTTCGGGTAGAGTAGAGCGCAAGGGTTCGGCGAGGAGGTGGTGAGGGTGAAAATCCTGTGGTATGGGCATGCTTGTTTCCGCATCACCACCGCCGAGGGCACGGTGATCATCACCGACCCTTACGACGAAAGCGTCCCCTATAAGCCGCCGGAGGGGCCGGCCCACATCGTCACCGTCTCCCACGACCACTTCGACCATAACGCCGTGGCCAGGGTGAAGGGGAACCCAGAGGTCGTGCGCGGGGTGGGAGAGTGGACGGTGCGAGGGGTTTCCATCCGGGGCATCTCCTCCTTCCATGACCCCAAAGGGGGGAAGGAGCGAGGGCGGAACACGATTTTTAAGCTCGTCGTAGATGGGGTCGTCCTGGCCCACCTTGGGGACCTCGGCCACCCTTTGACGGCTGAGCAGCTGAAGCCCCTGGAGGATGTGCAGGTGGTGATGATCCCCGTGGGCGGGTTCTACACCATCGGTCCGCGGGAGGCCAAGGAGGTGGTGCAGGCCCTGCCTGCCCTGCGGGTGGTGATCCCCATGCACTACCGCACGGAGGCCGTGAAGGATTGGCCGATCCGGCCGGTCCAGGAATTCCTGGAGGCCGTGGACCTCCGGGTGCAGGAATTTAAGGGCGAAGCGGAGCTTACCGCTTCCCATCTTCCCAAGACCAAGGAGGTGTGGCTTTTCTCCTATGCCTAAAATCTCAGCGCGCAGTGTGGCCGCTCCGGCCTCTCCCATCCGTCGGCTCTATCCCCTGGCATTGGAGGCCAAGCGCAAGGGAAAGAAGGTTTATCACTTGAACATTGGGCAACCGGATATTCCCACCCCTGAAGCCTTCTTACGGGGAATCAAAGAGGCCAAGGTGGAGGTTTTGGATTACGCCCCATCCCCGGGGTTGCCCGAGGCCATCCACGCGGTCCAAGCGTATTATGCCGAAATCGGCTTTGATCTTGCGCCGCAAGAAATCCTCATCACCATCGGCGGCTCCGAGGCCATAACCTTTTCCTTGATGGTCACTTGCGATCCAGGGGACCAGGTCCTCATCCCTGAGCCCTTCTACCCCAATTACCTCGGTTATGCCCGCCTGGCCAATGTGGAGATCATCCCCCTCACCACCTACCGCTCCGAGGGTTTTCACCTCCCGCCGCGGCGGGAACTCGAGGCCCGGCTGACCCCGAGGACCAAGGCCATCCTTCTTTCTAATCCGGGAAATCCCACGGGGGTTGTTTACACCGAGCCGGAATTGGACATGCTTGTGGATTTGGCCCTTCGGCATGACCTTTTCCTCATCGTGGACGAGGTCTACCGCGAGTTCGTTTATGAGGGGCAGCACAAAAGCATCCTCGCTTATCCTGAGGCCGCGGACCGCGCCATCGTCGTGGACTCCATCTCTAAGAGGCTTTCCGCCTGTGGAGCGCGGGTGGGGATGCTCATTTCCCGCAACAAGGAGGTCATGGCCGCGGCCCTAAAGTGCGCCACCATCCGCCTTTCCGCCCCCACCTTCGAGCAGCTGGGATTGGCGGCGTTCATGGCCGATCCCCAGCACCGGGAGGTCATCGCCCGCATGATCGAGGAGTACCGCATCCGCCGCGACGTTTTCTGTGAGGAGCTCGCGAAGATACCCGGGGTGACCTTCCGAAAGCCCGAGGGCGCGTTCTACGTGATGTTTGGCCTCCCTGTTCAGGACAGCGAGGATTTCATCCGCTGGATGCTCACGGATTTCCCCGGTCCAGAGACGGTGATGTTCGCCCCGGGTGCGGGTTTCTACGGAACCCCGGGACTGGGCCAGGATGAAGTGCGCGGCGCCTACGTCCTCAACGTGGAGGATCTGCGCCGGGCCTGCGCTGTCCTCGCCGAAGGGCTTGCCCTCTACAACGAGGCCTTGGCCCGCGCGCGGGGATGAAAAAGGCGCGGCTGGATGCCCTCCTCGTGGCCCGCGGGCTTGCCCCCTCCAGGACTAAGGCCCAGGCGTTGATCCTCGCCGGCCAAGTGCGGGTGGACGGCGTTTTGGTGGACAAACCCGCGGCGTTGATCCCGGAAGCCGCAACCATTGAAGTTCTGGCGCAGCCGCGGTATGTCTCCCGGGGCGGGGAAAAGCTGGCGGCCGCTCTTTCCGCCTTCGCCCTCGATCCCACAGGAAAAGTTTGCCTTGATATCGGGGCTTCCACGGGAGGATTCACCGATTGCCTCCTCCAACACGGGGCGGCCAAGGTTTACGCGGTGGATGTGGGCCGGGGACAACTCCACTGGAAGCTCCGCCAAGACCCGCGCGTGGTGGTGAAAGAGGGGCTCAACGCCCGCTATCTTCGGTTCGAGGACATCGGCGAAGAAGTGGATCTCGCCACCATCGACGTCTCGTTCATCTCCCTTCGCTTGATCCTCCCCAGGCTTCCTGGACTTGTGCGGCCAGAAGGGGTGGTGATCCCCTTGGTGAAACCGCAATTTGAGGCCGGCCGCGGCAAAGTCAAGGCCGGGGTGGTGCGAGACCCCAAGACACAGCGAGAGGTGTTGGAGGGGATCGTGGATTTTGTGGAAAAAGACCTGGGCTGGTCCGTAGTGGATGCCATACCCAGCCCCCTTTTGGGCCCCAAAGGAAACCGCGAATTTTTCCTAAAAATTTTGCCACGCTCGGGGATGGGAAAAGAACTGGATTGGCAAAAACTTGGCCTTTAGAGGAGGTTTCGCAAATCGGAAACGATTTGGCAGGCGGCACTGCGGCCGGCTTCTACCGCTTGCGGCAGCTTCTGAAAGTCCAGAAGGCCAATCCCCTCCAATTCCGGACGAAGAAGAAAAAGCCTTTCCCCCAAACTCTTGCGCATCTGCTCCAGTTTCAGGGCGGTGAGGGTGTGGGAGGTGATCTCATAGGCCCGCAAAACCAGATCCAAAGGAGAGCTTGGCTCCGAAGAGAGCGGAGCGGCCACGTCTACTGCCACCACCGCCCCGGCCTGTTCCGCGGCCACGTCCACGGGGAGGTTATTCACCGTTCCCCCGTCTATAAGCCAGCGGCCGCGCCAGCGCACGGGCCCCAAAAGGCCGGGCAGGGCCGCGCTCGCCCCCGCCCCAAGATAGACTGGCCCATCCTGGACCCGCACCTCCTCACCCCTTTCTACGTCACAGGCCACCACAACCAGGGGCAAAGACAATTCTTCAAACTTTTTCCCCTTCGTGAAAAGGCGAAGAAAGGCGAGGACCCGGGCGGTACGCTCGGCGTTTACCTCCCACCACGGGCGAGGGGCTTTCCTTGGTAAATTTTCCACGAAAAACCGGGCCACCAACGCGCTGTATGAGCTGGGCAGGCCGAAGAATTCCGAAAGATCAAGCGCGGCCAGGATTTTGACCATCCGTTTGAGATCTTGGCCCGCAGCATAAAGGGCGCCGACCACCGCGCCCATCGATGTCCCCGCTATTCCCACGGGCGAAAGCCCCGCTTCCCAGAGGGCTAAAAGGACCCCTAAATGGGCGAATCCCCGCGCTCCCCCGCCACCCAGGGCCAGGGCGAACCCCTTCATCCTAGGCGAGTTTGGCCCGCAGGCGCGCCGAAAGCCAGTCCAGCGCCCAGACCATCAGGATGATGAGGATGGTCAGGACCGTGGCCTCCGGGAACGCCCAGCTCCGCAAGTATTGGATGAGGCGGAACCCAATGCCACCGCCGCCGACCATGCCCACCACCGTGGCCATGCGCACGTTGATGTCCCACCGGTAAAGGGTGAAGGAGAGAAAGGGGTTGATGATTTGCGGGATTACCGCGTAGCGAAGAACCTGAAGGTGGTTGGCTCCGGTGGCGGTGATGGCCTCCACCGGCCCTGGGTCAATGGCCTCGATCTGCTCGGCATAAAGCTTCATTAGGTCCACAATGGAGTGGATGAAGAGCGCCAAAACCCCCGCAAAGGAGCCGGTACCCACCCATACGGCAAAGATGATGGCCCAGATCACGGCGTCCACCGAGCGGGTGAAGCTCCCGATCATGCGGAGGATCACGTAGATGGAGCGACCGAGGCGGCCGCGCATAAGGTTTCGGGCGGCAAGGAAGGAAAGGAAAACGGCGACGGGAACGGCAAAGGCCGTGGCCATTACGGCCATGAATACCGTTTCCCCCAAAAGTTTTAACCCCAAACCCAAAAGATCCCAGCGCGGCGAAAAGATTGCGCGCCAAAACTTGATGGTTTTTTCAAACCCCGTGACCAAGCGCCCAGGCTCCACCTTGGTCACGCCCACCGCCGCGCCCAACGTGCTCAGAATGGCCAGTGCGGTGAGCCATCCGGTCAGGGTGCGGTACCAGGGGCGATAGGTCACAAGGCGAACTTCCCTCAAGGCAAGCCCCGCAAGAAGCTCTCCTGGCGTCCTGGTCTTGTGGTCAAAAGGAGCGGTTACCAAAACCAGCGGGAAAAACGGCCAAAGGACGGCGTAGAGAAATCGGGAAGGAAAATCCGTTTCCCCGGAAAGCTCATGGTTGACCACCTTCATGCCCAATGTCCGATCCCACGCAGACCATATGGCCCCAGCCGCCACGATCACGATGGCCATCCACCACCAGGGAAGGAGGGAAAAGCTCAGAAAGCCGAAGCGGAAGTAACTGTAAGTGGCATTTGTAGCAGCCCAGACGTACCCCAAAAAAGCGAGATCCAAAAGCGCTGAAAAAAACTTTATGCGCAGCGCCCGCCCCACACGGGCCACTGCTTCCTGGAAAAGCACTTTTGACTTTACAAAAGGAACCCCCATTTTAGACGATCCTTTCCCGCACCCAGCCGGAGACGTAGTCCATGATCCACACCGTGATCATGAAAAGGATGATGACCCCGCCAACGAGCTGCCATTGTAGATCGTCTTTGTACTCAAAGATCAGGCGCCCAATCCCCCCGCCTCCCACGAGGGCCACCACCGTGGCCATGCGCAAGTTGATGTCCCAGCGGTAAATGGTGAAGGCGAGGAACTGGGGGATGACCTGCGGGACGACCGCATAACGAACCACCTGGAGAAGGTTGGCCCCCGTCGCGGTCACGGCTTCCACCGGGCCGGGATCGATGTGCTCCACTTGTTCTGAGAAAAGCTTTCCCAAAGCGGCGATGGTGTGGATGAAGAGGGCCATGCTCCCGGCAAAGGGGCCGAATCCCACCCAGATGGCGAAGATGGCCGCCCAATACGTGGATTCCACAGCCCGAAAAACGTTGAAAAAGCCCCGCGTTAGGGAATAAACGAGCCACCCTAGCGGCCCACGGGCGGCGATGTTTCTCGCCCCAAGAAAGCTCAGGGGAAAGGCCACCGCCGTGCCGGCCACGGTGGCAAGGAGCGCCATGTACAAAGATTGCACAAGCCCATCAATGAAGGAAAGTTTGATGCGCGGGTCGGGAACGAGAAGGTAGCGGAAATCCGGGTTAATAAGGCCACGCCAAATGCGCAGGGACTTTGAAGCCTTTCCCACGAAACTTTTTAAATCGATCTCGGTGAGCCGCCAGCCAAGGGCCAACGTCAAACCCAGAAAAAGACAAGCGGAAAGCCCATAAGTGGTGAAGTACCAACGCGAACCCGGCCCTTCGGTTCCGGGCTGGGGCAAAGGCGCCAGCCGCAGGCCCGAAATGCGCTCATAAAATGGCCGTTCCGGATCAAACCAAAGGGCAAACAGTTCCAAGTGAGAGGCAAGAAAATATAGCCAACGCTGAGAGAATCGGGGTTTGCCGCCGCTTTCGCTTACCAGGCGAAGGCCGAAGATCCTTTGGCCGAGGCTTGGTCCAAAAGCCCTGGTGAAAAGGACGATCTCCACAACCCCCAAGATGACCAAAACCCAACCAAGGGGCGAAAGCGCGGGAGCGATGAATTTTTCCTCGGGCTGCCAAGGACGCCACCGCGCCTCCAAATAATGCAGAGTAAACCCGCCGTAAAGAAGGTAAGCCCAAAGGCAAAGGTCAAGGAGAAAGGAAAGTACGCGGACCCGGAGGAACTTCACCGCACCTCCACCTCTTCCGCCTCTTCTCCGTAGATCTCTTTGAACTTGCGATCGTCGATGGCCTCGGGGACCCCGTCGAACACGATTTCTCCGGCTTTGAGGGCGATGATGCGCTGCCCATAGCGCCGGGCAAGGGAAAGGAAGTGGAGGCTGGCGATGACAGTGACCCCGTCTTTATTGATCTGCTCGATGTACTGCATCACGGAGTGGGAGGTGGCGGGATCCAAAGCGGAAACAGGCTCGTCAGCAAGGAGCAATTCCGGCTCCTGCATGAGGGCCCGGGCGATGCCCACCCGCTGCTGTTGTCCTCCGGAGAGCTGATCGGCCCGCACGTACATCTTGTCCAGAAGGCCCACGCGCTCCAAACACTCCTGGGCGCGGCGCAGATCCTCCTTGGGAAAACGGCCAAGAAGGGTAGAAAAAGTAGAATTGTACCCAAGCCTTCCAGCTAAAACGTTTTGTAAAACGGTGGCCCGCTTCACCAAGTTGAACTGCTGGAAGACCATGCCGATCTTCCGCCGAACCTTGCGCATGGCCCGCGGGGAAAGCTTCGTCAACTCCACCCCGTTTAAGAAGATCCGGCCAGAAGTGGGCTCAACCAAACGGTTGATGCAGCGGAGGAGCGTGGATTTTCCCGAGCCAGAAAGGCCAATCAGCACCAAGAATTCGCCCTTCTCCACCGAGAAGCTGACATTGGAAAGAGCGCGAATTTTTCCGCGCTCGTAAACTTTGGTGAGGTTTTCCACAACGAGGTGCGGCATACGAAAAGAGGGGGGAGCGGGAGCTCCCCCCTCCCATTCTCACCCTCCTTTAGCGCTGAGGGACGGGGTAACCGGCAAGCGCCCGATATGCGTCATAGAAGGAGTCGTCGATCTCAGCCACATCATACCACTCATAGAATCCGGGCCGGGACCAAAGGGCATACCCCTCGGGCGAGCGGATGTGGGCCTTTATGGCCTCGACGATCTTGTCCTCAAGGTCTTTGGGGAAGCCCGCGGCGAAGGCGATGCAGTCGTTGGGCATGGGGCCGACCACGCCCACGATCCCTACCTTCTTCACCAGCTCCCAAATATCGCCATAGACCTTCACCTCCGTGGCGATGGCCCAACGCAGGTCCCGGCAGTGGCCACGGATCCCCTCCGGATAGAGATCGTTGTTCCAGCGGTCCCAAAGCCAAAGCTCCGGATCCATGCCGTACTCCCAGCGCCAGCCCGCCTCGGTCAAGGCCTCAGCAATGGAGTCCGGCGGAAGGGGCGGAGAACCATAACCGGTGCAGAAGTCCGCCTGGCCCTCGAGGACGGCAATCAAGGCGTTGACGTGCGTCCCTACTGCCTTTTCCTCAGCAAACGTGAGGCCAAGCTGGTCAAAGTACTTTTTAGGGATGACGTAGCCGGAGGTGGAGCGGGTGCTAGAAAAGGCCCAGACTTTACCCTGGAGGTCATATACGGACCTGAACCCTTTTTCGCGCAGGGCGTAAATGGAGGCGAAGTAATAAGGATAGCCTTGGCGCACCGCCGCCAAACGCGCGTGCACCCCGGGGTTTTCCATGGTGATTCGGCAGTACTGATCTGTGGTGGGAACACCAAACATATCGCCCTCGGCGGCGATCATGGCCTCAATGAACGCGGCGTAGTCCGCGGCAACTACGGGCTTGATGTAAAGGCCCGTCATTTGAGAGAGGGCCTCGGCGATCTTGAAACCAACGTCCTGGATCACGTCCACCTTCACGGAGGGCACAAAGAGCATGACGATCGGCCGCTCCGGAGTCCCCAGGGCCTGGGGGAAACCCAGGACCCCCACAAACGCCAACCCACATAGCACAGCAATTGCCCTCTTCACCTGACCACCTCCTTACGAGCATTATAGCCCAGGAAAAAAGACCAGGGCTACTCCCGGCGATACGGGACGCCCAAGGCCTTGGGGAAGCGCACCCGGCCGATGACCCCGGCCACCACCAGCAATGTGGCCACGTAAGGGATCATGGCGATGAACTGCCAGGGTACGGCCTCCTTAACACCGGGAAGGGATTGGATCCAGGTGGCCAGGGATTCGAAAAACCCGAAGATGAGGCCCCCGGCCAAGGCCAAAAGCGGCCGCAGCCCGGAGAAGACCACGGTGGCCAGGGCGATGAACCCCCGGCCCGCGGAAATTTCCTTGGTGACAGAGCCCAGCCAGGACACGGACATGTAGGCTCCGGCGAGCCCGGCAAGGGCAGCTCCGACGGCCGTGGAAAAAAGCTGGGTCAGCTCCACCGGAATTCCCGCCACATCCGCCGCCTCCGGGTTTTCACCCACTGCTTTGATCCGCAAACCCAGCCGGGTGTGGCTCAAAAGCCAATGGACGAGAAAGGGGAGGAAAAGGGCCACTGGGATGAGGGGAGAAAAAGCGCCCACAGAGGTGCGGATCGGCGGAAGCTGTACAGCCCGGGGAACGGTGTAAAAGCCCGGGGAGCCCAAAACTTGGAGACCAAAGGCCACAAACCCCAGGGCAAAGAGGTTTATGCCGACCCCAGCGATCATCTGGCTTCCCTTAAAGTACGCGCAAATGAGGCCGAAGATCACCCCCAGGCCCAGGCCGGTTACGAGGCCCACAAGGAGCCCGAGGATCGGCCCGCCGGCCCGGGCGCCCAGGGTCCCGGTGAAGGCCGAAAGAAGGAGGATCCCCTCAAGGCCGATGTTGAAAAGGCCCGCGGATTCCCCGATCACCTCCCCCACCGCGGTGAGGGTGATGGGGACCATGGCGTGAAGGGAGATGGAAAAGAGGCTCCAGAAATAGGCCCAGTTCATGCCCTTTCCCTCCTCATCTTTAAACCGCGCCCGAAGGCCCTGAGGATGCGGGTGAGCTCGGGCAAGGCCAAGGCCAAAACGATGACCCCCTGGACGGCGCGGACCATCTCAAAAGGAACACCGGCCTCCATTTGCATGAGTCTTGCTCCAGCCTGAAGGCCGCCGTAAAAGATGGCCGCCGGGATGATCCCCAACGGATGGATGCGGCCGATCATGGCCACGCCGATCCCATCAAACCCAAACCCGGCGATATTGGTGAGGCCGCTGTAAACGGCATAAGTGGGAGGACGCCCCATCACTTCCACGGCGCCGGCAAGACCAGCGGCAGCCCCGCCCAAGGCGAACACCAAAAGCACCGTCTTCTTTGGGGAAACCCCGCCGTATCGAGCCGCGTGGGGATTAGCGCCAGCGGCGCGAACTTCGTAGCCAACCACGGTATGCCAAAGAAACACGTAAAGAAAAAGGGCGAGAAATGCGGCGACCAAAAAGCCGAAGGAGAGGTCCGTCCCCCGGATGAGAAGGGGGAGGCGGCTAGTTTTCGCCACAGAAAGGGTCTTTTCAGCTCTTACCGGATCCACCAGGACGTTGGCCACAAGGTAGAAGGCTAAAAAGTGGCTGAGCCAGTTGAACATGATGGTGGAGATGACCTCGTGCACGCCGCGATAGGCACGGAGGAGGGCGGGGATCAATCCCCAAAGGACCCCTGCGGCGGCCGCGCAAAAGAGGGCCAAAAGGGCGTGCCACCCAGAGGGAAGCCGAAAAAGGCTCAGGGCCACCGCACCCATGGCCCCCATGTACATCATCCCCTCCGCACCGATGATGAAAAGCCCGGCCCGGGCGCCCAGGGCGAAGGTCAGGGCGGTGAGGATTAAGGGGGTGGCGTTGGCTAAAGCACTGGCCAGTCCATAGCCGCTGCCGAAGCTCTCTTTGAACAGGGCCACATACGCCGGCCAGGGGTGGTACCCCCAAGCCCACATGATGAGGGCGCCCACACCTAGGCCAATCAACCCGGCCAAAATGGATTCCAGGATCGGCCGGAAGCCCCGCCAAAACCAGCTCATTTTAATCCCTCTCTTACGCCGCCCATGAGGAGGCCGATCGCTTCGGAGGTGAGCTCCGCGGGCCTTGCCACCCCCGTGAACGTCCCTTCATACATGAAGGCCACCCGGTCGGAGAGGGCCAAAACCTCGTCCAGATCGGCGGAAACAAGGAGGATGGCCCGCCCTTCCTCCCGAAGGCGAAGAAGAAGATCGCGGATGAATTGGGCTGCCCCGATGTCCAAGCCCCGCGTGGGCTGGGCCGCCACCACCACCTTGGGATCCTTGAAAAGCTCGCGGCCCACGATGAGCTTTTGTTGATTTCCTCCGGAGAGGCTCTTCGCCGGAGCGGAAAGACCGGCAGCTTGAACGTTGAACTCCCGGACAAGCCGCGCCGCGTGGTTCCTCACCGCCCAGGTCCGCAGAAAACCGGCCACGTGAAATCTTCGCTGTACCCCAAGAATTGCATTTTCCGCGACGGTGAAAGAAAGGATCAGCCCATATTTCCAGCGATCCTCGGGGATATGCGCCAGCCCCAGCCGGTAAAGCTCTGTGGGCGGTCGGCCGGCCACGTTTTGCCCCAAAAGTCGCACCTCCCCAGATTCCACGCGCCGAAGGCCACAGATGGCCTCCACCAGCTCGGTCTGGCCGTTTCCCTCCACCCCGGCAATGCCGAAGATCTCGCCCGGGTAAAGCTCAAAAGAAAGGCCGCGCACGGCGAGTTCTCCGGTGTCGGACCGCACCTCTAGGTCTTTTACCACCAAAACGGGTTCCCCTTGGTGGGCAACGCTCACCAGCTTTTGAATCTCCCCTTCTAGGGCCAATTCCACGGGCCGGTGGCCGAGCTCCACCTCCGCTCCGATCATGAGCCTGGCCAACTCCCCGGCGGTGGTGTCTTTCGTCACCACCTCGCCCGCGACTTTTCCCCGCCTTAGGACCACGATGCGGTCGGTGACGGCCAGGGCCTCCTTCAGCTTGTGGGTAATGAAAATCACGGCCTTTCCCCGATCCCGAAGATTGCGCAGGAACTTGAAAAGCTCGGCAGTTTCCACCGGGGTGAGGACGCTTGTGGGCTCATCCAGGATGAGGAGCTCCACATCTCGGACGAGGACCTTAAGGATCTCCACGCGCTGGCGTTCTCCCACGGCCAAGTTCTCCACGGGGACATCCAAGGGCACGCGAAGCCCCGTGTCCTCCATGAGTTTTTCCAGCTTCCTTCGCAGGGAAGAGAGATTGACCCCTCCTAATCCGAGGGCCACGTTTTCCAGGGCCGTGAAGGTATCCACAAGGGCGAAATGCTGGTGGACCATGCCAATCCCCATCTTCAGCGCGTCCTTTGGGGAGTGGAAACGGATCGGCCCCTTAGGCATAAAGAGCCTTCCAGCCGTGGGAGGAAGGAGCCCGGAGAGAATTTTGGTGAGCGTCGTTTTCCCCGCCCCGTTTTCCCCAAGGAGGCCGAGGACCTCGCCGGGACGGACAACGAGGTCCACGCCGGAGAGGGCCACGGTCCCGTCCGGGTAGACCTTGGTCAGGCCTTCCGCCCGCAGAAGAAACTGAGCCACGGCACGTTTTAAAAAGAGGGCCTGGAGACCCGCGCCTTTTCGGATCCCAGGCCCGCGTGCGTTTGAGCTCCTACCGGGTCAACGGGTACTTGGCCCGCACCGCCAGCATCTCCTCCCGCGTCTCGGGCTTGGGCACGACGATCTCCCCGGAGAGGATCTTGGCCTCAAGCTCATCCACCGCCTGCCAGATCCACTGCGGAATGGCAGCCCTCATGGCCTTCCAGTTCTCGATGATCCTCTCCCGATCAGCCTCGGTGATGGCCCCGGCTTTGATGCCGAAATCGATGAAGTCCAAGAGGTCCTGATACCGGCTGATCCCCACGCCCTTATTTCTGAGGCCCAAGGAGAGGACGCCGCCCTGGAATGTGCCCTCGTGGACCATTTTGATGGCCGTGTAGCAACCAACGTCCACCCTCTTCATCATGGAGGCCACGACCTTATTCCCGTCGCCCATCCAGTCCTGGTTGGCATCCACACCGATCATGAACGGCGGGCCCGCCTCCCGCCCCTCCTTGGCCAATTTGGCGGTGACCGCCTCCAGGATGCCGATGCCCAATGGGCCGGCCACGTTGTACACCGCCACCGCGCCCTGCTCGAGCTGGGCTTCCGCCGCGGCCTTCCCCTTGGCGATGTCCGAGAAGGTCCCAGTGTAGACCCAAAGGAGCCCAACATCCGCCTTTTTGCCCGTGACCTCTTCGTACTTCCTGAGGCCCCAGTCGATGCCGAAGCGATAGCCGCCCTCGAAGTGGTAAAGGACGGGGATCTCGATCCCAAGGACTACGCCCACATAGGGATAGCCGTATTCCGCGGCGAGCATGCCCGCTAGCGCCCCCACCAAGGCTGACCCCTCCTGCTCCTCAAATACGATGGAAAGAACATTTGGGTGCGGCACAACCGCGTCGATGATGGCGAACTTCTGGTTGGGGAACTCCGGAGCCACCTCGTTCAACGCATCGGCAAGGAGGAAACCCACGCAGATGATGAGGTCGAACTTTCCAGTGCGCGCGGCGTTGCGGATGTTGGGGAGGTAGTCGGCGGAGGTGGCGGACTGGATCTCCACCATTTCCCAGCCGAAGTCCGCGCAGGCCTCCTCCGTCCCCTTGAAGCCCATGTCGTTGAAGGAGAGATCGCCGCGGCCACCCACGTCGAGGATGAGGGCCACCCGGCCGGCCAAGACCGGCAAACTCACCAACACCGCCAAGAGAAGCACTGGCCAAAACCGTTTCATACCCCCTCCTTTCTCCCCCGGAGTGGTCCGAAGGATTGGCTCATGGTAGTGGGATGTTCTTGATCGGTCAAGAAAACGGGGGAGGGGTTTTCCCCTCCCCCGGCGAGGAGGAAGGAGGCCAGGAGGGGGTCATGGGGCGTGCCTTGCCGAATCGAACGGCAACCCGCCCGCCGGGAGCAAATGATTTTGCCCGGAAGGTGGGGCTGGAAACCCCGTTGGGCCGGCACCTCGCCCCGGCACGCCAGGCCAAAATAAAGTTAACAAGCGCCGGATGCCGCCGGCAACGACAAATTCCTCAAGGGAAGGGAACCTTTGCGCCCAAAAAACCAGACACTAGTCCGGCAACTTCGCGATCCGCCAATACTCCCAAACGGTGGTGAGAAGCCGGTCGAACTCCTCGGGCGAAGCCGGCTTCTGCAGAAAACCGGCAGCCCCTGAGTCGTAGGCCCGCACCATGTCCTCCTCATCGGTGGAGACGGTGAGGACCACCACCGGGATCTTGCGGAGCTTCTCGTCCTTTTTGACCTCTTCCAGGACCTCTAACCCGCTCTTTTTAGGGAGGCGGAGGTCCAGAAGGACGAGGTTTGGCCGCGGAGCTTGGGCGTAATTTTTCCGGCGGAACAAGAAATCCAGGGCCTCCTCCCCATCCTTGGCCCAAAAGAGGTCGTAGCGGACGTTGGCCTTCTCCAGGCTGCGCACGGACCGCTCAATCAGCTCATAGTGGTACGGATCGTCCTCCACCACCAGGATCGTCATCCGGCGTTCAACGGGCATCGCTCTCCACCCCTTTTCTTACGGGCAGCCTGGGCAGGGTGAAGTAGAAGGTCGCCCCCTGCCCAACCTGGGACTCCGCCCAGATCCGGCCGCCGTGCTCCTCCACGATGCGGCGACATATGGCCAACCCCGCACCGGTCCCCTCCTTCGTCCGATCAAGTTGTTCGAACAGCCGGAAGATCTTTTCCAAATATTCGGAAGGAATGCCAGGACCATTGTCCCGCACCCAAAAGAGGTAGGTATCCCCACGATGGGGCTTCCATCCCACTTCCACCACCGGATTGGGCTTGTCGTTGAATTTCACGGCGTTGTGAATGAGGTTGGAAAAGAGCTCCCCAATGAGGCTGGGCCGCCCATAGATTTGGGGAAGATCCGGGGGAACACGCAATTCCACCCCCGAAAGGACCGGGCCCAAGTCCGCACATACGTCGGCCAAAAGCTTGTTGAGATCGATCGGCTCAAACTGGGAGGGATCAAGCCGCATCTTGGAGTAGCGGGAGAGGTCCTCCAGCATGCGGTCCATGCGCTCTAGCCGCCCCTTTGCCAGCTCCAAATCCCGTCGCACCTCCGGCGGAAGGACTCCGTCGTGTTGGGCCAGGACCATCTGCACGTAGCCCAACGCCGCCCGCGTGGGGTTGCGCAAATCGTGGGAAACGGCGGCGTTGAAGGAACGAAGGCGCTCATTGGCCTCCTCCAAAAGCCGCTTCTGCTCCCTTAGCTCAGCCTCAAGCTTTTTCAGGGCCGTGACGTCGGCAAAATAATCCACCCGCCCTCCGCGGCCGCGGGAGCCGCTCAAAGGGACGCTGAAATACTGAAGGACCCGGTCCTCGCGGCCCTTCCCCGGCCGGACCTGGACGATCAAACTTTCCACCCCTGTTCCGGCCTGATAGCTTTCCCGCACTGTAGCAAAAAAGCCCTCCCCATCCTCCAATACCATGCCAATCCGTTCCAATAGCCGAAGGGCCGGATGCCCAATCCATGCGTCCCGATCGAGGCTGAAGAACTTGCTCAAGGCGCGATTGGCCCAAAGGACTTGGCCTTTGGCGTCGATGAGGATGACCCCTACATCCAGGGCATCGATCCCGTCCTCGATGAGGTGGCGGTAGCGCGCCCGCTCCTCGGCCAGCTCCATCTGGAGCTTTTGGACTTCCGAGAGATCCCGGGCCTCCAGGACCGCGAGCTTCCCCGTGACCCGCCGGGCCTGCACTTCCACGCTGAGGAAGCCCCGATCCTCTTTGAGGAAGCGCACCCGCACCTCCCGGATCTCCCCGCGCTCAAAGAGGCGCTCAAGGTCGAGGCGAAAATGGCCGAGATCTTCGGGATGCACGTATTCTGTGATGTGCAGCGTGCGCCGGTGTGGCCAGCCCAAAAGCTCAAAGGAGCGGCGATTGCGCCTAAGCACGTTCCCTTCCCGATCGATCACGTGCAGGATGTTGAGGGAATTCTCAAAGACCTCGGCGCCGTAGGAAAGCTCCAGCTTGCGTTGCACTTGGCGATGGGAGGTCTGGCGTCGCAAAAGAAAGGAAATGCCCCCGATGAAAAGAGAAAGGCCCCCAAGGAGCAGGGCGTCAGCGAAGAAAACGGGCAAGGGCTGGGTCCAAAGGGCCGGCAAAGCCAAAGCTAAAGCGGCAAACGGAACGCCCACCACCCACGGCCAGCGCAGAAGAAGGACAGAAAAAGAGGTCCAAATACCGGTGGTCACCATGAGAAAAAGGGGGTCGTAGCCGAGGCCCAGCCCCCAAAGCAAAAGGGCACAGACGAGGAACAAACCAAAAACCAAAAGCTCCCGTACCCAACGGGACCGCTTCATACCCCTCGGTTTTACTCCTGCGGCCCTATCCCGCCAAGGACAGAGGTCACACGGGGCTCAGATGATGATGGCCTTGTCTATCTCCAGGGAGAATGGCTCGGCCAGCCGCCGGAGGTAGTCCTCTTTTATCACGTTGATGCGGCGATTGTCCACACTGATGATCCCGCGCGATTCCAGCTCGCTTAGGGTGCGGATCGCGGTCTTCGAGGAAACACCGGCCATCTCCGCGAGCTCCGCCCGCGACAGCTCCAAACCCAGGCGGTCTAAGGCTAGAATTAGCCGGGCTAACCTCTCTTTGCTCGAGGCGTACGAGCGCTCTGCGAGCTTATTTTGGAAGGCTTTAAGCTCCAAAGAGAGGTACTCGAAGAACCGGAAGATCACCTTGGGGTGATGCTCGAGAAAAAAGAAGAAGTCGCCGCGCTCGATGAACCCCACCGTGGAGGGGGTGAGGGTCTTCGCATAGGCGTTATGAAGGCCCTTGTCGAAAAGGGTGGTCTCGCCCAAGAGCCCGCCCGGGCCCACGATCTTGAGGATCTGTGACTTCCCCTTCGCGCTGCGCTTGACAAGCTTCACTGCCCCTTTGAAAACCAGATAAAAACCGAATGCCGGCGCGCCTTCCATGAAGATGAGCTCCTCTTCTCCGTAATCGATCTTGCGCACCAGGGCTTCAAGTTTTTGAAGCTCCTCAGGCTTAAGATCTTTGAACACGCGAAAATCCTTAAGTTCGACCATTACCCCTCACCAAAAAGAGTCTACCGTGGGGCCAGGCCGAGCGTCAAATCTTGACAGAACCCAGCCGGTTCGTAGAATGGCGATGCCTGCCGGGGTGGCGGAACTGGCAGACGCGCTGGACTCAGGATCCAGTGGGGTATCCACCCCCCGTGTGGGTTCAAATCCCACCCCCGGCACCAGGCTTTGTTTGACCTTTGGGAAGCAAAAGAAGCACTAGCCCGCGGGAAAGTCGCGCTTGACCAAATTTTGGACGAACTTTACAAAAACATCGAGGAGCGCGAATCCCTCATCCACGCTTTTCTCTCCCTAGCCGAAAAAGAGGAGCTTAAGCTTGGGGCCCAGGAAAAGAAAAACACGCGCCTTTGGGGCCTTCCTATCGCCATAAAAGACAACATCTGCACCCTGGAGTTCCCCACCACCTGTGGTTCCCGGCTTTTGGCAAACTACCGCTCCCCGTTTGAGGCCACGGCGGTGGCGCGCCTTCGGGCGGCCGGGGCCCAGGTGCAGGGGAAGACCAACCTCGATGAATTCGCCATGGGCTCCTCAACCGAGCACTCGGCGTTCGGGCCGACCCGGAATCCTTGGGACCCGGAGCGCGTCCCGGGCGGATCCTCGGGAGGATCGGCCGCGGCCGTGGCCGCCGGGGAGGCTTTGGCCGCCTTGGGTTCGGATACCGGGGGTTCCGTCCGCCAACCGGCGGCCTTGTGTGGGGTGGTTGGTCTCCGGCCTACATACGGGTTGGTCTCCCGCTTCGGCCTTGTGGCCTTCGCCTCCTCCCTGGACACCATCGGCCCCCTCACCCGCACCGTGCGCGACGCCGCTTTGATCCTGTCCATCATCGCCGGCCACGATCCCCACGACTCCACAAGCCTCTCCCTCCCTCCGCAGGACTACGTGGCCGACCTTCATCCGCGCTTGGCTGGATTGCGGTTGGGGCTCCCCCGGGAATACGCGCCCAAGGAGCTTGGGGAAAAAGCCCTGGCTTTGATCCGCCGCTGGTGCGAGGTGGCCGAGGGGCTGGGAGCCGAGGTGGTAGAGATTTCCCTCCCCCTCACGGAATATGCGCTTCCCGCTTATTACCTCATCGCCTCCGCCGAGGCCTCCGCCAATCTCGCCCGCTACGATGGGGTGCGCTATACCTGCCGCGTTCCTGCGCCGGGTGTGGCGGAAATGATCGCACAAAGCCGCACGTTGGGGTTTGGTCCGGAGGTGAAAAGACGCATCGCTTTGGGGACCTTTGCCCTTTCCGCCGGTTATTATGACCAGTACTACGGCAAGGCCCAGCGGGTGCGGACCCTCATCGCCCAGGAATTTCAAAAGGCGTTTGAAAAGGTCCACCTCATCATCGGTCCGACCTCGCCAACGCCCGCCTTTCGCCTGGGAGAAAAGGCTGACCCCATTTCCATGTACCTTTCTGACCTCTTCACCATCCCCGCGGCCCTCGCCGGCCTTCCGGCCATCTCCATCCCCGGCGGCACAGTGGATGGGCTGCCCTTTGGGCTTCAGCTCATCGGCCCGCGGCTTTCGGAGAGGACCGTTCTTGCCGCGGCCTGGGCCCTGGAAGAAGCCCTGCGATGAAATTCGAGGTGGTAGTAGTGGGCGGCGGGCCAGCCGGAGCCTTGACCGCCAGCGCCGCCGCCGAAGAAGGGGCGAAAACCCTTCTCCTTGAGCGCTCGCCAAAGAGGAAGCCCTGCTGCGCCGGCCTGGTGAGCCCGGCCACCGCCGAAAGGCTTGGCGTCCCCTGGGACCTTGTCCTCCGGGAAATTCGGGCAGTGCACGTGGTCTCCCCGCAAGGTCGGGTCGCGGAGCTCCGCGCAAAAGGGGTGAAAGGGGTCGTCCTTGACCGCGCCGGTTTGGATCGGTGGCTTAGGGAAAAAGCCCAAGAAAAAGGGGCTGAATTTTGGCCCTCTACGGCAAAGGGATTGGACGGAGAAAAGCTTGCCACCGCCAGAGGCGCGGTGAATTTTGACGTCCTCGTGGGAGCCGACGGCGCGTATAGCACCGTCGCCCGGGCATTTGGCCTTCCCCGGCCCCGCGAAATCCTCATCGCCATGCAGGCGGAGATCCGGACCGAGCTTGGGGATCGCGTGGAAGTGCATTTGGGGGTCGTGCCCGACTTCTTCGCCTGGGCTGTGCCCGAAAAAGAGGGCTTGGCCAAGGTGGGGTTGGCCACGGCCTTTGGACGTCAGGCCCTCCCAACGCTGCGCGATTTTTTAACGCGGAGGTTCCCAAATACCGAGGTTCTTTCCCTCCAGAGCGCCGTCATTCCTTTAGGTGCGCCGGCGAAAATCGTGGCCAATCGCGCCCTCCTTGTGGGAAATGCCGCGGGTCAGGTGAAACCCCTCACCGGAGGGGGTCTAGCTTTCTTAAGTCTCTGCGCCCCTTTGGCGGGCAGGGCCGCGGCCCGCGGCCCACAGGCCCTTCCCGAATACGAGAAGAATTGCCGAAGGCTAATCGGGGAAGAACTAGATTTTCAAGAGCGGGCCCGGAGCCTCTTCCTCAGGCTAGGGCCCGACGCTTTAGAGGAAATGGTGCGAGCCCTTTCCCATCCCAAGCTAAGCGATTTTCTTGCCGAATGCGCGGATATCGACCGGTTCTCCTCACTGCCCCCTAAAGTTCTCGCCCGACCGCATTTATGGTCTTTGCTCCTCCCGTTTGACCGTTGGCTTTCTGAGCAAAACTCGCCATAATGGAGAATATGCCGAAGAAGGCGAAAAGGGGGAAGGAGCGAAAAAGTTCTCGGCCCTTTTGGCTTTCCCGCCTGCGGCAGGCCCTTCTTGTCTTCCTTTTTTTCACCCAGCCCTTGGTCTTTTCCCCTTGGAACACGGAGTACGGGTACACAAAGAGCATTTATACTCTGGTCCTCGTGAGCCTCATCCTCATCCTTTGGGCGTGGGAAATGCAAAAAAGCCGCGCAATGAAGGTGGAGCTCTCCTTGCTTAGCCCGGTCCTTCCCGCGCTCCTTTTCGCCGCCCTCCTTTCCCTCACCGGGCAAACGCCGGCTTGCACGGTTCTTCAATCGGCTGCGCTCATCCTCTTTTTTGCGTTCATCTTCTTCCTCGTCCTGAACGCGCCTGAGCAAAGCCACCCTTGGATTTTGGGGGCCCTGGTGTTTTCGAGCTTTCTCAACGCCCTCCTTGGCCTCCTCCAGTATCTTGGGATCGCGCCAGGAGGCCCGGGAGGAAGAGGGCCAAGCGCGATGATCGCCACCATGGGCAACCAGCAGTTTCTTGCGGGATTCCTTTCGTACCTCATCTTGCCCGGGCTCATCCTCCTTCGGGCCAAAAAGGGCTGGATTATCGCCGCCTTAGCGGCGGGGTTTAACTTGGCCGTGATGCTTCTCACCCAACAAATCGGGGTGCGACTCGGTCTTGGTGCAGCTTTTGTCTTCGTCGCCTTCGGCCTGGGCTTTTGGCGGGTGAAGCTCCCTTCTTGGGAAAAGCTGGCCGTAGTTAGCCTAATCGGCTTTTCCGCCTTGGGCGGAGTTTTGAAAATCCCCGGCCTTTTGGGGGGTGTGGCCCTCGCCCTCGGCGCTGTTGGCCTTTATTTTCTTGGTCGCACGCTCCGCCGCCTTCCACTTCTTTGGCTTGCGGTGTTCCTCGGCGTGGCCACAGCCATCATCCTTCTCCTTCCCCTGACCACCCCCCTTTCCGCCGTGCGGGACCTTTGGGCCCGCAAATCCGGGGCCATCCGGGCTTGGGACTGGTGGGTGGGCTATGAGATGTGGAGGGATTTTCCCCTCTTCGGCATTGGGTTAGGGGGGTACAAGATCTATTTTGTCCCGTACAAGCCGAAATTTTTGGCCTCCGCGCGCGGGGCGAGCTACGCCTTTCCCTTCCCCCGGGCAGACCAGGCGCACAATGAGTACGTGCAGGTCGCGGCGGAGCTCGGAACTTTTGGGTTTCTCGTCCTCCTTGGGGGATTGGCCCTTCTTGCTTATCTCGGCCTTGGTCGCCTCCGCCGGCTCGGCGATTCCCAAAAGAAATGGGAGCTTTTGCTCCTTGGGGGAGGGCTGATCACCGCCCTCGTCCACGCCGCGCCCACCTTTCCTTTCCACCTCCCCGCCTCGAGTCTCGCCTTTGTCGCCATCCTCGGCCTGGCCCTCTCCCCCCGCTACGGCCCATTCGGAGGCCTCCCTCTTACTTTAGGGCAAAAGACACGCAGCCTTGTCGCCTTCTTCCTGATCCCCCTTTCCTTGGTGGTGAGCGTGATGGCGGTGCGGGATATCATGGCTGACGGTTACCTCCTTTCCGCTCAGGCCTCTTATTACTTAGGCCAATTGGAGTTGGCCGAGAAAAAAATTACGCGCGCTGTGGAGCTCGATTTTTGCCCGCGCGTTTCCCTTTATTGGTATGGCCTTATCAAAGCCGGTCTTGGGAAATTGGCGGAGGCTAAAGAAGCTTTCCAAAAGTGCCTCACCCGCTACCGGCCCGAAGCCCTCTATTTGAATCTTGCTGCCGCGGAGCTTCAGCTTGGAGAACCAGAGGAAGCGAAGAAACTTTTGACCGAGCTTTTGGCCACCATCCCCCCGCAGGAGATGGCCCAAGACGCCCGCTATTACCTCGCCGCGGCCGAGCTTTACCGTGGGGATGTCCTTTCCGCCAAAACCTGGGTGGACGAGATCCTGCGGGAGGATCCCCACCACGAACGGGCTTGGCTTCTTTTAGGGGAGATCCAGCGCCGTCGATACTTGTGGGACGAGGCGAAAAACGCCTTCCAGCAGGCGTTGAAAATCATCGAGGCGAAATTGCAGCGCCTCAATGACCAGCTTTCCCGTCCCCTTCCCCTCAAGGACTATGGGGAATTGCGCGCACAAAAGGAGAAGCTCGCGCAGATGCGCACAAGCGCCCTGAAGGCTTTGGCAGAACTGCCCTGAGTTGTGCCCTCCCAAGCAAAGCCTTATAGTCTTGGGCTATGCCAATCGGCCGAGTTCTCACCAAGGTTTTTCGCGAAACCAACGAGAGAAAGCTGCGGAAGCTCCTTCCCATCCTCCAGGAGGTGAACCGCTGGTCGGAGAGGGTGCGAAGCCTTTCCGATGCGGAGCTTAGGGCGAAGACCACGGAATTCAAGCGCCGACTGGCCCAGGGAGAGACCACGGATCAGATCCTGCCTGAGGCCTTTGCCGTGGTGAGGGAGGCGGCGCGAAGGACCATTGGCCTTTACCCCTTTGACGTGCAGGTCCTGGGCGGGATCGTCCTCCACCAGCGGAGGATCGCGGAGATGAAGACAGGGGAGGGCAAAACCCTGGTGGCCACCATGCCCGCTTACCTCAACGCCCTTGTGGGGAAAGTGCACATCGTCACCGTCAACGACTATTTGGCCAAGCGGGACCGCCACTGGATGGGCCCTGTTTATGAATTCCTGGGCTTAACCGTGGGCCTTCTTCAGGAGGACACCCCGCCTGAGGAGCGCAAAAAGGCGTACCAGTGCGACATCGTCTACGGGACGAACGCCCAATTCGGCTTCGACTACCTGCGGGACCACATGGTGCTCTCCCGGGACCAGAAGGTCCAGGGCCCCCTCGATTACGCCATCATCGACGAGGTGGACTACATCCTCATCGACGAGGCGCGGACCCCCCTCATCATCTCCGGCCCCACCGAGGAGACGGCCCGCATGTACCGGGAGTTCGCGCGCCTGGCGCGGCTGTTTAGGCCTGGGGAGGACTTCGAGGTGGACGAGGAGCACCGCCGCCTTTCCCTCACGGAAAAGGGCTGGGAAAAGGCCGAAAAGCTTTTGAAGTTCGACAACATCGCCGACCCCCGTGCTGCCACCGCCCGCTATCACTTGGAAACGGCCCTCAAGGCCCTTGTCTTTTACAAGCGTGACCGGGATTACATCGTAAAGGATGGCCGGGTCATCATCGTGGACGAGTTCACCGGCCGCCTCATGCCCGACCGCCGCTATTCCGGCGGCCTCCACCAGGCCATCGAGGCGAAGGAAGGCCTCCCCATCCAGCGCGAGCACCAGACCCTCGCCCAGATCACCATCCAGCACTACTTCCGCCTCTATAAGGGCCTGGCGGGCATGACAGGCACGGCCAAAACGGAAGAGGAGGAGCTCAAGAAGATCTATGGCCTCGATGTGGTCCAGATCCCCACTAACCGGCCCATGATCCGCTATCACCACCCGGACGTCATCTTCCGCACGCGCAAAGCGAAATTCGAGGCGGTGGCCCAAAAAGTGGAGGAGCTCCATCGCCAGGGAAGGCCGGTGTTAATCGGCACCACCTCCATCGAGGACTCCGAGTACCTCTCCCAGCTCCTGAAAAAGAAGGGCCTTCCCCACCAGGTCCTGAACGCCAAGTATCACGAGAAGGAGGCGATGATCGTAGCTCAGGCCGGCCGCCTGGGAGCCATCACCATCGCCACCAACATGGCCGGAAGGGGGACGGACATCCTCCTTGGGGGGAACCCCGAATATCGCGCCCGGCAGGAAGCAGACCCGCAGACGGAGCCCGAAAAGTACCGGGAGCTTTTGGAGCGCTACAAAAAGGAGGCGGAAGAGGAGCGCAAAAAGATCGTGAAACCCGCCGATCCCAACTCACCTTACGGCCGCTGGGTCCTGGAGCAGATCAAGAAATGGTGCCGGGAAACGGGGAAGGAGTTTCGCCCCGAGGAATGGGGGGAGATCTACCAGGGCGGCCTTTTTGTCATCGGCTGCCAGCGGCACGAAGCCCGGCGGATCGACGACCAGTTGGCCGGCCGGGCCGGACGCCAGGGCGATCCCGGCGAGGCCCAGTTCTTCCTCTCCCTGGAGGACGACCTCCTCCGCATCTTTGGGGGCGAGCGCCTCGCCTCCCTCATGGAGAGGTTGGGGGTGAAGGAAGGCGAGGCCATCACCCATGAACTCCTCACCCGCGCCATCCGCAGGGCCCAAAAGCGCGTGGAGGAGCGAAACTTTGAGATCAGAAAACGCCTTTTGGAGTACGACGAAATCATGGCCAAACAGCGCGACGCCATCTACGCCTTGCGCGAGCGCTTCCTCCTCCCCGCTCCCGGGGAAACCCCAAACGACGAGGAACTGCGGGAGCACCTCCTTGGCATGGCCGAGGAATTCGCCGAACTTTTGGTGGAGCGATATGTGCCGCGGGGTAGAACGCCCGAGGAGGGAGACCTTTCCGGGCTTGTGCGGGAGCTTTCCCAGGTCTGCGATCCCGTCCCGGAGCTTAAGGCCAAGCGCTGGGAGGAGCTCCTCAAAACCGTCCGGGAAGCGCTAAAAGCCCAGCTCGAGCGGCAGTGGCGAAGACTAGCCCCGCATTTTCCAGTGGTGGCGCGGCTGGTGGTCCTGCGCACGGTGGACGAAAACTGGCGCCAGCACCTCTTGGAGCTGGACGATCTTAGGGAAGGGATCGGGCTTCGGGCCTATGGCGGCACCGATCCCTTAGTGGAGTTCAAGCGCGAGGCCCATCGCCTCTTTCAAGAGATGCTTGTGCGCAGCGAAGAGCAGGTGATGCGGGTTCTCCTTTCCCCACGGCTCACGATCAGGGTGGAGGGAACGCCGCTGGCCCCGGTGGCTAGCGCCACCCGCGCTTCCCCGAAGCCGCCCTCTCCGCCCCAAAAAGTCCCGGGCAAGGTGGGGCGGAACGACCCCTGCCCCTGTGGCTCGGGGAAAAAATACAAACACTGCTGCGGCCGAACGTCTTGACGGGCAGAACGGTCGCGGGGTAAGCCTGAGCGGACTTGACTTTTCCCCCGTTCCCCCTATCATTGGCTTAGCACTTCATGGAGGTGATTGCTAATGAGGGGCCGGAGGGCGCGGATCCTGGTGGAGGTGGTGGACCGCTACATCCATACCAAAAAGCCCGTGTCCTCCCAGGAAATAGTCCAGGTTTATCGGCACCGCCTGAGCCCCGCCACCATCCGCAACGAGCTCCATGCCCTGGAGGAGGAGGGGTATTTGTACAAACCCCACGTCTCCGCCGGCCGTGTTCCCACCCTTCAGGGGTTCCGTTTCTTCGCCCAGTGGCTTTTGGCCATGGCAGAAACCGAGCCCAGGGAGGCTGGTCTCCCCGTGGAGCCACAGCCCCTGCCTGGGCTTCCTCCCCTGCTTGAGCTCTTCCGCCGCACGGCCCTCCTCCTTGCCGGCATGACTGGAGCTCTCGGCTTCGTCGTGCCCCCAACCCCAAAGGACGTGGAATCCCTGGGGGTGGTGCTCCGGGAAATCCGGCCGGGATTGCTCCTTGCCGCCACGATCTCGGAGTTCGGGGTCATGGAGGCCCGTTTGCTTCCCGCTCCTCCGGATCTTAGTCCCCAGGAGCTCCAGGAGGCGGAGAGGTGGCTCAGCCTCAGGCTTCAAGCGCCGCGGTTAACCTGGGACCAGCCACCTGGCGTTTGGGAAGGCAAAGCTGTGCACCTCGCCCACCAGCTCCTCCAACAGATCCGGGAGACGCCGCCCCTCTCTCGCGTCTTTGTGGAGGGCTGGCCTCAACTCCTTTCTGAGCTCGCGGTGCACTCCCCGGAGTGGGCCTTGGCCAAGATCCAGGCGCTCCTCCAGCTCCTTGGGGATGAGGCCGCCTTTGTGGCGCTTTTGGAGGAGCTCCGGGCCGGCCATACCGGCCTCGCTGCCCACGTCGGCGTCGACCAGATCCCCGAACTCCGGGACCTCTCCTTCGTCACCGCTCCCTATCTGCCCGGCCGGGGCATCCTGGGCGTGGCCGGGCCCCTGTGGATGGACTACGCCCGCGCCTTCTCCGCCGTCCGGTATTTGGCAAGCCGCCTCCAGTCCCTCCTCCGCCAAGGAGGTGAGCCGTGAGCGAGGAGCTTCAGGCTGCGGAAAAAGACCTGCGGGAGGAGCTCTTGCGCCTGGCCGCTGAGTTCGACAACTACAAAAAGGAGGTGGCCAGGGAGCGGGAGCTTTGGCGCCAGCGGGCCCTGGACGAGGCCCTGCTCCTTTTCCTCCCCGTTTATGAGGCCCTGGAGCGGGCCCTGAACGCCGACCAGGACTTGGGCCAGCTTCGCGAGGGCCTCCGCGCCGTCCATAACCTCTTTGGAGAAATCCTCAGCCGCCTAGATTGCAAACCCATCCCCGCCGTGGGCACGGACTTCGACCCCCTCTACCACGAGGCCGTGCTGGCCGAGGAATCTCCCGAGCCCAAAAATAAAATCCTCGCGGAGCTCGAGCGGGGGTGGATCCGCCAGGGCCGCGTCCTCCGGCCGGCCAAAGTCAAGGTAAGCCTCGGCCCGAAGGGAGGTGAGAGCCAATGAGCGAGAAGGAGAAGGTCGTAGGCATTGACCTCGGCACCACCAACTCCTGCATCGCCATCGTGCGCGGCGGCCGGCCCGAAGTCCTCCTCAATGCCGAAGGCGAGCGTATCACCCCCTCCGCCGTGGCCTTCACGGAAAACGGGGAGATCCTCGTGGGGCAGCTCGCCAAGCGCCAGGCCATCCTCAACCCCACCCGCACCGTCCTCTCCGTGAAAAGGAAAATGGGCACGGACTGGCGGTTCCGGGTGGAGATGGGCGGTCAAGTCAAGGAATTCACCCCCGAGCAGATCTCCGCGTTCATCCTCCAGAAGCTCAAACGGGACGCAGAGGAACTCTTGGGGACGAAAATCCAAAAGGCGGTGATCACCTGCCCCGCCTACTTCAATAACCTCCAGCGCCAGGCCACAAAGGACGCGGGCATCATCGCGGGGTTCGAGGTCTTGCGGATCCTGAACGAGCCCACCGCGGCGGCCTTGGCCTATGGCCTGGACAAAGAAGGGGAGCAAAAGGTCCTCATTTATGACCTGGGCGGGGGCACCTTCGACGTCTCCATTTTGGACATCGGCGAGGGCGTGTTCGAAGTCATCGCCACCGATGGCGACACGCAGCTTGGTGGCGACGACTTCGACCGCCGCATCATGGACTGGCTCATCGAGGAGTTTAAGAAGGAAACGGGGATCGACCTGCGCGGTGACCCCCAGGCCATGCAGAGGCTTCGGGACGCCGCGGAGCAGGCAAAAAAGGAGCTCTCCAGCCGCCTGGAGACGCGCATTTCCCTCCCCTACATCGCCGTGGATGCCCGCGGCCCCAAACACCTCGAGCGCACCCTCACCCGGGCCCAATTCATCGCCATGATCGACGACCTCCTTTTGCGCACAATGCAGATCGTGGATCAGGCCCTGGCCGCGGCCAAGCTCAAGCCCCAGGACATCGACCAAGTGGTGCTCGTGGGCGGCTCCACCCGGATCCCCCGTGTCCAGGAGCTCGTGGCCGATAAATTCGGGCGGGCCAAAATCAACAAGGACATCAACCCCGACGAGGTGGTGGCTGTAGGCGCGGCCATCCAGGCCGCCATCCTCGCTGGGGAGATGAAGGAAGTGGTGCTCCTCGATGTCACGCCCCTCACCCTCTCCATCGAGACCCTGGGCGGCATCGCCACCCCCATCATCGAGCGCAACACCACCATCCCCGTAGAGCGCACCAAAACCTTCACCACCGCCGAGGACTTCCAGACCTCTGTAGAGATCCACATCGTTCAGGGGGAGCGCAAGATGGCCGCGGACAACAAATCCCTGGGGCGCTTTGTGCTCTCGGGGATCCCCCCTGCTCCCCGCGGTGTGCCCCAAATCGATGTGACCTTCCGCATCGACGCCGACGGCATCCTCCATGTGACCGCCCGCGACCGCGCCACGGGCAAGTCCGCCTCCATCACCATCAAGGACACCTCCCGCCTTTCCCCCGAGGAAATCGAGCGCATGCGAAAAGAAGCCGAGCAGTACGCCGAGGAGGACCGCCGGAGGTTGGAACTTGCGGAGACCCGCAACCAGGCGGATAGCCTCATTTACGCCGTGGAAAAGTCCCTGGGAGAGCTTGGGGACAAAATCGAGCCCGAAAAGCGCAAGAAGATCGAAAAGGCCATCCAGGAGCTGCGGGAGAAGATGGCCGGGGACAATGCCGGCGCGATCCGCGCGGCCATGGAGGAGCTGAAGAAGGTCGCGGGCGAGGTGGCGGCGGAGCTCTACCGCCGCGCAGGGGAAAGCATCTCGGGGTGACCTGCCGTGACCGAGGACTACTACGAAATCCTGGGCGTGCCGAGAAACGCCACCCAGGAGGAGATAAAGCGGGCCTTCCGCCGCCTCGCCAAGCAATACCATCCCGATGTGTACAAGGGCGACAAAAAGGAGGCGGAGCGGAAGTTCCGCAAGATCGCCGAGGCCTACGAGGTCCTTTCTGACCCGGTGAAACGGGCCCAGTATGATCGCTTCGGCCACGTGGGCCCCGAGCAAAGCGTGGACTTCGGGGCGGAGGGGTTCCGCCGCACCCGCGAGGCGTTCGAGGAATTCTTCGGCCCCTCCGCGTTCGAGGAGATCTTCAACCTATTCTTCGGGGAGGGCCGGCGCACCCGCACCGCCAGCCGCGCCCGGCGCGGTGAGGACCTGGAATACCGCGTGCGCATCTCCTTGGAGGACGCGGCGTTCGGAACCACCCTGCGCGCCACCGTCCCCCGCTACGAGATCTGCGGGCACTGTGGAGGAAACGGCCTTGCGCCGGGGACGGGACTGCGCGCCTGCCCCACTTGTCGCGGCTCCGGTCGCATCGAATACCGCCAGTTCTCCATGTTCGGGACGTTCGTGAACGTCCGGACCTGCCCGGAATGCGAAGGCGTTGGGGAGATCCCGGAAGCACCTTGTCCGGCTTGCCGCGGCGCGGGCCGGGTGCGAGAGCGCTCGGAAATCTCCTTGGAAATCCCCCCGGGCGTGGAGGACGGGGCCCGCCTTATTTTGCGGGGGCAAGGGAACGCCGGGCTCGCCGGAGGCCCGGCAGGCGACCTCCACGTGATCGTGGAAATCCAACCCCATCCCATCTTCGCCCGCCAGGGCCAGGATCTTTGGGTGGAAGTTCCCGTGCATTACGGAACCTTGGTCCTGGGCGGGACAGTGCGCATCCCCACCTTGAGGGGCGAGGAAGAGCTGGAGATCCCGCCGGGCACGGAACCGGACGAGGTTTTAGTTCTGCGCGGCCGCGGCCTTCCCGGCCCAGGAGGACATGGCGACCTGAAGGTCCGCCTGCGGGTGGTGATCCCCAAGAAATTGGGCAAGGAGGAGCGCCGGCTTTTGCAAGCCTTCACCGAGCGGCTTTCCCCGCCGGATCCTCCGCGCCGTCCTGAATTTTAAAAACTACAACGAGGAGAGGGCCTGGTGGAGGGCTTGTGCGGCCCGGGCCAAAGCCGCAGGGCCGAAGTCGAAGGGAAGCCCGGCCGTGGCGAAAAGCTCCGGAAGGGGACGTGCCCCACCCAAACTCAGAGCACGGACGTAGTCCGCAAGGGCCTTAGCCCGGTCCTCCTGGCTTCTGCGCCAAAGCCCAAGGGCGCCAAGCTGGGCAATCCCATACTCGATGTAGTAAAAGGGGGCCAAAAAGAGGTGGAGCTGGCGGTGCCACTCGTGCTCCAACACCTCCTCATAGCCGCTCCAGTCCTCCAGACCACCAAAACGCCGAAAGATCTCCACCCAGGCCCGATGGCGCTCGGCCCGGCTGTGGCCGGGATGGGTGTAGATCCAATGCTGGAAAGCATCGATGGTGGCCACCCAGCAAAGCAAGCGCACAATGCCGTAAAGGTGCTCCTCGAGGGAGCGGCGGCGCTCCTCCTTTTGGGGATAAAACACGTCGAGGAAGGGAGAGGCCAAAAGCTCCATGCCCATCGAGGCCACCTCCGCAAATTCCAGGGGCGGATCGCGGTACATGTGAAGTGGTTCGTCCCGGGAAAGCAAGGTGTGGAAGGCGTGGCCCGATTCGTGGAGCAAGGTCCAGACGTCCTGGTCGCGGCCCACGGCGTTCATGAAGATAAAGGGAAGGCGGCGCTCGGTGAGGGTGGACTGATACCCGCCAGGAGCCTTTCCCGGTCGGTTGGCCACGTCCAAAAGCCGAAGCTCAGCTATCTTGCGGAAGAGCTCCCCCAGCCGCCGGTCGAGGCGCAAGAAGATCTCTCGCACTCCCTGCACCAAATCTTCCGGATCCTCGAAGGGACGGAGGGGCGGCCTTCCCTCGGGATCCACAAGGAGGTCCCAGGGGCGCAAACTTTTTAGGCCCATCCGCTTGGCCCGCTCTTTGTGGAGGAGGCGAAGAAGGGGGACCACCGCTTCCTCCACGCCCTTGTGAAATGCCTCACATTCTTTGGGGCCGTAGTCAAAACGCTCCCGCTCCCGGAACGCGTAGTCCCGAAAGCTCTCAAATCCCGCGTTTTTCGCGCGCTTTTCCCGCAGGGAAAGGAGCTCCTCGAAAATGTTTTCGATCTCGTCTTTATCCTGCAGTCTTCGCTCGGCGATGAGCTCCCAGGCCCGTTCCCGCACCCGGCGATCCGGCTCCTCCAAGTATTTGGCCATCTGTTGGAGGGTCTGGGTGCGGCCCTCGAACTCCACCGCCATGGCCCCGAAGATCTTCTGGTAGCGCTGGCCGAGCTTTTCCTCCTGGACTTTGAGGGGGATGTTCTCCTCCCGGAAGATGCGGACGGCGTTCTCCCACTTGCGCCGAAGGACTTCATAACGCTCAGGGGGAAGATCCCGCCAGGCCGGGACGCCGGTGAACCGCACCCGCAGACGATGGAGTGCCTCTTCCACCCGGGGGACCACGTTCTCCACGAACGCCAAATACGCCTTTTCATGCTCAGGATTGGTGGTATCGCAGGTCATGCGGATGTAGCGGATGGCCCCTTCTTCCTCGATGGCGGAAAGAAGCTCGGAGAGGTCCAATAGGGCCTGCTCCACATCCTTAGAGGAGGCCAGAGGGCGCTTTTCCAGGTCCGCAAAGAGCGGGCTTAGGGCCTCCCACTCACCGGCGGGCAAATCCTCGGGCAAAAACCGGCGCGGATACTCCCGCGGAAGCTCCTGTGGCTCCAGGACGCCCTCAAACATCGCCGGATTTTATAGGAAGATTCAGGTTTGGGGCAAAACGAAGAACAAGCCGAGTATAATTGGCCCATCCTCAAGGAGGAAAAATGCAGAAATGGGAGTGCACGGTGTGTGGATGGATCTACGATCCGGCCAAGGGCGACCCTTCCCAAGGGATCGAGCCGGGGACGGCGTTCGAGGACCTCCCAGATGACTGGGTTTGCCCGGAGTGCGGAGCGCCAAAGGACATGTTCCAACCGCTGTGAGATACGTGGTGGTGGGCGGAGGAGCGGCCGGGCTGAGCGCCGCTCAGAAGCTGAGGGCCTTGGATCCCAACGCCTCCCTCGTCCTCGTGGAGGCCGAGGCCGTCCCGTACTATCTTCGCCCCGGCCTCATCGAGGTCCTCGCCGGGAAAAAAGAGCTCCGCGAAATCAGCCCTTATTCCCCAAGCTGGTTCGAAAAGCTTGGGATTGACTACCGGCTTGGCGAGGCCGCCGTGGCCGTGGACCCTGGGCGCCGGGAAGTCCTGCTCGCCTCGGGGAAACGCCTTTCCTACGACCGGCTTCTTTTGGCGACCGGTGCGGAACCCGTGCGGCCGGAGATCCCCGGCGTGGACCTTCCCGGCGTCTTCACCCTGCGCACCGCCGCCGACGTGGAACGCATTCGCACCTGGGCCGAAGGGAGAAGGCGGGCGGTGGTTTTGGGCGGAGGCTGGCTCGGTCTGGAAGCCGCGCATGCTTTGCGCCACTTCCTTGCGGAGGTGGTGGTGCTGGACCGCGGGCCCTGGCCTCTTCATCGCCAGCTCGATCGCGAAGCCGGCGAAGTTTTGGCCGGCCTCCTTGGGCAAAAGGGACTGGAAGTCCGGGGGAAAACGGAGGCCCAAGCCATCCGCGGAGTTGGAGAGGTTCGGGAGGTGGAACTCTCCTCGGGGGAGATCTTGCCCGCTGATTTGGTGCTGATCGCCATGGGGGTGCGGCCTCGGACGGCCCTCGCCGAGGACGCCGGGATGACCGTGAACCGGGGCATCGTAGTGAACGATTTTCTGGAGACCTCGGCTTTGGGGATCTACGCCGCCGGGGACGTCGCGGAGTGGCAGGGCCAGGTTTATGGCGTTGTTCCGGCGGCGCGGGAGCAGGGCCTTGTGGCGGCCCAGAACATGGTGGAGCCGGGAAGCGCTCGCTACCGCGGGACAAAACCCGTCCAACGCCTGAAGGTGGCCGGGGTTGAGCTTCTGGTCGTTGGCGAGACTCAGCCCGGGGGCGGCCCTTTTTTGGAGGAAAGGCTACGCGATGAGGCCCGGTATCTGAAGCTTGTTCTGGACGGGGCTCGCCGGCTTCGCGGGGCCATCGCCCTCGGCTTTCCGGAAGTGATGGCCGAACTAGAACGCCTTTTTCACGGGGAAACCCCTGTTCCCCGGACTTTCTTGTCTTCCCTTTAGGCCGGCGTTTCGCTAGCACCGCCCGGGCTCCGCCCCTTGACTTTTTGCATGTGCGTCTTATAATGACAATGAAAATCATGAACAGACAGGAGGAGGGGAAGAGGAGGCGGGTGTTGGAGGAGCTCCTGGGGCGGAGGGACCATCCCACCGCGGAGGAGCTATATCTGGCCCTCAGGGAGAAGGGCGAGGAGATCAGCTTGGCCACGGTGTATCGGGCCTTGCGCTCCCTTGCGGAAGAGGGCCGCGTGGCCACCTTGCCCATATCCCCGGCGGATCGATTCGATCCCGAAATCCGTCCCCACTACCACTTCCACTGCCTGCGCTGCCACCGCGTGTTGGATCTAGACCTTCCCTATAAGCCCGAACTTGACCAGGCCATCGAGGCCCTGGGCTTTTCCGTGCACCACCACGCCCTCGTCTTCCACGGACTCTGTCCTGCCTGCAAAAGAAAGGAGGTCTGATATGCGCAAAATGACGGAGGAGAACCTAAAGAGCGCGTTCGCCGGGCAATCCCAGGCCCACATGCGCTACCTCATCTTCGCTGAAGTCGCAGAAAAGGAGGGAAGGCCCAATGTCGCCCGCCTTTTCCGGGCCATCGCCTATGCCGAGCAGGTCCATGCCACCAATCACTACCGGGAACTCGGGATGATCCGCACCAGCGCGGAAAACCTCCAGGTGGCCATCGATGGGGAGAATTACGAAGTAAACGAGATGTATCCGGCCTTTGTCGCCGTGGCCCAGCTTCAGGGGGAGAAGGGCGCGGAGCGGGCCTTCCACTTCGCCCTGGAAGCGGAAAAGATCCACTCCGCCATGTATCAAAGGGCCCGGGAGGCCGTTTTGGCCGGAAAGGACGCGGAGGTGGGGAAAATTTATATCTGCTCCGTTTGCGGCTACACCGTGGAGGGAGGGGCTCCCGATCGGTGCCCCATTTGTCAGGCCACGCGGGAGAAGTTCAAGGAGTTTTGAAAGGAGGGGTTATGAGCCACAAACTTCCGTTGATTGGCGAACCGGCACCGGAGTTTAAGGCCCAAACCACAAAAGGACCGATCCACTTCCCCCACGATTTCAAGGGGAAGTGGGTGGTGTTCTTCTCCCACCCCGCCGACTTTACCCCGGTTTGTACCACCGAGTTCGTGGCCTTCGCCAAGCGCTACCCGGAGTTCCAGACCCTAAACGCCGAACTTTTGGGCCTTTCTGTGGACCACGTCTATTCCCACATCAAATGGGTGGAGTGGATTAAGGAAAAGCTCGGGGTGGAGATCCCCTTCCCCATCGTTGCCGACACCACGGGGAAGATCGCCGAGCTATACGGGATGATCCATCCTGGCGCTTCGGAATCCGCCACGGTGCGCGCTGTTTTCATCATCTGCCCCCAAGGCGTAATCCGCACCATCCTTTATTACCCATTGAACATCGGCCGGAACATCCCCGAAATCCTCCGGATCCTCAAGGCGTTCCAGACGGCCGTGAAGGAGGGCGTGGCCATACCTGCCAATTGGCCGGAAAACGAGCTCATTGGCGCCAACGTCATTGTTCCGCCTCCCTCTGATGTGGCTGGGGCCAAGGCGCGCCTGGAAGAAGCCCAGGCCGGAAAGGTCCAGTGCTACGACTGGTGGTTCTGCCACCGCAAACTTTAGGAGGAAGCATGATAAGCAAAAAGATGGAGGAAGCCCTAAACGAGCAGATAAAGGAGGAGCTGGGCTCCGCCTATCTTTACCTTGCCATGGCTGCCTACTTTGAGGCGGAAAACCTCCCCGGCATGGCCCACTGGATGAGGGTCCAAGTACAAGAAGAGATCGCCCATACCATGCGCATTTTTAATCATCTCGTCGAACGGGGCGGAAGGGTGAAGTTGCAGGCCCTTCCTGAGCCGGCTTTCGCTTGGGATTCCCCTCTTTCCGCGTTTGAGGCCGCTTATAAACACGAGCGGTACATATCCGACCGGATCCATGGGCTTGTGGAACTCGCGCAAGAATTGAGAGATCATCCGGCCGAAGTGATGTTACAGTGGTTCGTATCCGAGCAGGTCGAGGAGGAAGCCCAAACCCAAAGGATCGTGGAGATGCTCAAGAGGATCGGCGATTCTCCTCGTGGCCTCCTTTGGCTTGACAAAGAGCTGGGAAAGCGCCAGGGCCAAAGGGTAGGAGAAGAGGCCCAAGGGGGTGAAGAATGAGGGTGAGCGAGAGGATCCAAGTTGCCGACTGGCAAAAGGAAAAGCACGTTCCCGTCATCGACTGTCCCGACAAAGTCAAGCGCGATGAATGGGTTACGGTGAAGATCACGTTGGGAAAGGCCATCGCCCATCCCAACACCACTGAGCACCACATCCGCTGGATTGCCGCCTATTTCTCTCCCGACGATGACAAGTACACCTACGATCTAGGGAAGTTCGAGTTCAACGCCCACGGCGAGTCTGTCGCCGGACCAAATCAGGGCCCGGTTTACACCCATCACGAGGTGAGCTTCGCCTTCAAAACCAATAAACCTGGGACCTTGCATGCCCTTGCGTATTGCAACATCCACGGGCTTTGGGAATCGGCAAAGCGGGTGGAGGTGGAGTGAATGAAGTGGGGGCGGGTTTCGAGCCCGCCCCTTTTTCATGAGGGATTTTGCTCGCCCAAGGATCGTAGTCAGCCGTTGCCTGGGTTTTGCCCGCTGTCGCTACGACGGGAGCGTTATCCCCGTCGCGTTTGTTTCGCGTCTTAAGCCTTTCGTGGACTTCGTCCCCGTTTGCCCCGAAGTGGAAATTGGCCTTGGCGTTCCCCGCCCTCCCCTTAGGCTGGTCCAAGATGGGGATGAAGTCCGGCTCGTCCAGCCCGAGACCGCAAGGGACCTTACCGCGGCGATGGTCCGTTTCGCCCGAGGTTTTCTTGCCGAACTTGGTGACGTGGACGGCTTTATCCTCAAAAATCGTTCCCCTTCTTGCGCTCTACAGGATGCGAAACTGTATGCTTCCGTGAATTACGGAGCCGCCATTGGCCGGCGGGCCGGCCTTTTCGCCGAAGAGGTCACCGCCGCCTTTCCCTATTTCCCCGTCGAGGAAGAGGGCCGCCTCACCAACCACCACATCCGGCACCACTTTTTGACCCGCATCTTTGCCTTGTCCGAGCTTCGAAAAGTCGAACACTTGGGAGCCCTCGTGGAATTTCACACCCGCTACAAGTTCGTGATCCTGGCCCAAGGCCAACACCACCTCAACCGTTTGGGAAGGATTGTGGCCAACCCCAAAAAGCTTTCGTTTTCCGCGGTGTTTTCCACCTATAAAGAGCACTTCTTGAAGGCCACGGCCCTACTTCCCAGGCGGGGAGCCCTCGCCAACGTTTTGGAACACGCCTTTGGCTTCGTCTCACACTCCCTTTCTTCCGAAGAAAAACGGTACTTTTGGGAGGTGCTTCAACAGTACCGGGCCGGCCAATGGCCCTTAAGCGTTCCGTTGAGCTTGATCCGCGCCTGGGCCATCCGCTTCCAGGTGGAATACCTTTTAACTCAGCGATTCTTTGAACCCTATCCGGAAAGCCTTATGCCCACCCTGGAGGCGACGTGAGCTTTCTCATTCCTCACCAGTGGTCGCTGGCCGTTTTTTCCCTTTTGATTCTTTTGATTTCCACATTGAATGCCCTTTTGGGAATGCCCACCCTTAAAAAGGCGCGCCCCCGAACCGCGCCCTTTGTCAGCATCCTGATCCCGGTCCGCAACGAACGGAGGAACATCGAAAGGTGCCTGCACGCGGCTCTGGCCCAAGACTATCCAAACTTTGAGGTCCTGGTGTACGAAGACCATTCTGAAGACGGCACGGCTCAAATCCTCTCCCAATTCCATGATCCTAAGCTGCAGGTAACATTTGGCACCGCTCCTCCTGCCGGCTGGTATGGAAAGCATTGGGCCTGCTGGAACTTGGCCCAAATGGCCAGGGGCCAGTACCTTCTTTTTATCGATGCCGATGTAGTCCTTTCTCCCTGGGCCTTGTCGGCGGCCATGGCCAGTATAGAGCAAAAAGGGCTTCAGATGCTCTCCGTCCTTCCCCGCCAGGAGATCGGAGGCCGCGGAGAACTTCTCCTTGTCCCTTTAATCCCTTGGAGCCTTCAAAGCTTTTTTCCTGCATTTTTAGGAAGGCTTGTCCCCTTGGCGGTGGGACAAT
>FWWM01001294.1_pt1 | contig 76243 bp, 64 predicted proteins | sample 2228351 | NCBI WGS metagenome assembly FWWM01 (sample SAMEA103939774, study PRJEB20133) | metagenome | reverse complement strand
GGTTACAAAGGTTTTGGCCATCGGGCAAAAATTGTCTTTGGTTTGAGCACAGACTCCACTGAGCAATAGATTATAGTGTGGACCCCGATATGCTGCAGGTTGTGGAGACAGAGAAAGTACGGAGGGGGACCGGATTCTCTCCGCTGAGCTGTAGAGAATCCGGTCCCCCTCCGGCGGGAGGCGAAAGACTCAGTATGGCAGGTTGAGAGGTAGTTACTATAAGGGCCTTGAACCTTGAGGATGGTGCAAATTAGAGTAGAGCCATTAATTCTTCATTGATGGAGATTTCCGCCTGTTTACGTAACCTCTCTAACCATGCCTGAAAGACCAAGGTTTCCTTCATAGCCTGAAGACGTTGCTCAAGTTCGGGACGTTTCTTGGTATAATCTTCTTCGTCGAAGAGCTGTTGATCGTCTATCTGTACGATATAATATTTGTCCCCACTCGGTATCACTTTACTTTCTCCTTTCTTCATTTGAAATACCGTATCCAGGAGTGTGGGGTTTCGACCGATCTCTGGAATGGGATCACGACGAGTAAGGAAACCGGTTTCCTGGACTTTGAGATCCAGTGATTGGGCAATATCTTGGAGAGAAGCACCCTTGGTCAGGTCTTTGTCTAGAGCTTCTGCCTTCTCTGCTGCCGCCTTGTTACTCTTCTCGGCTATGAGTTTTGCACGCACTTCTTCTTGAATCTCGGCAAATTCGGGGACATGGGGAGCTTTGCGGGCTACTATCTTCAGGAGATAATAGTCTCGACCAAGCTTGAGTGGAGTACTCACTTCGTCTTCCTGGAGTGCGAAAGCCGTCTTGACAAAGAGTGAAGCATTCATAATGCCAGGGAGTTGTCGTTCTGTACGAGCAAAAAAGGGAGTGGTGAAGATCGTTATCCCTTCTTTTTGGCCTACCGCTTCCAAGTTCCCTCCTTGAGCTTTTATCTCTTCCAGGAGGGCTTCTGCTCTTGTACGGACTAATTTATCCACCTCTTCACGCTTGAGCTGTTCCGTGAGGAGCATTTTTATCTCTTCGAGCGGTTGATATCCTGCTTCCTGTTTATCCTCTACGCGAATAATATGATACCCAAAATTGGTGCGTACGAGGGGGCTAATTTCTCCTGGCTGAAGCGTGAAAGCCATCTCTTCAAAAGGTTTCACCATTGCTCCGCGACCGAAATACCCCAGATCCCCTCCTTGCTGAGCCGAAGAGGGATCTTCCGAAACCTCTTTGGCAATCTGAGCAAAGTCTGCTCCCTCAGCCTTGACCTGTCGAAGAATCTCTTCAGCACGAGCTTTTGCTTGCTCCTCTTCTTCCGGCTTGGCCGCAGGGTCCACCTTGATTAAAATATGTCGGGCCCTTACTCGCTCCTCGCGTCTGTAGTCTTCTTTGTGTGCATTGTAATATTGAGTGACCGCCTCCTCTGTGATGGTTACCTGGTCTTCAAAGGGTTTGCTCTCCACCAGAAGATAGCTGACCTGGATCTGCTCTGGTTTCCGAAAGAGCTCTTTGTTCTCTTGATAGTACTTTTCAATCTCCTCTTCCAGAATCTGAGCATTGATGTCCGACTCAAAAAACGGAGGAGTGAGGGTTAGAAATCGGAACTTAATTTTTCCATACTCTCTTGCGTAGGCTTCTTTAAGCTCAGCCTCCGACACACGGACACTCTCCATAATCATTCTTTCGAGTTTGGCAATGAGCAGATCATGCTTTTGCTGTTGTTCAAATTCACCAGGGGACAGCCTATTGAGCTGTAGGAGACGTCGATAGCGCTCTTTGTCAAATTTCCCCTCGACTTGAAACGCCGGATATTCCTGGATATGGGCGATCAGTTCAGCATTGGTCACGACCAAGCCCTCTTTCTGCGCCTCTTGCAATAAGAGATGCCGTTGAATCAAATTGTCGAGCACTTGTCGTTTGAGACCGAGGGTTTGGGCGAGCTCTGGCGTAAAGCGGTCCTTGTATTGTTGCTGATAAAAATTGTAGAGATTCTGGTAAGCGGTTTGAAACTCAGGCAAGGTGATAGCTGTTCCTTCCACTGTAGCTAGCGTATTCCGCGCTGTTTGTCCCCCCATTCCCCAGGCAAAGAAGATGGTACCAATAAAGGCTAATACCACCCCTCCCATTACCATTTTAATAATCCAGGGTTGGGCTTCACGAAAGGTTTTAAGCATGGTTATCTACTCCTCTTTTTGCGAGACAGATCTGCCTAGTTCTTCTCTTTTTTTTCGTTTCATATTATTATATTGTACCGGGTATGAGTAGAGCAATGAAGTTTATGGAGCCAAAAGACAGAAAGTGCCTATCTATCTGACGACTACCCTCGCTTAGTCATTGCGTGAATCGCTAATACGATGTATAATTTCAAAGAATGCTGTACTGACACGGAGACGGTGAAGCATAGTCGAGAATGATAGCATACGCTGCGTAACTAAGGAAGCAGTTGGATTCTTAAATTTCTCCTGAGGAAAGAGGGAGAGTCTTGCTCTACCCGAAGTGATCACCTATGACCGAGAACCCTTTGAGTCTTGACTTCTCGGGGTATCTATGCTAATCTGATGAAACTCTTCTGGAGTAAATTGTTGGGAAAAGAGGAGAGCACACGTATGGAACACTTTTCTAACGATCCCGAGCGCAAAGGATTCATGAAAAAGTTCTCTTTACATATGTCGAAAGGTGATGAGCCATTGCAAAGCAAATTGAGTCAATACGAGAACGAAATTGGAAAACTCCAGGAGCAGGTCAAGATATTAGAAGATGAATCGGATACCCTGCTGAAGAATCTGGAAAAGACTATTAGCCAATACGAGGTATTGAAACGGAAGTATTATCAGGCGAATGAACAGCTCACCAATGGACGGAAGCAGAATGAAAAGCTCGCCTCTGCGCTTCAAGAGGCGAAAAACCAGATTCTAGCCCTCAAAGAAGAAATTGACAAACTCTGTTCCCCACCAAATAGTTATGGCACTTTTCGTCGCTTTAATAAAGATGGGACGGTGGATATTGCTGTAGATGGCCGAAATATGAAGGTCAATGTGCACCAAAAGGTTGACCGCTCTGAACTCAAAGAGGGACGGCTGCTGGCGCTAAATGAAGCGTATAATGTGATAGAGATCAGTGATTATGAAACCAAAGGGGAAGTGGTGCACATCAAGGATTTTCTGGATGAAAATCGTGTGATTGTAATCGGCCGTGCTGATGAAGAGATGGTGATCCGGCTTTCTGATCCCTTGAAGAAAGAGACGTTAAAAATCGGGGACAATGTCCTCTTCGATCCTCGTTCTGGTTATGCCCTCGAAAAATTGCCCAAATCCGATGTTGAAGAAGTGATCCTGGAAGAGGTTCCCAATGTCACCTATGATGATATCGGGGGATTAGACGAACAGATCGAGGCTTTACGAGATGGTATTGAGTTGCCTTATCTCTATCCCGAAGAATTCAAAGAACATAAACTCACCCCACCCAAAGGCATTCTGCTTTACGGTCCTCCTGGCTGTGGGAAGACGCTTATCGCTAAAGCAGTAGCAAACAGTTTGGCGGAAAAAATCGAAAAGAAAACCGGGAAGAAGACCAAGAGTTATTTCTTGAATGTGAAAGGGCCGGAACTGCTGAACAAATATGTTGGCGAGACAGAACATAAAATTCGTGAAGTCTTCAAAAAGGCTAAAGAGAAGGCTCAGGAAGACACTCCTGTGATTGTCTTCTTTGATGAAATGGACTCCATCTTTCGTATGCGCGGTTCAGGGGTCTCCTCGGATATGGAAATTACGGTGGTGGCCCAGTTCCTCTCCGAGATCGATGGCTTAGAGACCTTGCGCAATGTCATTGTGATTGGAGCGAGTAATCGACAGGATCTGATCGATCCGGCGGTCTTACGTCCAGGTCGGCTCGATTTAAAAATCAAGATTGATCGCCCAAATAAAGAGGCGGCAAGAGATATTTTCTCGAAATATTTGACCCCGGATCTCCCTATTCATCCCAAAGAGCTGGCTCTAGCTGGAAACGATCCACAGAAGGCAATTAATTCTTTGATTGATCGAATTACCGATTACATGTATAGTACAGATGATCGGAATAAATTCCTGGAGGTTACCTATGCTCGGGGAGAACGAGAGATCTTCTACTTTAAAGACTTTATGAGCGGTGCCATGATCGCCAATATCGTGGCCCGTGCCAAGAAAGTGGCGATCAAGCGGTTGATTGCTACCGGTGAAAAAGGTATCACTTATGAAGATCTCCAGGAATCTGTATCAGGAGAGTTTAAAGAAAATGAGGACTTGCCCAATACCACCAACCCTGACGATTGGGCACGTATCTCTGGGCGGAAAGGGGAAAAGATTATCAATGTGCGCACCCTTATTGGTGGAGAACCTTCTATGGTGCGAAATATCGAAGATATCCAGGGTGGGCAATACCTCTAATTCGAAGAAAACAAGTGGAAGTGTTGGTTTGCTCTCGTAAAAGACCGCGGTGGTGAGTACCAGCAGGGAAGGAGAGCTTCCTAAACCTCATAAAAGGAGGTAAAGTAAGAAGTGATCATGGCTATTCCAAAGATTATGGGAAGCGAGACAGAATACGGGATCATGGTGCGGAATGACCCTGATTTTGACCCTATCTCGAAGTCACTTCTATTGATCAATAGTTATCATGTTGAACCCCTCGCCAAATTTCTTTGGGATTATGACCAGGAGGATCCATTAGTAGATGCCCGGGGGTTTGAACTGGATGAAGAGTTTGAAATCCCTGATCAGCAGGATAATATGAGTATCAACAAGATCCTCACCAATGGGGCTCGTTATTATCTCGACCACGCCCATCCGGAGTTCTCAACTCCGGAATGTTCTAATCCTCGTGATCTTGTCCGTTTCGAGAAAGCGGGGGAGCGGATTCTGGACATGAGTCGTCTCCGGGCTGAACAGAAACTCCCTCCCGAACAACGTATCCTTATCTACAAAAACAACAGCGATCGTAAGGGGAACAGTTATGGTTCGCATGAGAATTATCTCATGGATCGTAATACTCCGTTCAATTTGATCATCGAACATCTGATTCCCTTTTTGGTAACGCGCTTGATCTTCTGTGGGTCAGGAAAAGTTGGAGCAGAGAACGAGACAGAGTATGCGCCGTTTCAGATTTCACAACGTGCGGATTTCTTTGAAACAGAAATTGGTTTGGATACCATGGTCAAACGACCGATTATTAATACCCGAGATGAACCGCATGCCAATCGAGAGAAATATCGACGTTTGCATGTGATTGTTGGTGATTCCAACATGTCAGAGTATACGATCTATCTCAAAACGGGAGTGACCAGTATTGTGCTGAGCATGATTGAGGACCAGGCTCTGGAAAAGAGTTTGGTTCTGCGTAATCCGGTCAAGGCCATGAAGGATCTCTCTCGTGATCTGACCTGTAAAAAATTGATCGAACTCGATAATGGGAAAAAGTATACGGCGATCGATATTCAGCGTTCGTATCTCGAAATGGCCCAACAGTATTATGCAAACAGGGAACTTACACCGATCACGGCCGATCTTCTGGAGAAATGGACCTATGTCCTGGATAGATTGGCGAGTGATCCCTTTTCACTTCGGCGTGAAATTGACTGGGTCATTAAATGGCATCTCATTCACTCATATATGGAAAAACGGGGAGAAGACTGGGAGAGTTCCCGTGTCGCTATGATGGATTTACAGTATCATGATATTCGAACTGATAAAGGGTTATACTATCTCTTGCAGAAGACAGGAGAAGTGGAGCGGATTGTCACCGATGAGGAAATTTTAGCCGCTATAGATAATCCTCCTATAGACACCAGAGCCTATTTCCGTGGGATGTGTCTCAAGAAGTTTCGTAATTACATCTTTGGAGTGAATTGGGATTCACTCTCCTTTAATGTGGATGAGGGCCCGATCAAACGGGTACTCATGGAGGAACCGGCAAAAGGTTCCAAAGCCCATGTGGAGGGCCTCTTAGCACGATCGAATACAGTGGAGGAACTGTTAACCAACTTGTCTCTCTAGTCAGAAGAGACGCAAGAGCAGAAGGTGCCGTACAGGGCTATTTTTCGTATCTAACATACGTATCCTTCTGATCTCATATTTTGGAGAGAGTGAAAGAAAAAGCGTTCACCTCTCCGGCAATTATGAAGGAGAACAGATATGGTGTGGCAAACGTTTCCAGAAAAGCGCTCAAGAGTGACGCGATCCTCTGTCGGTCTGCCGAAGGAGGAATTTTCCTCGCTTGTCCAGGTAGTGCAAGCGGCTGGAGAGCAACAACAGCGAGTCAAAAAAAGTGATGCCCCCCAGCGCGAAGAGGAAAAAAAGACACCGACTTCTATTCGAGAAAAGGGAGAAAGCTTGAAGGAGGATCTTGATAAGCTTATCGATGAAATTGATGAAGTGCTGGAAGAAAATGCGGAAGAATTCGTCAAGAACTATGTGCAGCGGGGAGGGGAGTAACCTTGATGCTCAACCTGCGATACCAGGGCTCTAGTTTTGTTGATTTATTACAAACTGACTTTGCTTACTTGCTCCCTCGGTATCATTTCGAGCAGATTCCCCCTGAGTGGGAAATGCCTTCCACCCCGCATGGGACGACTATTCTTGCTCTCCGCTATCGGGATGGAGTCCTCATCGCAGGAGATCGTCAAGCCACTGAAGGGTTTCAAATTTCGGATCGTCGTATCGAGAAGGTCTATAAGGCCGATGAGTACTCCGCGATTGCTATTGCGGGAGTCGCTGGTCCAGCGATTGAGATCGTCAAGCTTTTTCAGACAGAGTTGGAGCACTACGAAAAGATCGAGGGGGAGCCATTGGTCCTGGAGGGCAAGGCGAACAAGCTCGCCCAGATGATTAAGCAAAATCTTCCGGCTGCATTGCATGGCCTAGTCGTTATTCCCATTTTTGCGGGCTTTGATCCGAAAAAAGGGATAGGGAAGATTTATAAATACGATGTTACCGGTGGGAAATATGAGGAGCAAAGCTATTATGCTACAGGTTCTGGTGGAAAAGATGCTCGGAGTACCCTCCGCAAATTTCACCGGGATAACCTCTCTCAGTCCGAAGCTATTCGTTTAGCACTGGAAGCTTTGATTGATGCTGCGGATTCCGATGTAGCCACTGGAGGGCCTGATTTGATCCGTGGAATTTATCCTATTATGAAGACTGTCACGGCGCAAGGAATTATGGATGTACCTGAGGAAGAAATCAGGTCGATTTGTGAAGAACTCATACAAGAGATAAGGACAAAGGGATAATAGATATGGCGATGCCTTTTTATGTTGCACCAGATCAAATGGTGCAGGATAAGGCGGAATATGCCCGGAAGGGAATTGCGAAAGGGAAGTCGATTGTGGTGGTGGAGTATCAAGATGGCATTATCCTGACAGCAGAAAACCCGAGCGCTTCCCTCAACAAAATTGCAGAAATTTATGATCGGATTGCTTTTGCTGGTGTAGGGAAATATAGCGAATTTGAAAATCTCCGCAAAGCTGGAGTCCGATATGCGGATATCAAAGGCTATGCCTATAGCCGGGAAGACGTTACCACAAAATCGTTGGCGAATGCTTACTCGGAAGTCATTGGAAATATTTTCACCCGGGAGATCAAACCGCTCGAAGTAGAAATCCTGGTTACCGAAGTGGGAGAGGATGCCAAGACGAACCAGATCTATCACATCTCCTTTGATGGAAGTATCAGCGATCATCACCGCTTTGCGGTTATTGGAGGTCAGGCGGAGAAGATCGGTGCGTATCTTGAAAGAAACTATCGGGAGGAGATGGGGCTGGCCGAGGCTCTCCAACTGTGCAAAGTAGCCTTAGAAACGGTTCAACCAGGCAAGCCGCTCCCAGAAGATAATCTGGAGGTGGCTATTCTTGACCGACGTCGCTCCGGGAGGAAGTTTCGACGGATCCAGAGCCCGGAAATTCGAGAACTTCTCCAACGAGCTAAAAAGGGTTGATAGAGCGTGAAAAAGCGAATCTATGGGCTGGAAAGTGAATATGGTATTATCTTTACCTCGGATGGGCGTCGTACCCTCCCCGCAGAAAAGGCGGTACGCTACCTCTTTGAGAAGTTGATTACCACAGAGGGATTCCTCAATGTGTTCCTGGAAAACGGAGCCCGCTTCTATCTCGATACGGGTTGTCATCCAGAATATGCCACTCCAGAGTGTGCCAGTCCGCTCGATCTCGTCATTTATGATAAAGCTGGAGAAAAGATTCTGGAAGATTTGCTCTATTATGCAGAGCAACGACTCCGTGAAGAAGGGTTGACAGGGAATCTGGCGATTTTTAAGAATAATACCGACTTTGTTGGTAATTCGTATGGATGTCATGAAAATTATCTGGTGGAGCGGACCACCGATTTCTATGATCTGGCTGAACAGCTCATCCCTTTCTTGGTCACTCGCCAGATCTATGCGGGCTCGGGAAAATATTTTAAGACCCGGCGCGGCATAGATTTCTATATTTCCCAACGTGCACAGCATATCCGGCAGGAGATTTCTGGAACCACCACCAACGAACGGAGTATCATCAATACTCGTGATGAACCGCATGCGGATAAGGAACGCTACCGCCGCCTCCACATCATCGTTGGCGATTCCAACATGTCTGAATATACCACCTATCTGAAGATAGGAGCGACTGCACTAGTCCTGGAGATGGTGGAGGATGGGTTTATTCGCAAGGATTTTTCCTTACGCAATCCGGTACGAGCGCTCAAGGATATCTCCCGGGATCTCACCTGCAAAAAGAAACTCCAGCTCGATGATGGGGGGAAAGCAAGTGCATTGGAAATTCAACAAGAATACTATGAACTGGCGTTGAAGTACTATGCCACCAAGCCGAAGGACCCGGATGTAGAGGATATTCTGGATAAGTGGGGATATGTTTTACGATGGCTGGATGAAGATCCCATGCATCTTTATCGGGAGATCGATTGGGTTATCAAAAAGTACTTGATTGATAAATACCTGGATAAGCAGGATGGCCTATCCACAGATGACAAAGTGCTCATGATGGATCTGCAATATCACGATATTCGTACCAATAAAGGACTCTATTATCTTATGGAGCGGAAGCAACAGGTGGAACGAGTCTTGAGTGAAGAACAGATCCAGCTCGCCACCACCCAGCCTCCTCAGAACACCAGAGCCAAACTTCGCGGAGAGCTTATCAAACTCGCCAAACAGAAGAGAATTCCCTATGACCTGGATTGGAATTATATTCGGCTGGGCTATCTGTTAAATCTTTGGGTCCGCTGTAACGATCCTTTTCAAGAGGAGGATGAGAAAGTTACTCTGCTGAAAAGACGGCTGGAAAAAACCAATTTCAAGTATGGATATCTTCTCTAATGTCTCCCTTCCCCCAATTATCCTTGCCCTCCTTTGATGGAATGAGGAGTGGAGAAAAAGTAGCATGAGATGTATAAGCTTTCTCTCTCCACTCTCCGGTGTGGATATGACAATTAGCTCCAAAATGAGGTGCGGCTTTATTGCCTGACCAGAACAGGCGAAAGAACCTTACTTCCTCCCCGGTATACCAGTCCAACGGATAGTAGTCCCTCTTGTCCTCTGGGAAAGCTCAAAATTGAGCGCACTAATACGTAGAGCTACTGCTCCAGCAATTTCCATAAAGACTTTAGTTTGCGGGGAATCTGGATCGACAGCGACAACAGGCCGACCATCGTCTCCTCCTACGGGCAGGGAAGGGTCGAGCGGAATTTCCCCCAGGAAAGGAATCCCCAGCCTTTCACTGGCGATGCGCCCACCACCATGTTTGAATATATCCGTCCGTTTCCCACAGTGTGGACAGAGAAAATAACTCATGTTTTCCACAATACCGAGTACGGGAACTTGCACTTTTTGGAACATACCAATAGCTCGCCGTACATCCAGCAGGGCTACATTTTGAGGCGTAGTCACGATTACCGATCCAGCTACTGGTACAGACTGGACAAGGGTAAGCTGCACATCTCCGGTACCAGGAGGAAGATCGATGACCAGATAATCAATCTCGCCCCAGGCCACATCGCGGAGCATCTGCTGCACTGCTTTTCCTAACATCGGTCCCCGCCACACTACCGCAGTATCTTCTTCAATTACTAATCCCATCGACATTATCTTAATGCCATATTTTTCAAGAGGAAGCATCTGATTAGCGGTAATGGTTGGCTTTTCATCGGGCTGAATTCCCATCAGCATAGGGATACTCGGCCCATAAATATCTCCGTCTAATAAGCCCACCTTCGCCCCACTACGTCCCAGAGCCAAGGCCAAGTTTGCGGCCACAGTCGATTTCCCCACCCCTCCTTTTCCGCTAGCCACCGTGATGATATTCTTCACACCGGGTAAAGCAGCCTGTCCGGTCCCCGGATTATACGCGGTTACCTTTGCGGTGAATCTGATATGGACCGCACTGACTCCTGGGATCTGCTGCACTGCTTCTCGACAGAGCTGCTCAATTTGCTGCTTTTGAGGATGCGCTGGGGTAGGCAATTCAACAGTAAAAATTACGGTCGAGTCCTGAATCTGCATCTCTTTGATCATATGTAAAGAGACCAGATCCCGATGGAGCACAGGTTCTTGGACGCGACTCAGGGCTTCCAGAACCTGCTCCTCAGTAATCGTGTCCCTTTTGTTCCACGGTATTTTCATGGATATCTCCTTTCCACTATTTCCTCACAACGGCTGCCTTCCAGCATAGCCGGCATAGACTTCATGCCAATAAGCAATTTTCTCTTCCCCTAATTTCCAGCAGAGATACACTTCTCGTCCTTCGCGGAGATGGGGAAAATCTATTAACCCTCTCTCAATGTCTTTGAGGAGGATTCCCATCCCATACAACCTGTTCATCTGCCTGACCAGGTGAAAATATTCCTCCAGATATTGAGTTCCTCGAGCACTACCACCATTCTGCTGCCCCTTTTGTTCTAGATATTTGGCCTCGGGTTGGGCGTTTCCTATCGCGCGGCGCAAAGAGATCAAGCGTTTCAGGATCGGGATAATCTCCGGTAATAAGCGATTAGCTTCTTCTACTGTAAAAAATTTCTTGGACACTTTTCCCGCTCTACTCTATCTACCCTCAAGTCTCTGTTCCTATTCGCTGACCACATGGCCAGTGGCTAGAGCAGTCAGATAAGCAGCTAACAGAAAAATAATCACTCCTATCAGCAGATTTCCCTGGGTCAACCGCAACGCTTTCTTTTGCCATTGCCCTAACTCTTCCACAGGCTTTTGTCCTTCCTCGCTTGATCCTGCCTCTAGTTCTCTCAGCTTTGGAATAATAGCAAAGTGGAGTTTTCCGGCCATACTCAGCATCCCTATGAAGAGGATGAACTTGAGAAAGAAAACTCCATAGTAATAGACTGTGAGAGGGGTATGGGTTTGCATTTGAAGACGTATATAGAGATTTCCTATTCCAGTCAAAATAAGCAACCCAACGCTTATCCACACTATCTTCAGAAACCGGGCAAAGGTGTGTGTGAAAGTAGGGGCTCGCGCTGTCTCTCGTCGCAAGGAGAGCGTTGGTAAGGCAATAAATAAGAGAAATATCATCCCTCCAACCCACGTAGCGGCTGCCAGGAGATGTATCCACCGTATAAGAGTCTCATCCAGAAATTCCATGCTTTCTCCTTACTCCCTTACAAAGCTCCATTGTAACTCTCACCTTGCCGGATCGCCTCGGTCATTCGGACAACCCGTCTCATCGCCTTGACATCGTGTACTCGAACCAGATCGATTCCCTGCGCGACCCCATGGGCGACCAAGGCAGCAGTTCCTTCCAGTCGATCCTCTACTGGCACCTGTAATACCTCGCCAATCACCGTCTTACGTGAAGGAGCAAGCAGAAGAGGAAACCCTAAAGTTTTGAATTCCGCCAACCGTTTGAGCACTTCTAAGCTCTGGCCCACTGTCTTCCCAAAATCAATACCAGGATCAAGAATGATCTGTTCCCGCTTTACCCCAGCCTGCAATGCCATCGCAATACTCTCTTGCAGAAAAGTAAAGATCTCGGGGAGGAGTGCAGAGTAAACAGGATGAATTTGTCTCTCCTTGGGCTTCCCACGAATATGCATGATGACCAGTGCAGCCTGGTATCTGGCGGCAATTTCTGCTAACTTGGGATCTACCCGGAGCCCACTGATATCATTAATCATACTTGCCCCAGCTTCGAGGGCCGCCTCTGCTACCGGGCTCTTATAAGTATCTATGGAAAGCGGCACGGCCACCTCTTGGACCAAAATGCGCACTAAGGGCAAAATGCGGGCTATTTCCTCCTCTGGATGTAAGGGAGGAAATCCAGCACGGGCAGATTCTCCACCGATATCGAGGATATCGGCTCCTTCAGCGACCAGTTGTTTCGCTCGAGCCACCGCAGCAGGGAGATTACCCAAAAGACCGTCGTTACTGAAAGAATCTGGAGTCATATTGACGATGCCCATGATGAGAACCTGCCGACCCAAACGAAGTTGATACTTTCCACACTGCAATATTCGTTCTCTTCCACCTACTCCGTTTTCCATGATCTCTTCTTTCCTTCACCGCATAAGTACAGGCTCAAATCGTCCCCCTTTTTACTCATCCCTCTGGAGGAAAACTGCCTCAGGAAGGTAAAGCTTCCACCCTGGCACGTAACAACATCACTGCTTCATTATCTAGCTGGAAAGGATCTCCTAGCTCCACACGTAACTTCAAGAGAGGATCAAAACGGATGTAGTTCCAGTTTGGTTCATAAGCAATCTTTTTCTGTTTGGCCAGTCGAATAAATTCGCCCCGCACTTTTGCTCGGGTCGTTTGGGGAGGCGTCTCCATCGCCACGGAAATCTCCAGATCACTGGTAACTCGATCCACTTCCTGGTTTCGTTCCATCAGATAATACAGACTTTTCTCTTTCCGCACTTCATGATATTGGAGATCCATCATCAGGATTTTATGGACATCAATGGGAAACCGCTTTTGAGCGAGATACCGCTCGATGAGCACCTTCTTGATCACCCAATCGATCTCCCTATGCAACAACAGGGGGTTTTCTGCTAATCGCTGGAGCACATATTCCCATTTTTCCAGAATCCGTTGCACTTCCCCATCAGACCGTTGCCCATAATACTCTTGGGCAAGAGTTAGATAAGAGCGCTGAATCTCCAGAGCACTCATAAATTTCCCATTTTCCAGTAAAAGGCGTCGCTGGCATGTCGGATCAGCAGCGATAGTTTTCAGGGCAATCACCGCATCATGAAAGGAAAAATCCTGCTCAATAAAACGGTCTTCTATCATGTCAAGAACAAGAGAGGTAGTGCCAATCTTGAGATAGGTCGTGTATTCCGACATATTCGAATCGCCAAAGATCAGATGGAGTCGTCGATATTGATCGCTATTCACATGCGATTCATCACGCGTATTGATAATACTTCGTTCATTGGTCGAGGTTCCCGAAACGATTTGGGAAATATAGCGAGCACGTTGGGATAAACTAAAATGGATCTTATTCCCTTCCAGCCAGTAATGTCCAGCCCCCGTATAAATTTGTCTGGTTACGAGAAAGGGAATCAACTTTTGGACTAAATAAGGAAAATCGACTCCGCGATCAATCAAATAGTTTTCGTGACAACCATAGGAGTTTCCCACCAAATCACTGTTATTTTTAAACACAAACAGATTACCCTGCAATCCTTCTTCTCGCAAACGCTCTTCTGCAAAGGGTAACAAATATTCCAGGAAACGTTCCCCCGCCTTATCGTAGATAACAAGCTCTAAAGGAGTGGCACATTCGGGAGTGGCATACTCCGGATGAAAACCGGTATCCAGATAGAATCGAGCACCATTTTCCAGAAAAATATTGAGGTTATTTTCACGGGTAATAATTTTTTCAAAAAGGTAGCGCGCTGCCTTTTCGATCGAAGCAACAGGTTTTCCTTCAGCCATGAAGATGAGGCCATACTCATTTTCTAAACCATAAATCCGTTTTTTCATGGTCACCAACAGGAATATAGAAAAAACGGGGTTTCCTTTTACCCCGTTTTTTCGTTGCAAATGTAAAACCTGCTGTGCTTCCTCTCTTCAGAAAAAGGGTTTGTCTCAATCAGAGCCCAGGAACACCCTTAGAGTTGCTGCAATACCTGAATAATCTCTTTCGGATCGGGAACCTGGGGAATATCGTACACCTTGACATGTTTCACGATCCCACTCTTATCAATCACCACGACCGCTCGGTTGGTGATTCCTTTATCGGCTAAGTAGAGACCAAACTTCTGGGCTACAGCTCCTCGAGGTTGAAAATCAGCGAGCAGAGGATAACTCAAATTCAGACTCTTCGCAAAAGCCTTATGGGACCAGATGCTATCGACACTGATACCAAATACCTGTGCATCGAGGTTCTCAAATTGCTTAAGGTCATTAATAAAGCATTTATGTTCATCTGTACAGACCGGACTCCAGTCTAGCGGGTAAAAAGCCAGTACCACATTCTTTTTCCCCTTAAAATCACTCAGCCGATATTCCTGGTCATCATTTCCTTTAAGTGTAAAATCAGGAGCCATTTCACCTACTTGCACCATGCCCTATTCCTCCTCTTGTCTTGAAAGGTTACGTTGTGAAAACCATAATGGAGTCCGAGCGTAGACTCACCTCTTTTCCTTATCATTTGAAACTAGCCATCAAGAGCCAAACACTTTCTTAGAGTTTGCACTGAGGAGTGCTGCAAGTCCTTGTCCATTTAAAAGGGGTTTTGACAATAGTGCCCGGTTTTTCGATACACTGGAGTTCGGCAAAAACTTCTCGCAGAATACGGAGCTGCTTGTCCACCTCCAAAGGTTCCCCTACCGGACAACCCGCCGGAAAATTGACCAGGAGCGCTCGAGAAGGTTTGACCAGCGCGGTGATTTCGCGTTCTAAAGTGATGGAAATGGTGACGAGACCCTCTTCCTCTATAATCCGTTGCAAAATCCCCATAGAATGATGACAGAGGGGAGATCCTGGCGTCAACAGGACCACATCTACCTTATCCTCCAGCAAACAGCTTGCGACCTCCCGGGCTGGTACAAGGAGTCGTTCCCAATGAGGAATAAATCCCATAAAACTGAAATGTCGGGGAGCAATTCCACCAATCTCTCCCTGGGCAGCTAGCTGTCGAAGGCGTTCCAGCGGAAAGACAGTGTTGAGATCGAGCTGCGTTTCCGAGATTTCATAAAAAGCATGGGAAACAGTTAACTCGGCCAAAGGAGTATGGCCGGGGATCACACGATAGGAACAATCATCCACCTCTGCGAAAGGAGCCTCTTGCTTGTGATGCACTCCTCCACAGGTGACGAGGGCTACCACGCAGTCAGCTATCGCTTTGGTAAAGGGCACCCAGGGGGCCTCTGCATGCACGGCATAGTGAAAATCCGGTACCCATTCTTGTTTGATGTACTCTTGCATTAATTCCGGATGCATTCCTATCTTCCTCCTGCTCTTCCACAGCGCAAAGACATCTCGCACTCCTCTACTGGAAAAGGAAGAGGATCCCTCCTTTTCGAAGGATCCTCTTCCTCTTTCGCTCTTCCTTCGCTGCATGATTAGTGGAACGATTGACCACAACCACAGGTAGAGCGGGCATTGGGATTCGTAATTTTGAAACCAGATTGCATCAAACCCTCGACATAATCAATTTCTGCACCGGCGAGATAAAGGGCACTCTTCATGTCTATGAAGACCTTTACACCATAGGCATCAAGGACTTTGTCCCCTTTTCCCGCTTCTTTGTCGAGCCCCATTTCATATTGTAAACCCGAACATCCCCCCCCCACTACCCGCATGCGTAGCCCATAATCGGGGACACCTTGCTCTTCCATAAACTCTTTAATCTTTTTTGCTGCCTTTTCGGTTACCGTAATCATATATCCTCCTCCTGATTTTTTAGTTAGACCCTCTCTCCTCTCTACCTCCCAAAACTACCAACATTCGCCCTCGCTGGAGGAGAGTGGTCTCTATCCCGAAAATATTTCGACCCTTTCCGCTATTTCGTTCACCTCTTCCCAAAATATTTCGGACTGGCCTATTCCGTCTCTTCATCATCGGGTGGTACCATCATATCAATGGTCTCCCATGGACAGAATTTGGCACAGAGTTCACATCCGATGCAATCATCGACAATGACTTCACAAACCCGATGCACGGTTTGATATTCTTCTCCAGGGACCGTAATGATACAATCGACCGGACAGACTTCTATACAGACTTCGCAACCAGTGCATCCACTCGTATCAATAATAGCTATAGGCCTACCCTTTTTTCGTTTCTTTTTGGTAGTTTTCTTGGTCTTTATTGCTTCTGCGGCCATGCTGTCTCCTCTCCTGTACACTGCTTACCACTTACCACGTTCACTCGCTTCTCTTCCCTAAGGTGAAGGTAACATACCTTACGCCTAATTGCAAGAGGGAGGTTGTTTGACATGACGAATTTCCCTAGCCACTGGCAACATAAGAGGGGGATTCTGTGAGAGCCGATTCAATAGTCTGCTTGAGTTCCTCATAGTTAACCGGTTTATTAAGATACCGGTACGCGCCAAACTTGACGGCCTTTAAATAGTCTCGGATCTCGTCACGCGCTTCAATCACAATAAGTGGGATGGTAAGATCTCCTCGTTGTACAACACGTAACAGACTCCAGACTACCTGCCAGCGGATCGATTGTAAGATCCCTAACGAATCTCGATGTTTCAGAACCTTATAGGGTAGCCCCATATCTGTGATAATAACATCAAATGGTTCCTGGGTCACTCGTCGTAATGCCTGGACCAGTGAGGGTAAACTCTCCACTGTATATCCATCATCGACTAAGAGTCTGGTGAGGGCTTGCCGACTGTTCTTATCGCGATCGATGAGCAAAATCTTTTTCCGCGGCATCTCTTTCTCCTTTTCATCTTGTCCTCTACAACGTAGACTTAATTAGCAATTCTTGTACCAGTTATGGAAAGGAGAATTAAGAGAATTCAGGTGGTGATGTCTCTTCAGCTTCCCATTCTTTGACTTTATATTCGATCTTTCGCGTACTGATCCCCAAAATCTTTGCAGCCTGTGTTTTGTTCCCACCAGTCAACTGGAGTGTACGCAGAATCACCTCCTTTTCTACCTCTTTCAGAGAAACCCCTAGAGGCAGAGAAAAGCGAGCAGCGGTTTTCTCGGGTGCAGGTCGTAAATGAGAGGGTAAATGTCGAGGCTCGATCCATAATTCTTGGCAGAGCACTACTGCTCGTTCAATAATATTTTCCAGCTCGCGCACATTGCCTGGCCACGGATATTCTTGAAGCAATTCTATTGTCTGCGGAAGAAAACCTTTAATTTTTTTCTCATTCTCTTCCATATACTGTTGCAAGAAATGATCAGCCAAGAGCGGGATATCGTCTCTTCGCTCGCGCAAGGGTGGCAGATGCAGCGTAATAACATTCAACCGGTAATAGAGATCTTCCCGGAACCTTCCCAGCCGCATTTCTGCTTCGAGGTTTTTGTTGGTAGCGGCAATCAGACGGACATCTACCTGCAAGGTCTTTTCGCTACCCACTCGTTCAAATTCTCCCAATTCGAGCACGCGAAGTAGTTTGGTTTGCACAGTAAAAGGCATATCCCCCACTTCATCAAGAAAAAGGGTCCCACCATGGGCAAGTTCAAATCGACCTTGTTTTCCTCGGATCGCTCCCGTAAATGCTCCCCGTTCATGACCAAAGAGTTCACTCTCCAATACTCCTTCGGCCAGAGCAGAACAGTTGACAGTCACAAAAGGTTTTTCCGCTCGACGACTCCCCTGGTGGATAGCCCGAGCCACCAGTTCCTTTCCCGTTCCGGTCTCTCCTAAAATCAGAATGGAGGCTTTACTGGGTGCTACATGAGTGATGGTTTTGAAGAGGCGTTGCATAGCCGGGGTGTTCCCAATCAGATTGGCAAACCGATATCGACTCCGCAATTGTTCTTTTAATGCTGTGTTCTGCAACAACAGTTCTCTTTTTTTCCAAACCCTTGCCAGAATGATCTCCAGTTCTTCCACATTCAACGGTTTGGTCAGATAATCCTCTGCTCCTTTTTTCATCGCCTCTACGGCTGTGTGTACACTCCCATAGGCAGTCATCATGATCACACTGACCTCTTCTTCCCGCTTGTTAATCTCTTCGAGCAATGCAAACCCGTCCAGTCCAGGCATTTTCATGTCTGTGACCAGAATATCCACCGCCTCTTGGTCAAGCAGATGGAGCGCTTCGTAGCCGTTAGTAGCCCCCAAGACCCTGTATCCATCCTGCTCTAAAATTTTCATGAGGCCCTTTAGGCTGTTTTTATCATCATCGACAAGTAAAACAGTCGGAGGATGCATAGGAGTCCTCACCTGCATCGTAAATCTATGAAACTATTCTGGGAATGCTTTTCCTTTACTCCCCTGTCCATCCCAATCTGTAAGAGGCTCAGATAGAGGAAGAATCGCTACAAACTGGGTTCCTTGGGGCGAGGTCTCAAATTGGAGGGATCCTCCATGGGCTTGTAAAATATTTTGCGCAATGGACAGACCAATCCCCGTTCCTCCTTCCTTGGTCGAATAGAAGAGTTCAAAGGCCTTCCGTTGTACTTCGGCAGGCATGCCTGGCCCTGTATCTATCACCATGATCCGCACCTGATGATTCACCCGCTCCAAGACCAGCGTAAGCTGTCCCCCATCAGGCATGGCTTCAATAGCATTAATCATGAGATTCAGGAGCGCCTGTTTGATGCGGATCCGATCAATACGTATTGAGGGAAGATCGTCAGCGAGTCGGCTCACAATCTTGACCTGATGACGGTGGGCCTGGGAGGTAATCAGGGTAATCAATTCCTCCATCAGTAACCGAATATCACTGGTCTGTAGGTGCAATGAACCAGACTTCGCAAAGCTCAGGAAGTCTTCGACAAGGCTATTGAGTCGAGTGACCTCTTCCTTGAGGACCTCGATGATTTCCCTGATTTCTGGTCGATCATATGCAGGGTCTTTGCTCAATTCTCGTTGCAAAAGGAGGAACTGCAGATCAATGGCGTTAAGCGGATTCTTTACCTCATGAGCAAGCTCAGAGGCAAATTCCCCAAGCGTGGCCAGAGTTTTGGCTTTGATCACCGCCTCTTCAAACCGCTTGCGGTCAGTAATATCCCGAAAAGAGGACACCCCATAGCGAAAGTTGCCCTGTGGATCCAGAATAGCTGAGTAATGCACTTCGATCCAGCGCTCTTCTCCTGCTTTGGTCGTGATCAGCATCTCCACAGGGTCTTTGCGTTCTTTTCCTTCGTGCATAAGCTCAAGTAGAGGACAGAGCGAGGTATGGAACCCCATACCGGTACACGTATGACAGTGCACCACATCTGAACATCGGCGTCCCATGACCTCTTCTCTCTTCCAGCCAATCACTTTCTCGCTAGCTGGATTCAAGAAGACAATATTCTTCTCCTGATCGACAATCATAATACCGTCTCGGGTACTCTCCAGCACCGCACGGAGATCTTGCTGAGACATAGAGGTACTCTCCGGAGAGTGTGTGGCCTCTACTTCAATAATCTTCAAGAGTTCTGGGGTGTTTTTTTGCATAAGACCCTTTGTCTGCTTATCTTGAGTTCGCTCACGAATTTACTATGTTTTCTATTATAAATCATACCCACCTACTCTCTGATAGTCAATCTCTTCCCTATTCTGGTCAAATACTCTGACCAGAAAATTGAGTATAGAGTCTTCACTGTAACACAATCCTCACAGAATCGCCACAGAATCGCCACATCCTCCCCTTATTATGCTGGTGTACAGTCTGGCACAAATACGCTACTGGTTTTTCACCACTGACGACAACCGGACTTCCCTCCCCTTCGTTGTGGGAGGCAAGGAGGACACAGAGAACAGAGATCAAATCTCCGTGCTCTTCGTGTCTCTGTGGTAGATATATAAGGCAAGATTAGAGGATTGGCTAAGCCCACCTCAAATAGAATATTCTGCTATAGAAACACAACAGCTCAGGTACAGGAGGCCTTATGATACGCATTGACGGAAACTGGGAAGCTTTTATTGAGTATGTGGAATCAGGAAAAGCGGCACAAGAATGGGAAGATCGACATCAGAAAGCTCTCCGGCATGTGCAGGAGACATTGATACATATACCCTCTCTTCATTCTTCGAGACTCTCCAACGCAGAAGAATCGACTGATAACTCATCAGAAGGGTTCTCCAAGACTCGATTGCGGATTCGGGCATGGCTCACCTAGCCAGAGTATACCACCATCCCTTTAGGGAAAAATATGAACCTGAGTGGACAGCAAAAAGGGGGTGGTCCCTGGACTATACTCTACCTCTCCAAAAAGGGCCAGATATCCTGAAGTCAGTTTTTTAAGCGTATACCTAAAGGTCGTCAAAGAGGGCGAAGAAGTTGAGTTCATCGTAAAGGGTTCCCATACGGCAGGACGAAAATCTTTTGTTCCGGAACTGGCTATCCATATTCGACCAGCCTGTGGCGAAAGATCAGAAGTGATCGTAAGCCTGATCGTCTCTTCCTCTTCTTGAAACGTCCACTCTATCCGGGGAAAAGATAAGAGGCCTCGTATTTTCTGCATAAAGGCCACCATATTCTGTAGAGCCCTAACTTTTCCTGCTCCGAGATCATGCCCAGCATTTGGGATATAGAGGAGATATTTTTCTTCAGGCAGTTCATCATAATAAAGGTTAAGAGCATCCAAAGGCCAATAGCGATCATTGGTACCGATAATGATCAACTTGGGTACGGTGAGGTGGTTCCGATAGGCAAAAGGATCGATGAGGGCAGACAGCACCTGCGCATCTTGTTCATGGGAGAGTAAACGCTGGGGAAGAGAGCGATCGGTATATTCGGAGATATTGTCGCTAAATTTTCCCCAGGTCGCCAGTTGGTGTTGCATTTGTTTGAAGAGATTAAGATTGTCGTACACCATCGGCACAATGGCTTTGACTCGTTCATCTACGAGTGGAGTTAACCAGGTGGTCCATCCCCGCTTGGAAGCCCCACTGACCACAAATCCAGAAAGAGAAATTGTTAAGTGTTTCTGAAAAAACTCCTGCACAGCATCCATGGCTTTGACCGCCCCTTTGACCATAGGGAGCAGTAAAGGCCAGGTGGTATCATGAGTCTCGATAGAACGCACCAAAGTGTAGGCCAGGAGATCATCCTCCGTCAGTCCACCAAATAGGGGCTGATTTGGGATATCATAGAGAATCGCCACTGGCGCTCCCGTTTGTTCAGCGAGGAATTTTCCTTCCTGTACTTCGTCCCCGTGAATAGCCGGTCCGGTAATCAGCAGGAAAGCCAGAGGAGGCTGTTGGAGCTCTTGGGGCACAATAATCCGAAGAGTATGCTGCCAGGTTATCCCTTGCCAAACCTGAGAAGTGAGAAGCAATTCGTAGAGAGATAGGTTGTTTCCCAGGGAGCTCTGGGCCTTCTGTTCCCACCGATAGACGGGGTCCTCTATCTGGACATAGCGGACTAAATCAGCAAAAACAGGTGGTCTGGACAGGCAACACATGATGAAAACCACAAATAGAAGATAGGGGTAAGTAAGTTTTAGCATAGGCAACCATCTCAGCGAGAATCGTTACTCCTCTTCCAGCTAAGCCACGCTTCTTGACTCCTGCCAGAGTCTATTCCTTCTTCAGTTCCTCCACACTTGTTCCGATCAACCAGACCGAGCGAAAAGCTAACCGGACAAGAGAAGGGATTTTTTACCAGTGAGTCTGCTGCTCAATATACGCTATAGCCCGCTTGAGTCGATACAGCACGCGCTCTCGACCGATAATAGAGATGACTTCATAGATCCCAGGACTTACCGTCCCTCCGGTGAGGGCTACTCGGGTGGGTTGCGCAATAGTTCCTAACTTAATCCCTTCAGCAGCCATAAGCTGCTGAAAAGCTTTTTCAATACTGGACTCAGAAAAATCCGGGAGCTCCTGCAGGAGAGCTCTGAGTTTTTGTAAAAGTGGTTTGACTGCTGGAGTGAGGAATTTTCGAGCTGCTTTCTCCTCATAGGCAATCTCTTTGCCAAAGTAAAAACGAGAGAATTGTGCCATCTCAACCAGCGTTTTCGCCCTTTCCCGGAGTGAGACGACGATAAGGCGCAGAAACTGCTCTTCTACCTCTTCTCCAGCAGCAATAATCCCCTCCTTTTCCAGAAAAGGATGCAGGAGAGTCGCCAGGCGCCCTTCATCTGCGCTCTTAATATAGTGGCTATTCAGCCAGAGGAGCTTTTCGGGATTAAACACCGCTGCCGCCTTGTTAATCTCTTTTAACGAAAAATACTTTATCAACTCTTCGCGTGAGAAGATCTCCTGGTCTCCATGCGACCAGCCTAAACGAGCCAGGTAATTGATCAGGGCTTCCGGCAGATAACCCATTTCACGATAGGCAAGTACAGAAGTGGCTCCGTGTCGCTTGCTCAGGCGAGCCTTGTCTGGCCCAAGAATCATCGGCATATGAGCAAAATGGGGAAGCGCATAACCCAAGGCCTGATAGATCAAAATTTGCCGAGGGGTGTTATTGATATGGTCATCCCCTCGAATGACATGGCTAATACGCATTGTGACATCATCGACCACCACACAAAAATTGTACGTCGGGGTACCGTCAGAGCGCAGAATGATCAGGTCATCGAGCTGGGCATTGTCGAAACGAATCTCCCCATAGACCAGGTCATGATAGGCGGTGGTACCTTCGAGAGGAGCTTTCAGGCGAATAGCGGGTTTGATACCCGGTGGCACATCCGTTCGGTCACGACATCGCCGATCATAGCGGGGAGCTTCGCCACGTTTCTGTGCTTCTTCTCGCTGCCGTTGTAGCTCTTCAGGAGAACAGTAACAATAGTAGGCATTTCCGGTAGCAAGCAATTTTTCAGCATGTTCCTGATAGAGAGCGAGACGCTCGGTCTGTCGATAGGGACCCTCATCCCAATCCAGTTCGAGCCATTGCATGCTCTCTATGATGGCCTGAATGGCTTCTTCGGTGGAACGGTCCTGATCGGTATCCTCGATCCGCAGGATAAAAGTTCCTTCTTGATTCCGGGCAAAAAGCCAATTAAAGAGGGCCGTTCGGACACTGCCGATATGGAGATGCCCGGTGGGACTAGGAGCAAAACGCACCCGTACATTTGTGGTGTTCATAGTATTTTCCTATTCGGTCAGTTGTTGATCTAATCCAAAAACCGGGAAATCGAAGTGCAGGAGATGGGTATACTTTAAACCGGTGGCCGTATTAAAGAGCACAATCTTTTCTCCTGCCTTGACTTCTCCCTTTTCCTTCAATTTCAAAAGTGCAGCCAGGTTTGCTGCTCCCTCTGGAGAGACAAAGAGCCCCTCCTGTTTTCCAAAGAGTTTTTGAGCCTCCATGATTTCTTCATCGGAAACTGCGATAGCTGTTCCATGACTCTCCCGGAGCACTTTGAGCATCAGAAAATCCCCAATCGCTTTCGGCACGCGCATACCAGCAGCAATGGTATTCGCCCCCTCCCAATACGGGGCAGAGTCTGCCCCCTCGGCAAAGGCCTTGACAATAGGAGCACAGCCCGTAGCCTGTACTGAGATCATCCGGGGGCGATGCGAAGAAATCCATCCAAGCTGTTCCAATTCGTCAAATGCCTTCCACATCCCGATCAAACCTGTACCTCCTCCGGTAGGATAGACAATCACATCTGGAAGCTCCCAGGCAAAATCCTCAGCAAGTTCTAATCCCATAGTCTTCTTGCCCTCAATGCGATACGGTTCCTTGAGGGTAGACACATCAAACCAGCCATACTGTTCTTTCACCTGTTGAATCATCTTCCCTGCATCGGTAATCAATCCCTTGATCAGATAGACCTTTGCTCCTACCATAGCACACTCAATGCTATTGATCGGAGGGACATCTTCAGGCATCACCACCACTGCCTCCAGGCCAGCTCGCGCCGCGTATGCGCTCATCGCTCCTGCCGCGTTGCCTGCCGAAGGGATAGCCAGCTTCTTCGCGCCAAGTTCTTTAGCTTTGGAAACTGCCACAGCCAGGCCTCGAGCCTTAAAGGAGCCGGTAGGATTATTTCCCTCATCTTTGACGTAGAGATGAGAGAAACCCAAAGTTCTCCCCAGGTGAGGCATGGGAAGTAATGGAGTGCCCCCCTCACCAAGAGAGACCAGATTCTCTTCTTTGAGTACCGGTAACAATTCCCAGTAGCGCCACATAGTAGCCGGACGAGTACGAAAGACGTTTTTATCAACCGCCGCACGGACCTGGTCCAGATGATAGCAGGCCAGGAGCGGATAACCGTCATCACTAAGATTCCGCAAGGTATCTGCAGGATACTCCTTCCCGGATTTGGAACAGACAAGATGAGAAAAATAAGATTGCATTATAACCATGACCCCCAAAAAACCATCGTATAAATGGACTCACACCTTACTGTTACCACAGAGCTCAAAGAACCTCCAACGAAGATCGTTCGGCACTCTGCAGAACAACACCTTATATATGATCAGCTTTTTTATGTGTCTTATTCTAACATTATGTAGTCCTTCAGGCAACTCTGAAGTGAGCAAAGCGTTATCTATTATGCCTTTGGTTGACAGTCGGAAAGGAGCATGTTATTTTGTGGCAGTAATCTTTTTTACCGTTTATGGTGTTTGCCCATGTTCGATTTGGCTCTATCCGCTGAGAGAAGTGCAGAATCTTTTGAGCCAGGAGAGCTTCTTCTGGGTGAGGTGCTCTAATGATATACAGCGACTCGATCTCATTCATGGGGATCAAGGTATGAACTCTTAACATCAAAAAGAAGGAGCTTACATGATTACACAGGAAGGGACTGTGAAGTGGGGTATTCTCGGCTGTGCCGGGATTGCCCGCCGTGCCCTTATTCCCGCACTGCAAAAGGCAGATAATGCCTCTCTTGTGGCTGTAGCCAGTCGAGAAGAAGCCAAGGCCCGCACGTGGGCAAACCAATATAAGATCGAGCGTGCCTATGGAAACTACGAAGCGCTCCTCGATGATCCAGAGATACAGGCTATCTACAATCCTCTCCCCAACAGTCTTCATAGGGAGTGGACCATCAAAGCTGCTGCGAAAGGAAAACATGTCCTCTGTGAAAAACCACTGGGAGTGACCGCCGCTGAATGCCAGGAGATGATTCACGCCTGTCACCAGTATGGTGTCCTCCTCATGGAAGCCTTTATGTATCGGTTTCATCCTCGGACTATCAAAGTCAAGGAATTGATTGAGACCGGAACCATTGGTGCTCTACGCCTGATCAAAGCCAGTTTCTCAGTCCCACAATCCGATCTTCAAAATGTGCGATTGCGTAAAGATCTTGCTGGTGGCTCGTTGATGGACCTCGGTTGCTATTGTGTGAATGTCTCACGTTTTCTTACCACTGCGGAACCTACAGAGGTTTATGCAACCATTGAGTATGGAGAGCAGAGTCAGGTAGATGAGGTGCTCGCCGCTCTTCTTCTATTTCCAGGAGGAATCCTTGCCAGCATTGACTGTAGTTTCCGTATGGCCCGTCGTCAGCATTATGAAGTGGTGGGAACCCAAGGGACTATTTACGTACCACAGGCCTATGTGCCAGGAAATGAAGCTGCAGACATTGTGTTGACCGTAGAAGGTCAAACGGACATTCTCACCATTCCTGGTATCGACCAGTATCAATTGGAAGTGGAACATTTCTCTGAGTGTATCCTCGCTGGTAAGCAGTCACGCTATGTAGCGGAAGACGGAACAAAGAATATGCGCGTCATCGAAGCCCTATACCAGTCTGGATGTGCTAAACAACCCGTATCCCTGGTATAGCAAAGTGAGGAAGTGATATGAGCGAGCATCCTTTTTATATCGCGAATGTCTTTGCCGAAGAACCGTATGCGGGCAATCACGTCGCGGTAGTCCGAAAGGGGCACCTCCTCTCCGATATAGAGATGCAAAAAATAGCCAAAGAGATAGGGCCAGCAGCGTTTATCTTGTCAGATGAACAGACCCAGACCCACTACCCAGTGCGTGTCTTTACCCCGGCTCGAGAAATTTTTTTCTGCGGACATCCGGTAGTAGGCACCGCCTCTGTTATACAGAAAGAACTGGTACAGCAACCGGTACAAACCCTTGTGATTAAACTTCCTGGTGCAGATATTCCTCTCGATTTTCAGTATAAGAATGGGTCCTTAGACACTATCACCATGAAACAACAGGCAGCTACCTTTGGGCAGCTCTTTACCTTAGAGGAAATCCTCGCCGTTTTGCAAGGGCTTGAGGCTTCGGATATTGAGGAGCATTATCCGATTCAAGAGGTGTCTACTGGTCTCCCGTATATTGTGGTGCCAGTGAAAACGTTAGCCGCTCTCCAGCGAGTTTCTATTGCTCGCGAACCCTTTTGGGCCTTGATTCAAGACTTGCCGGTAAAAGTGATCCTGCTCTTTAGCACGGAAACCTATAATCCGGCCAATCAATTTCACGTGCGAGTCTTTGCCGATTATTATGGAGTACCTGAAGATCCAGCGACTGGAAGTGCCAGTGGATGTTTAGGTGCGTATCTGTTGCAGTATCAAGCGAAAAACAGTGAGCGGATAGACCTCCGAGTGGAACAGGGGCATATCATGGGGAGACCCTCCCTACTGTACCTTCGGGCGGAAAGAAATGCCGGGAGGATCGATACCTATGTCGGAGGGCGAGTGGTCGTGGTAGCCAAAGGGTCTTTACGAGCGAATGGGGAGACTTTCTAAGGAAAAAGTTCTCTTCTCTCTATACCCAAATCCAGACTTTATGGTAAAATAAGACTACATAATTGGTGTGTATCTGCTTACAAAACGAAAGCCCGCAACATGGATAAACTGCTTTTTGACTCGGAATTCTTAAAAAAACTCGAACATCTCCGCCTCATCTCTAAACGCCTGTACCGAGGAAGAGCACGAGGGGAGCATCATACGATCAAGCGTGGGATGAGCCTGGAGTTTTCGGATTATCGGCGTTACCATCCAGGAGATGATTTTCGCTACATCGACTGGAATATCTATAGCCGCCTGGATCGCCTCTTTCTTAAATTGTTCACCGCTGAAGAGGACCTGGTGGTTCATCTTCTGCTTGATTCCAGCGCCTCAATGGGCTTTGGTACTCCCCCCAAAATCGATTATGCCAAAAAGGTAGCAGCAGCTCTGGGATATATTGCGCTCTCCAATCTGGATCGGGTCGGAATTACCGCTTTCTCAGACCATCTGAAGGAATCGCTTCCCCTGGTACGAGGAAAAGACCAGCTCTTCACGATTCTCAACTATTTTGATGCCATAACTCCCCAGGGAACCACTGCCTTTAGTAAGGCGTTAATGGAATACGCTTTTCGCAACAAGCGTACTGGTCTGGCCATAGTGGTAAGTGATCTCCTGGATCCTCAGGGAATGGAAAAAGGACTAGAAGCCCTGATCTTTAGCCGTTTTGAGGTGGTAGTCTTGCAGATCATCGATGAAGAGGAAATTGCTCCTCCCCTGGAAGGGGCTTTACGTCTTATTGATATAGAAACCGGTCAAGAGCAACGGCTGGCGGTGGATAACCATCTTCTTCATCTCTATCAACAAAAAGTAAGAGAATACTTTCAATATATTGAAGAGTTCTGCGCAAAGCGACAGATTGAGTATATTCGGACAAGTACAATTTTACCTTTTGAAGACCTTATCTTACGGTATCTACGACAAGGACTGCATGTGCAGTAAGGAGACCGGTGATGTCGTGGGGAAGTCCCTGGTTTTTCGGGTTTCTGGCTCTTATTCCGCTGATCTTGCTCTTGCATAGCCTGTGGCGGAAGCGGAAAGAGGTGAAAATTACCACCCTCTTTCTGTGGGAAGAGTTACTGCAGGAGCGGAGAGCGACCTTAGGAATCAGCCGCATCGTCAAGAGTTTAACTTTGTTGTTACAGATCTTGGTGGTGATTATTTTGACCGTAGGTTTGGCCCAACCGTTCCTTACCCTGCCAGCAACCCGAGAGGGGAATATCGTTTTGATTCTCGATACGAGTGCCAGTATGCAAACTAGAGGCCCTCGTGGGGCTCGGTTTGCCTCGGCCCAGGCAGAAGCCCGCCGCCTCATTGATCAACTGCATGAAAAGAGTTATATGTCGATCATTGAAGCGGGGGCAGGTCCAACTTTAAAGACTTTTTTTACTCAGGATAAACAGCGCCTCCGAAACATTGTGGATCAGATGGAGGTTCAGGATACGATTGGCAATCTGCGGGAAGCTGTACTGCTCGCCCTCTCCTTTCTCCAGGGCAACAAAAACGATGAAATCGTGGTACTGACTGACGGAACAGAAATAGAGTGGCAAAAAGAGATTCCACCAGGAGGAATGAAAATTACACCGATTCTGTTTACCGAAGGGGAAAAAAATGTGGGGATCACTCATTTTGCCTTTCGGAAGGGATGGGGGGATGTACCAGTCTATGAGATGATGATCACCGTACATAATTTTACTTCCACTCCCCTGGAAGCTCCGCTAGAGGTTATCTGGAATCGGAAACTCCTCCTGCAAGAGCGGGTTTCTTTGCAAAGTGACGAAGCGCGGGTACTTGTATACCCTTTTGATCAGGAACTTACCGGTATCCTGGAGGCTCGTCTGGTGTTAGAAGATGATTTCCCGGTGGATAATGTAGCCTATACGGTACTCACACAAGCTCAGGCCTTTTGGGTGCTTTTGGTGACGCCTGGAAACTATTTTCTAGAAAATCTTCTCTCTGCCCACCCACAAGTATTGGTCAACAAAATAGATCAGATAGATCCAGCCGCTTTTGAGCAACAAATTCAGGGGCATCACATCGTCATATTTGATCGGATTACTCCTCCTCCCCTCCCATTTGGGAATTTTCTTCTTATTAATACTCTGGCCCCTGAGTTACCGATTACGCTTTTGGGTGAAGTCCAAGAACCCGAACTCCTCGATTGGCAAAAAGACCATCCCATTTTGCGTCAGATACAGCTAGAACAACTGACCATACGCAGAGCCCAGCAGGTTGAGTTGCACCCCGGAGCCAGACCAATTGTGGAAGCCACAGCTACTCCCCTTCTTACTACTGTACAGCGGGAAAATCTCCGGGTAGTGCATCTGGGTTTTGATCTGCTTGAATCTGACCTCCCCATGCGTGTCGCTTTTCCTTTACTCTTCGAAAATATTTTTCAATGGCTTTATCCAGGTATAACAAACTTTTCTTCTCAACAAATCCAGGTAGGAGAAATCTTCACCCTCCCGGTGGCGAACAACATTCGGGAAGTAACTGTTCGTAAACCTGATGCCGGGCGCGCCGTGACTCTTCCAGTTACCGAAAATCCTTTTCATTTTCGAGACACCAGGCGCACAGGGATTTATAGTGTTAAAGCTGGGAATCACACGATGCGCTTTGCTGTGAATCTTCTCAGTGAACAAGAATCTCGTATTCAGCCACGTCAGATAATAAACCTGACAGAGTATGCGCAAACAGATCTATTTACCGAAGAAGAAGTTGAAAAACCACTGTGGCACTATTTCGTCCTGGCTGCCCTCCTTTTTACTTTTGGAGAGTGGTACTGCTGGTGTCGAGGACGCTGAGTACACAGGATTGATCAGAAGAGCAGAGAAGGAGTAGAAGAGGCCCTTCATGAACTTAAGATTCCTCTATCCCGAATATCTTATCTTTTTACTCGCTATTCCTGGCCTGATCTGGCTGTTTCGCTCCGCAGCGGCTGGTCTTCCACGCTGGAGGCAGGTGCTTTTATTGATTACCCGGGGTGGAGTAGTGGTCTTACTCATCCTAGGATTGAGTGGGCTGAGCTTGAGTCGTTCCTCTCGAGCCGTGCATGTGATGTTTGTCATAGATTTTTCTTCCAGTGTGAGTGAAGAGAGTCGAAACCAAGCGTTACAGTACGTACGACAAGCTATACAGGGGATGAAAGATGAGGATACGGCGGGTTTGGTCGTTTTTGGGGCTGAACCATCGTTAGAGATGGCTCCGCGACCTTCTTGGAATCTGGAAAAGATTCATTCCACAGTCAATACAGAAGGGACCAACATTTCCAAAGCCTTGCAATTAGCCCTCGCCAGTTTCCCAGCCGAAGGCACACGACGGTTAGTTCTGCTCACTGATGGGAACGAGACCATAGGAAGGGCGATGGAAGCGGCAATTATTGCCAAGTCGCTGGGAGTAGAAATCTTTACAGTTCCACTGGCAACCATCCGTAAAGGCCATGAAGTGCGGCTTGAGCGCATTCAGGCTCCAGAAAAAGTGCGTCGTGGGGAACAGTATGCGGTCAGAGTAGTGATATGGAGCCGGGAGGAGAGTAGCGGCAAACTTGTATTGTTGAAAAATGGTTATTTCCTGGAGGAGCGGGATGTGCAACTCCACCCTGGAAAGAATAATGTGGTCTTTTCAGAGGTAACCCCAGAAGAAGGGCTCTACACCTATGAGGCAGTCATTAATGTTCCCAATGATCAGATAGCAGAGAATAATCGATTTGCTACCTTTACCGAAGTGCTGGGGAATCCCAAGATCCTGCTGGTATACGAAGGAGAGCTAGAATCTCGATCCCTGATCCAGGCTCTACAGACACAAGGTATAGAGGTAGAAGCCCGTCCCTGGACAGAGATTCCCGATACGCTCCATGGCTTACTCTCATATGATGCGATTCTCTTTGATAATGTGTCTGGGTTGGGGCTTTCCTTTGCCAAGATGGAACTTTTAGAGCGATATGTCCGGGATGGAGGTGGGGGATTTATTATGCTGGGAGGAGATCGGAGTTTTGGGGCGGGAGGTTATTATCAGACCCCGATTGAAGAGATGTTGCCGGTGAGTATGGATATCCCCTCGCGGATGACCGTTCCGAGTCTGGCCATGGTTCTGGTCATTGATCGCTCTGACAGCATGGGAGGGTATGTAGATGAGACCTCCCGTTTTGGCTCCAGAGAACGGGCTACAACCAAATTGGAAGTGGCCAAGATGGCTTCTTTTGCGGCCATTAAATTGCTTAATCCGTTTGACCAGGTTGGTCTGCTGGCTTTTAATACTGATTATCAGTGGACCGTTCCCATGACTGAGGCAGGAAGACGAGAGCAGATTGCTTATAAGCTTGCTTCCCTGACCCCCAGCGGAGGTACGGATCTGTATGTAGGGATGGAAGAGGGTTTTCGGCAGCTCTCGCAGATTCGGGCTATGAAAAAACATCTGATTGCCCTCTCTGATGGGTTGACCCAAAAGATGGATTTCCGCAGCCTGGTCGCTCGGATGGTAGACCAGAAAATCACCGTTTCTACCGTCGCAGTAGGAGAAGATGCTGATCGGCAACTCTTACAAGATATTGCTGCCTGGGGAGGGGGTCGCAGCTATTACACCAATGACCCGATGAATATCCCGCGGATCTTCACCACTGAAACCATCCTGGTTTCACGTGGATTCGTAGACGAGCGAGAGTTTCAGCCCCAGATGCAGATGGAGAGTGCTATCTTTCAAGGAATAGATTGGCACAATATTCCTCCACTCCGCGGGTATGTGCTTACTTATGCTAAACCGACCGCCGAGACCATCCTGGTAACCGATAAGGGAGATCCCCTGCTGGTAGCCTGGCGTTATGGACTGGGCAGATCGGTGGCTTTTACTTCTGATTTGAAGGGACGCTGGGGAACGGCCTGGCTCCAGTGGGAAGATTTTAATCAACTGGTAGGGCAATTGGTACGGTGGACACAGCGTAAATATTCTCCAGAACAACTCCAGGCCACTTTCTCTATCCAGGAAAATCAGGCCCGAATCACTGTAGATGCCTTGAACGAACGAGGGGAATTCATCAATCATCTGCATCTAACTGGCAGTGTGGTATTACCAGATCGCCATCGCAGCCCTCTTACCTTCTCACAAACGGCACCTGGACGGTATCAAGGAGCCTTTACTATTCCCAGCAGTGGGGAATATTACGTGACCTTTTCGAGTAACGGCACCGAGCGAGAAATTGGTCCCAAAACTTTTGGGCTGGCTATTCCTTATTCTGCCGAATATCTGTTGTTAGAGCCTAACACTGCTCTCCTCGAACAGCTTGCTTCTGTAACAGGGGGAACCATGACTCTACTGGAAGAGAAGCCAGGAAACCGCTTTTTTACAGCTATTGAAGAAGATGTAACTACCTACAAAGGGATCTGGTTTCCCTTGGCTCTTGCTGCCCTGGTGCTCTTTTTTCTCGATATCTTACTCCGAAAACTAGTGTTGCCTGAACAGCTTACCAGCCGCTTAAAAACTTTGGCCACCCAGTGGACCGAGAAACCAGTGGCATTGTCCCCTTCTTACGCAGAACTCACCGCTGTTCTGCAGGAGCGGGGGGAAGCGCGGCGGAAACAAGAGAGGACTCAACGACAACTCTGGGAAGTTGATCCGACCAATGCCGCCCGTTTTTATGTAGCGCGTATGAAAGGGGAGAGGCGATAAGAGAGACTACTTCTGGACGAGGAAGGGTTATGCAGATTGTCAGCGCTGAATTTCTGAAGAGTGCAGTGGATCCGAAACACTATCCTCCTCCAGAAAGACCAGAAATTGCGTTTTTAGGTCGCTCCAATGTGGGAAAATCCTTCTTGATCAATGTGCTGGTCAACCGAAGTAAGCTGGTCAAAACCAGTGCCACTCCTGGTAAGACTCAGCAATTGAATTTTTTTTTGGTGAACGAAAAACTGGTCTTTGTGGATGTACCGGGTTACGGCTATGCCAAAGTCCCAGAAGCCGTTCGTCGGCGCTGGAAGCCTATGGTCGAGAGGTATTTCCAGCAACGCAAAGTGCTGATCGGTGTCGTGCATCTCATAGACTTTCGCCATCTTCCTACGCGCGAAGATCTCCAGATGCGGGAATGGCTTCTCTATCATCGACTTCCTACGATTACGGTTGCCACCAAGATTGATAAGATCAGTCGGGGAAAGTATCAGCAACAGACCAATCTGATCAAGACTGCTCTTAGTTTGGCAGAGGAGTGTCCGCTGGTACTCTTCTCGGCTAAACTCAAAGTAGGACGGGAGGCTGTTTGGGAACAAATTTGTCAGCTACCTGGTCTTACCTGTCTCAAGGGGAATTTGTCTTGACAAGGGGAAGAGGTATTGCTAGAATATAACTATCTTCTTATTCAGAGAAAGAGCGGGGGTAATTCAGGGGTAGAATGCCAGCTTCCCAAGCTGGACGTCGCGGGTTCGAATCCCGTCTCCCGCTCCATATCAGGGAACATCTTCTGGTATGTCCTCCCTTTTTTTGTTATCTGTTTCCTGGGAAAAGGATGCACAAATCCTTCTTATCATTCGCAGGAGCAATATTCCTCACTCAGCACCTCATCAGCAGAGGGAAAGACCGAAAAGACAACTCCTATCTCATTCCTCTCTTCTCCCCCCCTTCATCGCCTCCTCTCCTCCCCCTCTTGTAGCGAAGAATATGGAGAATGAGTTGCAGCATATACAGAGCCTGGCCGATGCTGCTCGGGAGGCGTTGTACCTTGCTTCACTGCAAGGTATTCCGTCTACGCAAGAAACAATCCTTCGAGAAGAAATCCGTCGAGGGGAACTCTGGTGGCAAGAGGCTGAGGATGCTTTACAAATTGGGGACTCTCAGCAAGCTTCTCGTTTATTGCAGCAAGCGCAAAACGCTTTTCAGAAGGTGCAAGAACAGGGGAGGAGACTGGGTCTGGATGCAGTTGTAGCAGCAATTGAAAGAGAAAAAGCCACTTCCTCCACAGCTTCTGCTGCTCCAACCTCTGGTGTGTTGTTTGTGAGTGGTTCTAAAGTCAATATTCGGCGAGGACCAGGGACAGCTTATCCGATTCTTACCCAGGTTCGTCGTGGTGAAAAGCTTTTGGTACTGGAGAAAAAAGAGATGTGGTATCAGGTAGAAACTCCTTCCGGAGTACACGGCTGGATTTTTCATCAACTCGTTACAACAGCTTTTCCCTGAGAACCATCGTGCTCTTTGGATGCAAAACAGAGGATAAAACCTCTTTTTCTGTTCTAAAATAAAGGGATACCATCTTACGAAAACGGCTTGTATCAGCACCTTGAACGGATAATTCCGGAGAAAATCAGACTGTCAAGGGAAAAAACTCTTGACAACGGACCTATCTTTTGCTAATCTGCGTCACGTCTTAATTCATGCCGATGTGGGAATTTTGATGAAGGAAGCGTAGTACGATTGGGAAAAATTTCGAGAGGCTGAGTGAAGAAAAGAGTAGTTCTCCTCATGAACAAGAGCAGAGGAGAAAAAGCGGATATAGATTATCGTATTCAACCGCCAAACTCAGCAGTGAGTTTATGGGCGGTTTTTTTGTCTCAAAACGGTTTCTTCGTCGGCCGAAAGGGGGTTATAGAGGAGTAGATAATAGGGGAGGAGGTAAAAGATGCCGAGTGGACGAGTAAAATGGTTCAACGACAGTAAAGGATATGGTTTTATCGAGTATCAGGAAGGTGGACAAGATGTTTTTGTCCACTATACAGCCATTCAAGGCCAGGAGAAGTTTAAATCACTCAGTGAAGGCCAAGAGGTAGAGTTTGATATTGTCGAAGGCCCTAAAGGACTACAAGCAGCAAATGTGGTGAAACGTGGACATACCTAGGCCTCATTCCCAGAGGGGTATCTCTTTCTTTGGAAAGAGCGAGAGAGGATCGGAGCGCTGAACATTGAGGTGAACAGCATGAAAGAGCTGATTGAGCAAATTGCGAAAGCCATTGTGGATAGGCCTGAACTGGTGCAAGTAACCGGAGTAGAGGGTGAAAATTCTATTGTCCTTGAGCTTCGAGTGGCCAAGGAAGATATTGGGAAAGTTATTGGGAAGAATGGACGCACTATCACCGCTATGCGTACTATTCTCAATGCTACTCGAGCACAGAAGGAGAAGAGACAAGTTTTAGAGGTGATAGAATAAGAAACGGAAGGTGAGTAGCCGATAGAGAGAAGAACAAACCTCAAAAGTAAGAAAGGAAGAGTCCCTTCTCTCCTTTGCGAGAGAAGGGACGGACAGTAATAATCTTATCCCCGCGAGCAAGCCGTATCGGCAATTTATATCGGCACAAGGAATGGAGGATTACACCTGAATTCATTCGATACCGGAGCACAGAAGGTCACCCTGCAGCCAAGAAGAGGAAGTAAGGTATTTCACTATTTTCTCCTCATCTTCTCCTGTACCCTCCTGGTAATTTTTCTCGCTCAGTGTGCCACCAAAAGACGACTCCCTTTCCCTCAAACTCCTCAGAGTGAAAAGCCGCCGATCCAACTCCGTGCGCAACTCATGGAGCGTGATTTTCAGCGAGCGGAACAGTTCTATCAACGGGGAGAATATACCAAAGCTCTAGAACTATTCCAGCTCTTTCTTTTAACCTATGCTGCTTCTCCTTATACAGAGCAAGCGCAATTTCGGATTGGTGAACTGCTCTATCGGCAGGGAAAATACGAGCAATCTCTTGAGGTGTTAACCACATTTCAGCGCACATTTCCGGATTCTGCTTTTCGGGATCAGGTAGCCTTGCTGCTTGCTCTCAATTACTACCATACCGGCCAATATGAAACCTCAAGGAAACTCTTACAACAACTATTTCTTTCTACGGTTGATCCCGAAAAGCAGGCGGAAATTCGTTATAGCATAGCCCTGAACTATATCAAAGAAGGCAAACCTTTCTTAGCCCTGGAACAGGTTTCTCAACTCCTCTTCACCACAGATCAGGCGGAATATCAACAAAAGGGCGAGGCGCTTTTTGCTCAGATTATCGAAGAGCAATTAACCCCATCCGATTGGGAAGGAGTCAAACGGCGGTATGCGGATACACCTGGTTTCGACCGAGTTCTGTTACTTTTAGCCGAACATGCTTATCAGAAAAAACAATACTCTTTAGCCCAGCACTATCTGCAGGAATTGATAACCCAATTCCCCCAGCAGGAGCAGACCACTCAAGTACGCACTCTGCTCCAGCAGCTTACCGAAGTACAGGCCTTACTGGTCGATAAAAATAAAATAGGAGTTCTTCTCCCGTTAAGTGGAGAAGGATCGTTTGCTGGACAAAGTGCCTGGCGGGGTATTCAGCTAGCGTTGAGCACCGCCGGAGCGTTGCCAGGAAATGTAACCCTGCAACTGGTTACTCGTGATACGACTGGAAACCCACAACGCACAGCCGAATTACTTGAAGAACTGATCACAAATGAGCAAGTTATTGCAGTGATTGGTCCTCTTTCTGTACCGGAGGCAGAAGCAGCCACACCGGTTGCGGATAAATTCCGTGTCCCTCTGATAACCCCTTTTGCCCCCGATGGCGATTTTCCTTCTGCAAGTCCCTATGTCTTCCGGAATGGATTTACGAATAGGTTGCAAGCGCGAGCTATCGCCGAATATAGCATTCAGGAGTTAGGTCTCTCTCGGTTTGCCATCCTCTATCCAGATGATGCATATGGACGGGACTTACAACGCCTTTTCAGACAATTTGTTACTGAACTCGGGGGCGCCATAGTCTCCGAGGTTTCTTACCCTTTGGGTACGACGAATTTTACCAAACAAATGCAGGAATTGGGAGGAGCATCTGATGAAGAGCTTCAACGACAAGGGATCACTGAGCCTCAATACCCGTACGAAGCGCTCTTTATTCCAGACTACTATAAAATGGTAGGCCTGATTACTTCCAGTCTCCGTTTCTATAACATCAATAATATACAGTTATTAGGAGCAAATGGATGGAATGACCCACGCCTGATTCAAGCCGGTAGAGATTTCGTTGAGGGTTCCATATTTGTAGATGGATTTTTCCCTGAGTCCCCCTATCCCCATGTCCAGGAGTTTGTCCGTAATTTTCGCTCCACCTTTAATCGTGAACCGGATTTTCTGGCTGCTCAGGCCTACGATGCAGCGCTCTTACTCCTGAATATCCTGCAGCAAGGGGCGGAGACACGGGATGAAGTACAGAAAGCGCTCGTACTTACCCATAATTTCCCTGGTGTCTCTGGCGAGCTCACCTTTTTGCCCTCTGGAGATGCGGAGAAAAAACTCTTTATTCTCTCGGTGAGAGGGGGACGTATTATTCAGATCAACTGACAAGGTCCCTTACCGGAGTTCTTTACGAAACAACTCTTTCACATCTCCTCCCTGTTCCCTTTTCGCAGAAACGGTTTGTTGTTGTCCCCCCGGTTCGGTCCCGGCAAGAAAGATCTCGGTGATGGCGTTCTCCTCTTCCGGAAGAGCTTGTGATCCAGTTTCTGGGTTAATACGGACCGTAACCAGGCCCTCTGCTGGTTTTTCGAATTCCTCGACGGGCTTCCCTTCCAGGGCTTGTTGCATAAACTCAAGCCAGATAGGAATAGCAGCTCGAGAGCCGGTTTCTTTATTGCCGAGCGATTCCACGTTATCGAGGCCAACCCAAACCCCTGTGGTATAGGAGGGGGTATAGCCGACAAACCAGGCATCGATAAAATCGTTGGTCGTACCAGTTTTTCCTGCTACCGGACGCTGTAACGCCTTCACCCGTTGACCAGTCCCCGACTGAACCACACTCTGCAGCATGCTGGTCATGAGATAAGCCACCTGTGGACTGAGAACCGGTTCTCCAATGGGGTGAGTCTCCTCGAGCACATTTCCATAGCGATCGGTAATCTTGCGAATCAAAAAGGGCTCCATACGCACACCCCGATTAGCAAAGACATTATAGGCAGTGGTCAATTCCAGCGGAGTAACTCCAGAAGAGCCTAAGGCAAGGGCCAGTGATGGATAGAGCGGACTCTGGATACCTAATTGTTGGGCTAATTCAATGACCGATTGCGGTCCTATGGCCTGCAGCAATTTGATGGCCACGATATTACGTGAGTGAGTCAATCCAGTCCGCAGGGTGGTGGGCCCATGGAATTGTCGGTCGAAATTCATTGGTTTCCAGATGTTCCCCGGTCGATCAGGGATAGCAAACGGTGCATCCACGATTATACTGGCGGGCGTGAATCCTTTGGTTAATGCTGTTGCATAAATCAAAGGTTTAAAAGCTGAACCTGGTTGTCTCACTGCCTGTACAGCACGATTGAACTGGCTTTTACCAAAGTCATATCCTCCAACCAGGGCCTTTACTGCTCCGGTAGAGACTTCCAGACAAACTAAAGCCCCCTGGACAATTGGTTCTTGCTCTAAAGAGAGCAGAAAAGGTTCATCAGGTTTCTCCGGAAGTTTAAGAATACTAACTGCTACCACATCTCCTACCGTAAGCGCTTGATCAGGGCGACTGATCCGTCTGTAGAGGCCATCAGCCTGTGGATTTGGTTTGGCAGCCCACGCCATCTCTTTCAAAGGGATCATCCCTTCCATTTCCCCGGGCAAACGAACTCTCACCGTGTCTTTTGCTATTTTGATCACTACACCCTTAAGGATTTGACCTTCGCGTTGTGGTTGTTCAAGACCTGCTGGCCAGGGGAGAACCTCGATTTGTTGCCAATCAATCGTTGGGAGCGAAGAGATATGTGACAGAGGACCACGATACCCTCGTCGTTTATCTAGCGCTATTACTCCCTTGCGTATCGCTTCCTCGGCAAATCGCTGGAACTCGCGATTCAGGGTCGTGTAAATCCGTAATCCTCCCCGGTACAGGTCGGTACTACTGTAGCGTTCTTCGACATATTGCCGTACCTGTTCCACAAAATAAGGGGCTTCTACTGCCTTTTCTTGTCGAACCCGCAGTTGTAACGGCTCAGCGGCAGCCTGTTCAGCTTCTTCGGGGGTAATAAAATTGTTTTCGACCATCCGATGCAAGACATGTTTCCGACGTTGTAAAGCTTTTTGCGGAGCAAGATAGGGCGAATAATTAGCGGGAGCCCGAGGGAGTCCAGCAAGAGTCGCTGCTTCGGCTAATGTCAGGTCAGTTACATGCTTTCCAAATAGGTATTAGCGGCTGCCTCTACCCCATAAGCGCCGTGGCCATAATAAATCTGGTTGAGATAGAGTTCCAGAATTTCATCTTTACTCAAAGTATGTTCGATTCTCTGGGCAAGAATCGCCTCCTGAATCTTTCTTTCCATGGTCCGCTGCGGGGAGAGGAGCAGGGTTTTGGTCAACTGTTGGGTAATAGTGCTTCCCCCTTGTATCACTTCACCAGCCTGCAGATTCATCCAGGCAGCGCGTAAAATACCCCATATATCAATCCCGGTGTGTTCATAAAACCTGGCATCCTCTACGGCAATAGTTGCTGCTTTCAACGCAGGAGGGATTTGACTCAGGGGGACCAGGATCCGTTTTTCCACAAAGAATTCGGTAAGGAGTTCCCCTCTATCGGTATAGACCTTACTGATGAGGCTTGGCTGGTATGTTTTGAGCATTTCAATGTCTGGAAGACCACTTATATAATGTTGATAAAGAAGAAAGCCAAAGGTCACGAGAAAAGTTATCCCGCAAAGGAAAACACCACCTATTCCCCACATGAGTCGTCTCAACCACCGACATCTGGGTTTTACAGGGGTGGAAGACCAGGATATCTTATCTCGCCTTTCCCATTTTCGGTTGCGCGGTGTCCACATGGATTTCTTTCTCCTACCCGCGTTGCTAAAAAAATACACACTCTCACTCTGTAGAGTGTTTTATTCGTTTCATCCTTTATACAGGATACGAGAAATTTATCGAAAAGCAAGCATCGGAAAGAATGTCTCTGCAAGAAGGAAGAGGGTCTGGAGCGGGTGAAGGGACTCGAACCCTCGACATCAACCTTGGCAAGGTTGCGCTCTAGCCAACTGAGCTACACCCGCTCATTTCTGTGGTAATTAAGGATAATTGTTATTAATTATAGCGCATAAAGAAATTTTGTCAAAGGGAAAATACATATACCAAAATGAAGTTGCTATTGAGAAGCTCTTCTCCCAGTTAAGTGTCAGGTTCATAGCGTTGAATATCATGAACCAGCAGTTGAATCTCTTCTCGACCATTCCAGCGATGAAGCTGAGGAGTAAAAGCCAGGGCAAGGCGCTTTGCTTGCTGGATCTCTGGAAGCAAGTGCGCTAGCCGAAAGCCAATGGTTTGAAAAGTTATGGATTGTTGACGTACCGTAAGACGCACGTGGTTGCGCTCTCGTCCCAACGCTTGTACTCTAGTAGTTTCCAGGTCGTGTGCAACCAGGATAGGGGGAGGATTCGCCTCGCCAAATGGCTCCAGGAGTTTAAACATTTCAAGCACTGGTCTGGTGAGGTCGGCCAGGGTGATTTCCGCGTCGATATGGAGAATAGGCCGAAAGTCTTCTGTACCAATCTGTGCACAAACTACCTGATTGAACTGTGTCCGAAAAGCCTCGATATGCCGCCGATCGATGGTCAAACCAGCCGCTGCTTTATGTCCACCAAAAGCACTGAGTAACTCCTGACAGGCAGAAAGCCCCTGATAAAGATGCAGGGGAGGAATACTCCGCCCCGAGCCTTTGCCTACATCCCCCTGCAGGCTAATCAAAATAGCAGGTTTAGCATATTCTTCGACGAGCTTTGCTGCCACAATACCAATGACACCGGGATGCCAGCCTTCCTTTGCCAGCACAATGGCCGGTTCCTGGGCAAAGGAGTGATCTGAGTCCAGCGCTTTTTTGGCTTCCTGCAAGATGTGCTCCTGAATCGTCTGCCGTCTTCTATTCGTTCGCTCAAGCCTCTGGGCCAGTTCCCAGGCGTGTTGAGGATTCTCGGTAACGAGTAATTCTACGGCTTCATGGGCCGTTTCCATTCTCCCGGCAGCATTCAGGCGCGGCGCAAGTCCGAAACTGACTTGCATAGCGGTTATAGGTTTGTGTTCAAGGCCAGCTACTCTTTTTAAGGCTTGCAATCCGACTTTAGCTGTACGGGTAAGTTCTTCCAGCCCCTGTCTGGCTAAGATATGATTTTCCTCGGTCAAAGGGACAATATCCGCAATCGTGCCTAACGCGACCAGATCAAGATGCCTTTTGAGGTTAGGGAGTTTCTCTTTCCACCCCTTTTCCTGACGCAGACGGGCCCGCAGAGCGGTTACCAATTTAAAAGCGATCCCCACTCCACACAGCACCTTATCTGGATACGGACATCCAGGGCGATGGGGGTTCAGGATTGCGAAAGCTTCGGGGAGTTCTGGTGGACATTGATGATGGTCAGTGATAATCACATCCATGCCTAGCTCACGAGCTAAGCAGACTTCACGAAGGGCGCTGATCCCACAATCTACCGTGAGCAACAACGTGGTCCCTTCGGAATGAATGTGCTGGATGGCTTCCGCATTTAATCCATATCCCTCTCGTTCCCGGTGTGGGAGATAATAGGGGAGCTCTACACCAAGCTCCCGAAAGAACCAGAGCAGGAGAGCAGTTGCCGTAACTCCATCCACATCATAATCACCATATATGGTTATTTTCTCCTTATTCCGCAAAGCACGAACGATACGCTCTACGGCTCGATCCATATCCAGCAGGGTATAAGGATTATGGAGGTCAGCAAGGGAAGCCTTGAGGAGAGCACGGAGTTGTGCCTTGGTGGTGAGTCCCCGATTGATACAGAGTTGGGCAAGCAGAGGAGGAATATTGCAGGTCCGGGCAAGATTCTGTTGAAGGTGAGGAACTGAAGGAAAGATCACCCAACGTTTCCCCTGAAAACTAGCTTGCATGGAGATTCCTCCTCTCGAACCATCGAACAAACACGATTTTCCTGCTCAGAAAGCGGAAGGAAAATCTTCAGTCTCGTCCGCTCTCTCCAGCGATTATAAACGCTTAAGAATGGCGTGAGAAGTTTACCAGGAGTAAAGCAATCTGATCTTGCAGAGCCTGCGCATCATAGAATCCACAGGAGAACTGATTCATAAAGAGAGCAAAGGCCAGGATTTCTCCCTCTACAGTCTCTACATATCCCGACAACGCGTTGACTCCAGAAAGCGATCCAGTTTTTACCCGCATTCTCCGTTGCGCCGGAGTTTGTTGCAGACGATCCGCTACAGAACCATCTACTCCCATAATAGCCAAAGAGGCAATATATTCTGCACCTCCTGAAAACCGGTGATACATCGTCTCTAACAAGGAGACCATTTGGCTTGGAGTGATGCGATTGAACCGGGAGAGTCCCGACCCATCCTTAAGGGTATAAGTGCCTCGAGCGAGGCCAAGTGTGGCCAGAGTCTCCTCGACCACAATGAGCCCCTTTTCAAACGAACCTGGTGGACCTTTTTCCTCTGCCCCCAGGGTTTTAAGAATTTGTTCGGCGATAAAATTGTTGCTGAATTTGTTGAGGCCGAGGAGGATTTGGGATAAGGGTTTCGAGCGATGGGTGACTACAAGAGAAGCGTGTGGGGGGGTCTCTCCTTCGCGAACTTTTCCCCTAATCCGAATACCGTATCGCTCCAGGAATTCTCGAAGCACAGTAGTGGTAAAGAGAGCTGGATGCGAGATATTACGATAAAAGGTTTGAGGACTAGCCTCTACTCCTAGTATTCCAGAAACCACAATCCGATCTCCGTTTTTCAGGGCAATCCGTTCTACGGTCAGGGCAGTAGCACGTCCCGCTGTCGTTTTCGCTCGATTGGTGAGTGAGATATAGCTGGTAGGAGGAGAAAGCGCTATCTGCACGGGAGCACCGGTACGGTGTCCAGGGCTTATCTGTACAGCGATAGTATTAAAATTGAGAGAAAGAGCCCCACTCTTTGCATTGTAGGCACGGGGACTGGTAGGATCAGACCAGCCTGTCCCCCGTTCTGGGCCAGCAAAGAAGCTATCATCGCCCACAATATCTCCTTCTACAATACGAATCCCTGTGTTCCAGAGTTCTTCGGCCATTATCCAGAGTTCTTCAGATACCAGGAGAGGATCGCCAAAACCCTTCACATACAAATTCCCTTCTAACGTTTCTTCTTTCCGTTTTCCCTCTGTCAAGAGCTGAGTCAAAAATGTATAGTCGGGATGAAGCTTCTCCAATGCTGCTGCTGCGGTGAAGAGTTTGACATTCGAAGCCGGGATAAACTGTTGCTCTGCATTGAGTGCTACCAGAGTTTCTCCATACGAGAGAGAAATCACTTTGAGGCCCACAGAGCCTTCCCGCAGACAAGGGGTTGCACTGATACGGCGGATGGCTTCCTGCAGGCGAAGAATGGGTTCTTGGGCAGCCAATGGATACCCGGCCGTACTCTGTGGAGCAGTCCAACCGAGACAAAGGATCAGTAAGACGATTAGAGGAATCTTTTTTGTACTAAGTATGCGTTGATCCCTGGACTTCATACCCCCCCACTCCGTATTAGTCTTCCCATTTCATGCTCTTCACCATAACATAATGACCCGCTTTGAGCAACCGGGATTGATTATAAAAATAAAGTAGAGGGTAAACTATGGAGGCATTGATCTGGGATATTTCTTTTCCAAGAGGAAAAGATTCCTCGAACCCGTTAAAAGAAGACTGGTACCCCCGACAGGAATTGAACCTGCGACCCAGGGATTAGGAATCCCTTGCTCTATCCGACTGAGCTACGGGGGCACGTGAGGCTTCGAGAGGTTTTGTTCGCACGGCTTGCCATGCTGTCTGAAAACACAATAGGGGATTACGATTTTGGCACAACAAACTATTCTTTCGTTTGCCGTTGTCAATGTACCAGATTGCTCTGGCCTAGTCAAGCTCTCGTTTCCGGAGTATCTGTTTCCCCGGACAAAGAGAAGATACTTGTGAATCCCCTGAAAAATTTGCACTTGAACTCAGAATGAGGAAGGGGCAAAATGTGAGAAGAAATTCTTGGATTTGTCCGGTATCCAGCTTGAAGGATACTTCCCATGAACCGTTTTGTCCAGGCGCTCAGACGGATCTGTCACACCTATCTTCTGGAAGAAAAGTGGCTTATTGCTCCCTCCTTGCGCGCAGGGAATCAATGGTTGGATGGGCTGACTCGACAGGGACAGGCGGTGCTCAATGTTCGGGTCAAGACGCTCAAGGGGATGACGCTAGAACTCGCTGGACCAGAGCTGGCCAGACGAGGGGTAACGCTGATGTCGGACCAGATCGGGGTGCTGTTGACCGGTCACCTCTGGCCTCTGGTAGGAGACAAAGAGACAGAATATTTTTCGAAATTGGCACCAAGTTTTAGCGTATTCCAGACGATCTATTCTACCCTGAAAACACTCCGGGTAGCTGGTCTGGAGGCCGCACAACTCTGCCCAGAGAGTTTTGAGGTCCCGGCTAAGGGTGCAGACTTGATCCTTCTGCTGGAGAACTATCTCTCTCTCCTCCACACTCATCGGCTGGTGGACTATGCGGAAGCGCTACGTATAGCTAAAGCGCAACTTCAGAAAGCAAAGGTGGAAAGAGATACCCTCTCTTTTGAGCACATTCTCGTACTCGTTCCAGAGGATATGGAACAGAACAAACTGGAGAGAGAGTTGCTGGCTACGCTTCCAGCCGAGAAGCTTCTGATTTTGCCGGTGGATCAACCAGCGAATATTTCTGCTTCAGCAGAGGGGAAGGTGAATAGAGCTACTGGAGCAGAAAGAGACCGAATACCCAGTGTCCGCGAGCAGACAGAACAGGAGACAGATGCCAGGCTCTTGCGCTGGTTACTGACCCCGCAAGAGGCTCCGCTCGCCACTCAAGACGGAACAGCACGGATCTTTTCGGCAATCGGAGAAGCCAATGAGGTACGGGAAGTATTCCGCCAATGTCTAGCCTATGGGTATCCACTGGATGAGGTAGAACTTCTCTATACGGATACAGAGACTTATCTTCCATTAATCTATGAAGTAACTGAGCAACTCTCAATAGAAATGACCGGGCAGCAATCCAGGTTCCCGGTTACCTTTGCAGAAGGGATTCCTGCGCGTTATGCTCGACCAGGTCGAGCCCTGACTGCCTGGATTTCCTGGATTCGTGATGGGTATCCTCAGTGGACCCTGGTACAGATGTTTCAGGATGGACTACTGGAGATTCCAGAGGGTTCTCAGGATATCTTGAGCTCATCGACCCTCGCCAGTTTACTCCGCTCGGTGCGCATTGGACAGGACCGAAACCGTTATCTCTCTCAGTTGGCTTCTCATATTCATGCCCTAGAACGACGTATTGAACAAGGAGAATCAGTTCTGGACGAAGAAGGAGAGCTGATTCCCGATTGGCTAGATCGAAGCCGACGACAACTGGATGGATTGCGAATCCTTTACCAGATTGTGGAAACTTTGCTGCATATCTCTCCTGAACCAGGAGCCAGTGCGACGAGTATTTTAACCTCTACCCGTACATTTCTGCAACAATTTGCACGAAGTATAAATGAGCTGGATAATCATACTCGTCAACACTTCATACAGATCATTACCGATATCCTGCCCTGGGCAGAACTCCTCGAGGAAGACCGAAACTTCGATATCTGGGAATGGTTCACCGCTTTATCAGCACAGGTACATGTGCTAAATAGCGGTCCTCAACAGGGTCATCTCCATGTAGCCAGTCTCTTTGCTGGGGGACATTCAGGACGTCAACATACGTTTATTGTGGGATTGGATGACGGTCGTTTCCCAGGAGCAAACCTGCAGGACCCTCTCCTGCTGGATAGTGAACGAGAGGTGCTCTCCCCACAACTTCCCACCGCTTCTCGCCAGATTGAAGAGAAATTCTTGCACTTTACCAGACTGCTCTGCCGTCTTCGGGGTACGATAATACTTGGTTTTTCCTGCTGGAATCTCCGCGATGACCGGGAAATGTTTCCCAGTTCGGTGATCCTCAATGCCTATCGTCTCCTCTCTGGTAATCACGAAGGGCATCACCGAGATCTGATGTGCTGGCTGCCTGCTCCAGCTTCCTTTGCTCCCGCTAATCCAGCCTATTGTCTCGATGAAACCGACTGGTGGTTATGGCGTCTGAGTGGAACTGAAGGAATAGCCGATCCAATTGGGCTGGTGACGCACTGTTTTCCTCATCTCGGCCGGGGATATCATGCTATAGCTCAACGAGCCGGTACGGCATTTACGACGTATGACGGGTTTGTTCCACTTGCCGGTCTGGATCTCGATCCGCGGACAGCGCAGGGTACGGTACTCTCTGCCAGAGCGTTAGAAACGGTCGGACGCTGCCCTCTGGCCTATTTTTTCCGATATGTATTAGCCCTATCTGCTCCTGACGAACTGACCATCGACCCTACCCGCTGGCTAGATTCAAAACAGATGGGAGCTTTGCTGCATGCCGTTTTTCGACAGTTCATGAACGAATTGCTCAGACAGAACCGATGGCCACCGCTCTATACCCGTGACGAACAGCACCTCTTGACCATTCTGGACGAGCACATTACCCGGTATCAGTTGCACTTTCCTCCTCCTTATACCAGCGTCTTCCACCAGCAGTACCGAGAACTCCAGGAAATCGTTCGCATCTTTTTGCTGGAAGAAGAGCGACATGGCCAAAACAGCCAGCCAGCTTACCTTGGAGTTTCTTTTGGAGTGGCGGTGGAAGATGAAGGTACGCCGCTCGATACATCACACCCTCTGTCCATCCAACTTCCGGATGGTAGCCAGATTCGTATACGTGGACGAATTGACCGGATGGACTACTGTGGTGACCTATCAGAGAAACGAGTTGCACTGTGGGATTACAAAACGGGGAGTCTCTATAAGTATAAACAGATCAGGAAAGATCCATTCCGTGCCGGACGAGAGGTTCAGCATATCCTCTCTTTAAAACTTGTAGAGAGTCGTTCACGCCTATCACCTTCTCTGGCTGCAACTCCTGTACAGTTTGGATACTTTTTCCCAGGAAGAAGGGGTCATGGTGAACGTCTTACCTGGAACTTGAGCCAACTCAGCGCTGGGGACCCTCTGCTCAAAAATCTGTGTCAGATCATAGCGAATGGAGCTTTTCTGGCGACGGATAAGCATACAGAAGATTGCCTATTCTGTGAGTTTCAAATGATCTGTCATGATCTCGAAGCTACAGCGATGGCCAGTCAGAAAAAACTCGCTGACCTTGCCAATGAGCATTTGCAACCATTTCGGGAATTGCGAGGCTATGCCAGGTGATCAATCCCCTCCACCAGATCAAGAACAACGGTCGAAGATTCTCCAGGATCTGGATACGACTATCCTCGTCGAGGCCGCAGCCGGTACTGGAAAAACGACCTGCCTTATTGAACGTATGGTAGCCCTGCTAACCGAAGGGCGGTGTTCCATCCAGACACTGGCAGCGGTTACTTTCACCCGTAAAGCTGCTGCAGAACTTCGTAGCCAGTTCCAGATTGCTCTGGAAATGGGAGTGCGAGAGACTACTGGGTTACCTCAAACCCGCTTGGGAGAGGCTTTGACCCATATTGAACGCTGTTTTATCGGCACCATTCACTCTTTTTGTGCTCGGTTGCTCCGTGAACGACCGGTAGAGGCTGGGGTAGATATTACATTTCGGGAGATTGATGAGGTGATTGATGAGCACCTTCGACAACAGGCGTGGGAAACTTTTGTGGCCACATTGTATGCTCAAGACGATCCTCTCCTGCATGAACTGGATGAACTCGGCCTCTCTATTGACCAATTGCAAAAAACGTTTCTGCGGTTTGCTGATTATCCAGATGTAGAGGAATGGCCTGCCCCACCCATTTCCCTGCCTGCTTTACAACCAGCCATTACAGCCTTGCAGACTTATGTCCAGCATATGGAGTCTCTTGCATCCATACTCCCCGAAGATCCGGGGCATGATGAATTAATCCCCAAGTATCGTCTCATTCCAAGAATGGTAAGGCACCGCCAGACAGACCTTCACAAACCAGCCCGACTAATGGAAATTTTCGAGCACTTTACTCCGGTTAAAATTGTGCTGCGGAATTGGCCTGAAGGTTCACAGCAAGCCAAGGCAGAACATGAGCGATGGAATACCTTCACCCAAAACATCGTCCAGCCTCTGGTAACACGATGGCAGGAATATCGTTATGCCCCCATCTTGCAAGTGCTAAAATCCGCTCAGCAGGTGTATGATCGATTACGTCGAAACGCTGGAGTGCTCAACTATCAAGATCTCCTTATACGAGCTGCGGAATTGCTTCGCAATTCACCACCAATCCGAGCCTATTTTCGTCGTCAGTTCAGTCATATCCTTATCGATGAATTTCAAGATACCGATCCTATTCAGGCCGAAGTCATGCTGTTGCTTACTGCAGATGATCCTGCCGAGCCAGAGTGGCGACAATGCCGTCCAGTACCCGGTTCCCTCTTTGTGGTGGGTGACCCAAAGCAGTCCATCTATCGTTTTCGTCGGGCAGATATCGTGACCTATAATCAGGTCAAAGAGATCATAGAGCGGAGTGGTGGAACGGTCGTATCACTCTCCGCCAATTTTCGTACCAGTTCACCAGTAGTGGAGTGGATCAATGGGGTATTCGCCAAAGCCTTTCCCTCCAGTGCTACCCTCTATTCCCCCTCGCATGTACCCCTTCTTCCCGGTCGTCAAGAGGGCAAGTCTGGTGAGCTGGTTGGTGTCTATAGATTAGAGGTGCCAGAGGATTTCAAGAATCAGGAGGCGATAGCAGAATACGAGGCTGAGCGAATCGCCCGAACCATCCGAAAAGTGCTGGATACGGGCATGACCATTCCCCGTACCAGACGAGAGATAACAGATGGTATCGATCCCAGAGCTACTCCAGGGGATTTCTTGATAGTTACTCGTACCAAGAAACGTCTTCCGGTCTATGCCCGGAAACTGCAGGAGTATGGTATCCCGCATGAGGTGACCGGTGGGAGTGCGTTGAGTCAGGTACAGGAGTTATCGTTGTTATACCGCTGTTTATTAGCCGTTATCCAGCCGGATAACCCGGTAGCGCTGGTAGCAGTCCTCCGGAGCGCGCTTTTTGGCATCAGCGATGCTGCCTTGTATGCCTTCAAACGGGCTGGAGGTGAGTTTACTTTTCGGGCCAGGATACCAGAGGGTCTTCATCCTGCTGATGCAGAGGCTTTTACAGATGCTTTTGCTCGACTCAATCGCTATGCGCACTGGCTGGGTGTCCTTCCTGCAGCAGTAGCTATCGAACGTATTGCAGCGGATTTGGGACTTCTGGCTTTTGCCTGCGCTGCACCAGGAGGGAATATACGGGCAGGGAGTTTTGCCAAAGCTCTGGAGCTGCTCCGCGCTGTGCAGGTAGATCGCTGGGCTAATGCGGAGATCATAGAATATTTAGATCAACTGATTCATGAAGAGGAGAAAGATGGTATTGCAGTGCGCATACAGGGACATTCTGTTGTCCGGGTCATGAATTTACATAAGGTAAAAGGCTTAGAAGCTCCGGTAGTTTTTCTCGCTGATCCTTCGGGCGAGTCAAACCATGAGGTCGATCTGTATATTGAGCGCTCTGGTGCTCGGGTACGAGGGTATCTCACCGTCTATACAGAATCGGGGAATTGGAGAAAAAGGGGGTGGATAGCTAAACCACCGGAATGGGAGACGCTCGCCGCTAGAGAACGGGCTTTTCAAGACGCGGAAAACCAGCGTCTGCTTTATGTTGCGGCTACTCGAGCTGGCACACAATTGATTATTGCTCAACGAGCGCATAGAAATGACCGGAATCCCTGGGAGTTTTTTGCTGAATCGCTGCAGAGCTGTCCAGCCTTAGCTGAATCTCTCCCGCAGCAACTGAGCGTGACCTTTCCTATTGCGGTAACTCCCAACGAGGTGATGACTGCCCGGCAGGATATCCACCAGCGCTGGACCAGGTTATTACAACCGAGCTACCATATTATGCGAGCAAAAGATCTCTCGATGACTCCAGGGAAACTTGAGCACGTTCTTCGCGAACATGGTCTCGAATGGGGTACGGTTATCCATCTCCTTCTGCAGACAGTGATGACCAATCCTGCCATGGATATTGCCTCGTTAGCCCGTTCGATTTTAGAGAACCAGGAAATGGATAAAAGTCTGGCTGAAGCAGCGGTAGCAACGGTGCAATCGGTCATGCAATCCCAGATCTGGCAGAGAGCCCTGGCCAGTCCACGTCGATTGGTCGAGGTCCCTTTCCAAACTCTGGTTACCGCAACACCTTTGCCTGCAGTGCAGAGGGGGATTATTGATCTGATTTTTCTCGAAGCGGCTGGCTGGGTGATCGTCGATTATAAAACGGATGCAAGGTCAGCAGGCGCTCTCCGCTACTTATTAGAGTATTATCGTCCGCAAATCCGAAATTATGTGGAGGCCTGGCAGAGGATTACCGGACAGTCGGTGGTCGAAGCAGGTCTGTACCTGACCCACATCGACCAATATGTGACCTATGATTATAAAGAGTTGAAAGCTGAGTAGGATGGGCTATACTCACCAATAACCAGCATGATAACAGAGGGTTAGTCATAAGTCATAATATTGCAGAGGCTTCAAGAGATAGCTCTTAGAATATCGGTCAAGTATTACCTACCCCTTCCCCCAGGTGGGGAAGGTTGGGATGGAGGAGCCGAGGTAACTGCCAAGAGCCGTTTCTGGCTGCACCCCCACCCTTCCCTCCCCCATCGAAGGGTTCAGGGGCGGACACCTTTCCCTTCTCCTCTGCTGGGAGAAGGCTGGGAGGAGGGGGAAAAGAGTGCTTTTTACCCCCCACCTTGATCCTCCCCCACCAAGGGGGAGGAAAATGACGGTGTCCCTCCGTGCTGGAGGGAGAAGCGCATGCTTCACTGCGTGATCCTGTCCGCTCCTGAACATCGAAGGAGAGGGAGTCTGCCTGTGCCGGCTCTCCAAGCGATTACTTGACCGGTGTTCTAGGGAAGTTTGAGCAAGAGACTGGCCAGGAGAGCAGCACGTTCTGGGAGATGCTGAATAATAATATGTTCGGTAACCGCATGTCCCCCATCTCCTGGGCACCCCAGCCCATCGAGAGTAGGAACCCCAAGCGCAGCCGGGAACTGCCCATCGCTCCCCCCGCCGGTTCCTGCTTCTACCAGGTCTAACCCCAACTCTTTCCCAATGGCCTGTGCCTGCTGAAATAGCTTGACAATAGTCGATGTGCGTTCCATCGGAGGGCGATTGAGTCCTCCGGTTACTGTAATCTGGGCTCCCGGGAGCACTGGCTTCAAGGAAAGGATTTCCCGGGTGACTTTTTCACCTTCCTCTTTTGTCGATACGCGAAGATCGATCTCCGCCCGAGCACTCTCGGCAACCACATTAGGTCGTGTCCCCCCTTCGATAACCCCTACGTTTACCGTCGTGCCTTTTTCATAATTGGTCAAACTGTGCAGCTTGATGATCTGATGAGCCAGTTCCTGGATAGCACTGATCCCCTTCTGATGATCCGCGCCAGAGTGCGCCGCTCTACCGGTGATGCGGAGATCAAAGCGTCCTACCCCTTTGCGAAATGTCTTCAAGGCCCCCTGGGGTGGAATCGGTGGTTCCATACACAGGGCATAATCACTCTTCCGGGCTTCGGCTTCGATTAAGGATCGGGAAGTCAAACTGCCCACTTCTTCATCAGTATTAAAAAGGAGGTGGACTTTTTTAGCTGGAATAAGTTCCAGCGCCTTCAACCCTTTCAAGGCGTATAGAGCTATGGTAATGCCTGCCTTCATATCAAAAATAGCCGGTCCATAAGCCAGGCCATTCTCGACCCGGATCGGATTCCGGCTGGGAGAACCGATAGGCCAGACTGTATCCATATGGCACAGCACGAGAAATTGTCCGGTCCCTTCTCCCCAGGAAGCTACAAAGTGGTCACCATACTCCTGTTGGGGATAGCGAGTAATAGAAGCTCCCAAACCGGTCAATTCATCAGCCAGAAATTGACCCAGGCGATCGACCGCCTCCTTATCCGTTGTGGGAGATTCCAGAGCAACGATCTTCTGCAGAAACGCCAGCATCTCCTCCTGTTGTGAACGAAAATAGTGCATGATTTCTTGTGGTGTGGTCATGCAAGTTCCTCTATCATCAAAATCCGAATGATTTCTTCATTATAACCTTTTTTCCTTGTTGTCTTTTCACCTTTTCCCTTGTTGTTCCTATAGTGCCATCTCCTGGGCCACGATCTCTCGGTTGAAGTCGCTGTTCCCTAAATTCGCCTCCAGGGCGCGAGCACGACGGAAATAGAGCTGGAGATCAAATTCCATCATAAAGCCATACCCACCATGGATCTGGATACCATCGTTGGTAGCTTGACGATAAGCTTCGTTGGTATAGGACTTGGCCATAGCGGCTTCTTTAGTCGCCGGAAGTCCCTCACTAATCCTCCAGGCCGCCTCATAGGTCAGGAAGCGTGCTCCATCAATGACGATCGCCATATCGGCTAATTTAAAAGAATTGGCCTGAAAACGGCCGATTGGTGAACCGAATTGTACCCGCTCTTTCGCGTACTGGACACTCATCTCGAGAATGCGCTGGGCTCCCCCTACCATCTCCGCGCATAATGCTACTTTTCCACAGTCGATCACTTTGGCCAGGAAAGGCCAACCGGCATTGAGCGGCCCCAACAGATTGGTTTTGGGTACCCACACGTGGTCAAAGACCACTTCATACACCCGGTCATGGCTGATCGTCTTTAAAGGACTGATCATAACCCCACTTGTTTTCGGGTCGAGGAGAAAGAGACTAATGGCCCCTTCCTTATAAGCGGCCGGACCAGTACGCGCTACACAGATCAAAGTGTTTGCAATATGGGCATTGGCCACGAAGAGCTTGGTCCCATTGATCTCATATCCATCCTTCTTTGGAACCGCTGTCGTCTCCACCGCCGTGCCATCATACACCCCACTCGGCTCCACAAAAGCCAACGAGACGATGTTCTCACCAGAGGCGATCTTAGGAAGATATTCTTGTTGCTGGGCTTTCGTGCCCGCATCGAGGAGGAGTTGGCCTCCCAAGACGGTCGTAGTGAAGAGAGGGGTAGGACAGACTGCCCGCCCCATTTCTTCCATAATGATCACCAGATCGAGAAAGGAGCCACCAATCCCACCAAACTCCTCAGGAAAAGTTACCCCTACCCACCCCAAATCAGTCATTTTTTTCCAGATATCCGGAGAGTAGCCTCGCTCGTCCTCTTCCAGAGCCCGGACAAGTGTCGTGGGGCATTCTTGCGTCAGAAAATCGCGTACCGATCGCTGTAATAATTCCTGTTCTTCCGTAAAGGCAAAATCCATGCTGTGTTATCCTCCTCAACTGAGTCCTCTAGTTTTAGCGTGGCAATCCCAACCCTCGTCCAGCGATAATATAGCGTTGGATTTCCGAAGTACCTGCAGCAATCGTTCCTCCCATTGCTCCACGAGTCAGGGCTTCAATCTTCCCATGCAGGGGAGCCCACTTCGAACCACTCTGCAAGGCCGAATAGGGGCCCAAAATTTCCATCCCCACATTGGCGAGTCGTTTCAAATATTCTGAGCCATACACCTTGGACATGGAGGCTTCGTGATTCGGGATAAGTCCTCGACTCTGCATCGAAGCCACCCGATAGGCTATCAGGCGTACCACTTCCAGTTCTATCTCCATCTGGGCGAGTTTTTGTCTGATAATAGGATCTTTACTTAAGGGATGCCCATTGCGTTTAGTTTCTTTTACGTACTGGATAAGCCCTTCGAGAATACGGCGTGCGTGTCCAACTCGACCAGCCCCTGATCGTTCAAAATCGAGAGTCGTGGTGGCATGGTACCAACCGCGATTTTTCTCACCGATTAGATTCTTCCGCGGAATACGCACATCTTCAAAAAAAGTCTGATTAACTCGGCCCCCTCCTAATGTATAGAGCGGTTTGACCGAGACTCCTGGGGCATTCATCGGTACGACAAACAGGCTCAAGCCTTTATGTTTGGGGACATTGGGATCGGTACGGGCCAGCAGGAAGATATAGTCGGCAAGATGGGCATTGGTAGTAAAGATTTTTTGGCCATTGATCACATATTCGTCTCCATCTTCTACCGCTTGTGTTTGGAGGGAGGCAAGATCTGAGCCTGAACCTGGTTCGGAAAATCCCTGACAGAAGAGAATCTCTCCCCGAGCAATACGCGGAAGATATTCTTTCTTCTGCTCTTCTGTGCCGAAGGCTATAAACGAGTTCCCCACCACATTGACCGTAAGAGCATAGCCAGTCATCGGTACCTGATAGTACCCAGCTTCTTCATTAAAGATAGCCATTTCGGCATGAGATCTTCCCTCTCCTCCATACTCCTTTGGCCATTGTAACCCAAGCCATCCTTTCTCGGCCATCTTTTTATAAATTTCTGGAGAATGGGCGTTAGCCGTTTCCCCCTGGGCTTCTAGCTTGGCCATGACCTCCGGAGTCATTTCGCGCTCAAAAAACTCTTTGAGTTCCTGTCGAAACTGCTCCTGAGCTTCCGTAAACGAGAATCTCATGGATGGTACTCCTCTCTTTGTGTATTTTTGTGTATTATAGCGGTCTATATAGCAGGTGCTCTCACTTACGCTTATTTTCGCCAGATGTAATATCCCAAAAAGAGAAATTTGTCAAGTACCACAAAAAAACCTTTGACAGGAACAAATAATTCTGCTATTTCTGTTGTTCCTGCTTATAGAAGTTCGTTCTCACATAATCTCTCCAGTTTGCTGGGGACACTGAAGAAGGAGGCAAATATGGACAAACGAAAGGCTATGGTCGTTGTAGTGCTTATTTTGGGGCTAGCCGTTGTCTTCGCTATATCCTCACCCGTGGTTGTTTTTGCTGCTTCGGAAAAACCCCAATATGGTGGTACTATCAGAATCGCTGAACGAGAACCCCCTAACCTTGATCCTCATCTTACCGTCAGTTTTTTGACTCATCGAGCGTTAAGCCTCATTTATACCGGTCTGGTTCGTTTCCCATATGGACATGAACAAACCTCCCCTACTGATCTTACTATTTATCCTGACCTTGCCGAAAAGTGGGAGTATACTGATAACAATCGAACGGTCATTTTTACCTTACGAAAAGGGGTAAGATTTCATAATAAGCCTCCAGTCAATGGGCGTGAGGTGACGGCGACAGATGTGAAATACTCCCTCGAACGTTTTATGGAGAAATCGGGCTTTCGAGCTCGCTTCTCCGAAGTGGAGAAGATCGAGGTGGTTGACGATCATACGGTTAAAATCACCACTAAAAAGCCTTTTGCTCCTCTCCTCAATCATCTGGCTGCCCCTTCCTATTCCTTCATCCTTCCCAGAGAGGCTGAAGAGCAGTATGGGGATTTTAATAAAGCTGAAGCGGCCATCGGGACAGGCCCCTTTATCTTGACGGAATATAAACGGGGGGTCAGTCTCATCTATAAAAAGAATCCAGACTTCTACGTCCCTGGACTCCCTTATGTGGATGGTGTAGAGTGGCAAATAACCCCGGATGCCCAAGCCCGCGTTTCCCTTTTACGGGCAGGACGCATTGATTTTGTTACCGCCGCCGGAGCCCTGTCGGCAGAGGATGCTGTTCCGCTGCAACAAACCAACCCGGAATTGCAATTTGAAAAATATTTGACTATTGGGCAGGGCTATATTTATATGCGTACCGACCAAAAACCTTTCAACGATATTCGGGTACGTCGTGCTATCTCCCTGGCTCTGAATCGGCAGAGCTGGCAAGAAGTGCTCGACTATGGGGAAGGGTGCATCGATAATGGTCCGGTCCCCTGTGCACTCAGTGCGTGGAAGCTGAGTGCAGATGAACTCACTCCGGAGCAGCGAAAATATCTTCTGGGATACGATCCGGAGGAAGCAAAGCGTCTGCTCGCCGAAGCTGGGTATCCCAACGGGTTTACTACTCCTATGTTTCACTATCTCTACGCGCCACCCTGGCCTTCCCGCTATGAAGTTGCTGCGGATGAACTCGGAAAGATTGGTATCAAGGTGGAGATGAAACCGCAGGAGTACGGAAACTATATATCGACCACTTATGTTGGAAAATATGAACAGATGGCCATGGGACCGGTGACTCCCTTTCTGGAAGTGGATGACTGGTTGTATGGGCAGTTCTATCCGGATCAACCGAATAACCGGAGTCATGTAAATGATCCGGAGTTGAACAAGATGCTGATTGCCCAGCGCGAGGCGATCGATCCAAAGGAACGGAAGCGGATCGTGGATGAGATTCAGCGGTACCTGGCGGATAAGGCTTATTATGTCTTTATCCCTATTGGTATGAGTTATAATGTCACCAGTCCGCGTTTACGAGGTCATAAGGGAAAAGTAGGATATACTACGATGCATCAGATCATCTCTAGCTGGATCGCCCAATAGACAAAGAGACCATCTGAGATACGGGGAGCGACCATGCGCGAATATATTCTCAAACGTATCTTTCTGGTTTTCCCAACTCTCTTTATCGTCAGCCTCCTCGTCTTCCTGATGCTTCGCCTCATCCCGGGTGATGTCGTGATGCAGATGCTAGAGGGATACGCTTATGCTGACACCGTAGAGGCTCTGCGGAAAGAATTGGGTCTAGACCAGCCTTTCTATGTCCAGTATGGGACCTGGATTAAGAATATAGTACTTCAGGCGAACTTTGGTCGCTCCCTGTGGACCAAACAGGATATCCTCGATGAATTTGCTCTTCGTTTTCCAGTAACCTTTGAGCTCGCGATCCTGACCATCCTTATTTCTGTATGTGTTGGGATACCGATTGGGATCATCTCTGCAGTTCGACAGGATAGTATAATCGACTATGGGGGACGGACGGTGGCTATTTTGGCGTTAGCTGTCCCCTATTTCTGGCTCTCCATTCTGGTGGTGGTTCTTCCCTCGATTTATTTTCGCTGGACACCGGTATGGACCTATACTTATTTTACTGAGAACCCCTTAGAAAATCTGAAAATCCTTCTCATTCCGGCAACAGTCTTTGGGATAACGCGAGCTGGTCCCATCATGCGTATCATGCGTTCAGCGATGTTAGAGGTCCAACGACAAGATTATATCCGTACCGCTCGTTCCAAAGGATTAGATGAAAGGGGGATCATTCTCCGCCATGCGCTGAAAAATGCCCTTATCCCGGTGGTAAGTCTCATCAGTATTCAGATGCCGTTGTATCTGGGAGGATCGGTAATCATGGAATCGATCTTCCGCTTACCAGGGATTGGCCATTTTTTCTTTGAGGCTCTCATCCGTCGAGATTATCCAGTGGTACAGAGCCTCAATTTGATCGTGGCCAGTCTGGTGGTGCTTCTGAATTTGATAGTTGATCTCAGCTATGCTTATCTCGATCCCCGGATTCGATACCGGTAGCATGCGCTATGAAGCATAACGAATAAGTCGCAGAACGTCAAGGGAACGACTGATTTCGGATTTTCGAATATCGGTTTTTGGATTTATATTCCCTAATCCGTAATCCGAAATCTTAAATCCCCAATCTGAAATATTTATTTTCCTACTGTTCTCCCTTTTTCTTTATGCTAAAGAAAACTCTGAATAGAGGAAAGAAGCTATGCAAGCAAACCAGGCTATTTTAAAGCTTCCTAAATCGAAAGTGCGTTTTCGACAGAGCTTTTGGGGACGGCTCATACGGGAAAAACCGCTGGGATTGGTTGGGGCTCTCATCATTCTGGTGTTCATCCTGGCCGCAATCTTTGCAGATGTTATTACTCCCTATCGTTATGATCAGACCAAACTCCTGCACCGTTTTCGTCCCTCGAGTGGTGAGTACTGGCTGGGAACGGATCAGTTGGGAAGGGATATTCTCACTCGGGTTATTTATGGAGCCCGCGTTTCACTATATGTAGCGATGGGAGCGGTACTGCTTGGTACCCTGGTTGCTACCTTGATCGGTGTGACTTCAGCATATTTCGGTGGTAAATACGATATTCTCGTGCAACGTTTTGTCGATGCCTGGATGGCTTTTCCTGGCTTGCTCCTCCTGTTGACGATCATGTCATTGACCGGTCCGGGACTGAACAACACGTTAATCGTCTTGGGGATTAGTTTTGGGATTCAAAACTCTCGAATCGTTCGGGGAATTACTCTGTCTGTTAAGGAAAACGCCTATATAGAAGCCGCTCAGGCTTTTGGTTGTAAAAATACCCGTATCATACTCCGGCATCTGATACCAAATGTGGCTGCTACCATCATTATCGTTGCCACTGTTGGATTAGGAAATCTCATTCTGATAGAAGCTTCTTTGAGCTTCCTTGGTATGGGGGTTCCTCCTCCCCATCCTACCTGGGGAGGGATGCTGAGTATGCAAGGACTTTCCTATATGTATCAAGCTCCCTGGATGGCTATCTGGCCAGGGGTGGCTCTCAGTCTTACCGTCTTTGGATTCAATATGTTTGGGGATGCTTTACGCGATCTGCTTGATCCACGGTTACGGGGTAGTCGCTCCTAAAAATCTGAAGTAGACAGTAAGGGAAGCAGCAGAGCAGATCATTGTCCGCTTTCCCACACGGTGACTGCGTTAGTAAAGAGAGTGGAGTTCGGAATAAGAACCTTTTTCCCCTCCGTCTGGAGCGTCGTATAGCGCAAATCGATGCTGATGACGATACCTTCGAACCCAGCCACGGCGATGCGATCATTGCGTCGAAAAGGCCGGTAGGCCAGGATCAACACGCCGGCCAGAAGATTGGAAAGAGCATCGCGAAATGCAAATCCGAGTGCAAATCCGGTCAGTCCAAGACTGGCGACCAGTGCGGAAACGTCGACCTGGATCGTGCCAAGGGCAATAATGGCTCCAAAGAGAATGAGACCGATTTTAGCGGTCTGTCCCAGCAAATTGAGCACATCTCTATGCAGGTCACTGTGCTCGCCCAGACGACGAATGACCTTTTGGACCATGGATCCAGAGAACCAAAAGAGCAGAAAGATAAGGAGACTGATCCCGAGGCGTGGTGTAAAAAGCAAGGCTTGTTGGATGAACTGATTCCACATGGCTTATCCCTTTCCCTGTGTTATCTGTGTGAACTCATAGTGAGTCTGCGTCAGCATGTCATTCAGCTCCAGCATGTCATTTTGAGCCCTGCGCTCCGCTCCCGGAGCAGAGCGCAGGGAAGTCATATGGTCATTCGGGGTGACAAGTGGACAACCCTACGCTGCGCTTCGGGGTGACCAGAGAGCAATACTCGCGCAGAAACCGTTTAGACCACATAGGGTAACTGAAAAGGAGGCGGCAGAGTTGGAATAGGCACCTCAATTACCACTGGCCGGTTGGCTTCTAAAGCTTCTTTTAAAGCTACCCCAACTTGTTCTGTTTCTACCCTTATCCCTTTGGCTCCAAAGACCTCCGCTACCTGGGCAAAACTGGGATTGTAGAGTTCGGTTCCGATTACCCGTTTCTGGAACCGGGTTTGTTGATCGTTATTCGACGCTCCAAAAGAATTATCGACAAAAACGAGGGCAATGACGTTGATCCCATGTTGTACCGCTGTAGCAAGTTCGGGTAGCGCATACATAAAACCCCCATCCCCGGAGATACTGACTACCGGTCGATCGGGAGCAGCTACTTTGGCACCTAACGCTGTGGGAAAAGCAAAGCCCAGCGTAGCGAAATATGAAGAACTAAAATAGGTTCGTGGTTGCCGGACCTTATAGACAAAATGGCTCCAATAGCCTACATTCGTAATACCGCTAAACAGAATAGCCTCTTCGGGCAGGGCCTGTCTGATTTGGGAAATGATGTTGTGTTGCAGAGGGATTGTGTCTGCTAGCCACTGATCCAGAGCCTGATGGCATCTTTCTACCTCTGTTACTGTCCAGCGTGGTTTTCCTGTTGGTTGTTTCTGTACTTCGGCCAGAAGTGCCTGGAGAGCTACTCTGGCATCGGCTACTATCGCTATTTCTGCCGGGTAATTTTTCCCAATGACCATAGGATCAATATCGATATGAATCAAACGTTGCGGTGGTTGGAGTCTGGTCGGTCCCCGCATCTGACTGGTCAGACGGGTTCCCACGGCCAGGACCACATCGGACTGTGGCGCAGCCCAGGCCGGTGCTCCATGTCCATAATAGCCTACTCCCAGACATAGTGGGTGATCTTCTGGTATAACCCCTTTCCCCTCTACCGTAGTAGCGACGGGTACACCTAAGATTTCAGCCAGGGTGGTAATTTCTGACGATGCATCCGCGATGATCGTTCCTCCACCAGCCCAGATAAGGGGTTTTTGCGCCTGAGCTAACAACGCGGCTGCCTGCCGAATCTGTTCTTGGGGTGGAGCAGAAGCGGGGTATTCTTCCCCTTGGAAAAAGGTGATCTCTGCTGTTTGGGCAAGCACATCGGGAGGAATTTCTATTTCTGTGGGACGGGGACGCCCTGTCTTCATTTGGTGCATGGCTTCATGAATGGCGCCGGGGATCTCTTGGACATCCAGAACCCGGTGACACCATTTGGTTACCGGTCGCACAATATCCATCTGGTCATTAATTTCATGCAGAGCACCGGTATCACGACCGAGAGCAGGACTTTCGATTTGACCGGCCAGTAGAAGCACTGGAGAAGAGACCGAGAAGGCGGTTCCGAGACCTGCCGAGGCATTCTGCACTCCTGGACCCGGCACAACCAGTGCTACTCCTGGTTTTCTCTTGACCCGGGCATACCCATCGGCCATATACGTAGTGGTCTGTTCATGTCGTACCGTCAGTAAACGAATATCAGAGCGATTGTAGAAGGCATCAAAGATTCCCATGATTTGAACACCGGGAAGTCCAAAGACCACTTCTACGCCCTCTTCTACAAGGGCTTGCACCAAGGCTTGCCCACCTGTATAACGTTGTGCCATAATCTGTTCTTCTCCTTTCTGTTGTGCTAAATTTTACCATGGAGACACGGAGAGCACGGAGGGTTAAGGAGAATTAAATCCGAAATCCGAAATCCCAAATCCGAATTTAATTCTCCGGGAACACAGCGTAGGAAAATCATATAATTCTCCGTGTCTTCCGTGCCTCCGTGGTGAATTCTGGTCCTGTCTCAGAGATAATAGCGTTCCTTCAACCTCTCCATTTCATACACAGCCCGTGCTTGACGTACCGTCTCTATCTCAGAGACTTCGGCGATGGGCACATCCCACCATGATTCATAGCTGCCCACACGCTGCTCAGGATCGGTTTCCACCACAATTACCGTCGTTCGTGTCTGTTGTTTCGCTTCCTGTAAGGCTTTACTCAAATCATCCCGGCTACGCGCTTGCAAGACATATGCGCCTAAACTCGCTGCATTGGCGGCAAAATCTACCGGAAGATAGTCACCAGTCAGTTGTCCTTCTGGGGTCCGGTAGCGATACTGAGTGCCAAACCCTCCACTGCCCACCGCCTGCGAGAGACCACCAATGCTCGCAAAGCCATGGTTATCCAGCAAGACAATGATCAGTTTGATCCCTTCCTGCACTGCCGTGACAATCTCCTGAGCCATCATCAGATATGATCCATCCCCCACCAAAACATAAACTTCACGCTCTGGAGCAGCCATCTTCACGCCCAGTCCACCAGCGATTTCGTAGCCCATACACGAGTAGCCGTATTCTAAATGATACCCCTTTGGATCACGGGTGCGCCAGAGTTTGTGCAGATCGCCGGGCAGACTCCCCGCTGCACATACCACTACATCCTGAGGATCGATAAAGTCATTGACCGCGCCAATGACCTCCCCCTGGCTGATCAGGGGGCCATGGTGGAGATGATAAATTCGTTCCACTTCGGCATCCCATCCTTTGTTGAACCGTTCTACTCGTGCCCGGTATTCTGCATCGACCCGATAGTCGGTAAGCGCCGCAGCCAATTCAGTCAAAGTAACCTGTGCATCGGCAACCAGGGCTAAGGCATTGTGTTTATAGGCATCAAATGCCGCAATATTGATATTCAGAAAACGGACGAGAGGGTTTTGAAAGGCGGTCTTGGAAGCGGTAGTAAAATCACTATAGCGGGTACCAATTCCGATCACCAGATCGGTCTCGCGGGCAACGAGATTGGCTCCTGGTGTTCCTGTAACCCCCACTGCGCCTAACGCCTGGGGGTGAGTATAGGGTAATGAGCCCTTTCCAGCCTGCGTCTCTGCCACCGGAATACCGGTTTGTTCAGCAAACCGGGCTAAAACTTCGGTCGCTTCGCTGTAGATCACCCCTCCTCCTGCAATGATGAGAGGAGTTTTACTGGCTCGAATCCAGTCTATAGCTCGCTGGAGCAACTCCGCATCCGCTCGTGGACGTGGAATGGTCCACACCCGTTTAGCAAAGAGTTCTTCAGGATATGCGAAGGCCTCAGTTTGGACATCCTGAGGTAAGGCGAGGGTCACTGCTCCGGTTTCCGATGGAGAGGTCAATACCCGCATCGCTTCTGGCAGGGCAGTGATGAGTTGCTCTGGACGATTGATCCGATCCCAGTAGCGAGAAACAGGACGAAAACAGTCATTTACTGAGATGTCCTGAGAATGCTCTGACTCCAACTGCTGGAGGACCGGGGCGACATTACGGCGGGCAAAGATATCGCCAGGCAACAAGAGGACCGGAATACGATTAATCGTTGCTCCAGCCGCAGCGGTGATCATATTGGTCGCACCCGGACCAATCGAGGTGGTGCAGGCAAAGGTCCGGAGACGGTTATGCATTCGCGCAAAGGCTGCGGCGGTATGCACCATAGCCTGTTCGTTTCGACTTTGATAATAGCGAAAATCCGGATACTGCTGGAGCGCCTGTCCTATGCCAGCGACATTCCCATGACCAAAGATACCAAAACAACCGGCAAAGAATGGCTGTTCTCTTCCATCTCGGGCTACATATTGGTTTTGGAGAAAGGTAATAAGCGCTTGAGCCATAGTTAACCGTCGTGTTTTCATAACGCCTCCCTTCTTAGTTATCTGTTCGACGGTGCTGTTCGCGTGGTGCACGTGGGTTTGCTCGCATGGAGAGGGAGATACGATTCCGCTCTAAATCCACCCCGATGACCGTGACCATCACCTTCTGATGCACCCTGACCACATCGTGTGGTTGACGGACAAACTTATCTGCTAACTCACTGATATGCACCAAACCATCTTGATGCACTCCAATATCCACAAAAGCACCAAACGCGGTGACATTGGTGACCACGCCTGGAAGCTTCATCCCGACTTGTAAGTCAGAAATCGTGTTGATCCCCTCGGTAAAAGCAAACAGTTCAAAGGGCTCGCGGGGATCTCGTCCCGGTTTGGCTAGTTCCTCCACAATATCCAGCAGAGTTGGCATACCAGTGGTATCCGTCACATACCTCTCTAGTTTGATCTTGCTTCGTAACTCCGCCGAATGCATCAGATCAGCTATACTGCAACCAAGATCACCGGCTATCTTTTCAACCACCGCATAACTTTCCGGATGGACAGCCGAGCTATCGAGCGGATTTTCCGCTCCATTAATCCGTAAGAAGCCTGCTGCTTGCTCAAAAGTCTTTGGACCTATTCCAGAAATCTGTTGCAGTTCCATACGTGTACAAAATGGTCCGTGTGCATGGCGGTAAGCGATGAGGTTCTCTGCCAGTCGTTCAGACAGCCCGGATACATATTTCAAAAGCTGTTTACTCGCGGTATTCACTTCGACCCCCACGGCGTTCACACAGCTTACTACCACATTATCCAGAGCCTTTTTCAGGGCTTTTTGATCCACATCGTGCTGATATTGTCCCACCCCAATGGATTTAGGATCGATCTTGACCAGTTCGGCCAGAGGGTCCATCAGCCGTCTACCTATCGAGACCGCTCCCCGTACGGTGACGTCTTGGTCTGGAAATTCTTCACGAGCGGTTTCTGAGGCCGAGTAGACCGAGGCACCACTTTCCTTTACCATGACGATGGTAACCGGTTGTCTAAAGTCGATACCTTGACAGAATTTTAAGGCTTCTCGCCCCCCTGTACCGTTTCCAACTGCGATAGCATGGATATGGTACTGGTCAACCAGTGTTTGCAGTTTCCCGGTAGCTTCTGCTTTCCGATGATAGGGTTCTAGAGGAAAGATGGTATCAGTGTGTACAAGAGTTCCTTGGGGATCGAGACACACCACTTTGCAGCCGGTACGGTATCCTGGGTCAATAGCTAACACCGCCTTTTGGCCTAGCGGAGGGGCAAGGAGAAGATCCCGCAGGCTTTCGGCAAAGACTCTGATCGCCTCCTCATCAGCACGCTTTTTGCTCTCCTGTCGCCTCTCGGTTTCCATGGAGGGAGCCGGTAACCGTTTGTAACTATCCTGAATAGCGAGGTGCACCTGCGCAGAAGCCAGATTGTCCCCTTTGAGGAAACGTCTATCCAGTAGGGCTATAGCTTCCTCCTCTGGGGGAAGGATATGGAAAGAAAGAACCCCTTCGTTAGCTCCACGCAGAATAACCAGGATCCGGTGTGAGGGAGCTCTGGTTAGTGGCTCTTCCCATTCGTAATAATCCTTGAATTTGATCCCTTCTGCCTCTTTTCCCCTGACCACCCTGGATTGAAGGGTAGCCCTGTTAGCAAAGAAGGTCCGCAGTTCTGCTCTCGCTTCTGCATCTTCGTTGATCCATTCTGCTATAATATCTCGTGCCCCCGTTAGGGCCTCCCCGATCTGGTTTATCCCTTTTTCCGGATTGACGAACACCGCAGCTTCGGTCTGTGGGTCGATATTGCTTTGCTCAAAGAGTTTCTTGGCTAAAGGCTCTAGGCCCTTTTCCCTGGCCATCGTGCCCCGGGTACGGCGTTTTGGGCGGTAGGGCAGATAGATATCTTCCAGTTCGCTAAGGGTGGCCGCAGCCATGACCTTAGCCTGTAGCTCTTCGCTCAGTTTCCCCTGCTCCTGAAGGGAGTTGAGGATAGCCTCTCGTCGCTTGTCCAGTTCGCGCAATTGGTCTAACCGGTCACGAATGGCGATGATCTGCACCTCATCTAAGCCGCTGGTCATTTCCTTTCGATAGCGGGCGATGAAAGGCACGGTGGCCTCTGCGGCCAGCAGAGAGGCGGTAGCCTGCACTTGATGGGGGGTTACTTGTAATTCCGTAGCAATCTGAGTGATGTGTTTTTCATTCAAACGAGAGTTCCTTTCATCTGGTCTTCTACTACAGAATTTGATCCAGAACCTCTACCAGTGTAGGTGCTGGAGAAACTTCAATACCTGATTGGGTGTGTTTGTGTTCTGGTTGTGGCAATGCTGGCCTGTGTGCTGCGTTATCGTAGCGGAAAATCAGGTTGTGGTTGGCATCCTGGTAATGATATACGTACATGATCTTTGGCTTATCTCGACTTGTATCTACAAATTCAGGGAAGTGCAACTCAGAACCATCGTGAAATTGGAGGGACCCTGAGATAAAACCCTGGATGGCTGACCGTTGATCTATTTGCAAAGTAAGCAGAACAGCCTCACCCGTTGTAATCATCTTATCTAAGGTATCCTTAATGTTCCGTGCATATTCAGGGAAGTTGATAGCGGGCCTCCTCTAACTCCCGCAGTTCAGCCTGTAAACCTTCCACTAACTTGGCCTCCCCTGCCCATTCTACATACTCCAGATCCCCACCAGCAAGATCCTCCGCCGTCATTACCCGGAGAGAATGGGCGGTGTCCACTCCATAGCGGTTCTCAAACTCAACGAGACGCCGCTTGGTCCGCTCAATACTCGCTCGCAAACGTACTTTGTAGGCGTCTAGAGCCTGCATGATGGTTTGGACCCCTTGCCGATCACGAAGCTCAACAGCATATGAACACTCATATTAACCTCCTCGTTAGTATTCTCATCTATTGTGACCCCCCGTGGTCAACCAGAAGGTCGTCTTTATAGAGCTGCCTCTATACCCAGCCGACTCTGTACCAAAACATACAGAGTTTACCATATTTTTGATCACATTGTCTCACCCTACTTTTGTGAGCATAGATTCTGCTTTGTGTAACCAGAAGGTCATCTCCATAGCACGGTACAGGTCAATACTGGTCGTCCTACCTTGCCATATAGTGTGCCAAGTCCATGGTGGCAATGAGCCTGGAGGGAGTGCATGCCGAGTTCGGTGGCGAGAGACAGAGCTTGCCGATAATAGTCTTCGGCTTGCTCAAAATCTAGAGGACTGAAGCGGGTAATGGCGGATTCATTTGTGATCGCTAGCGCACGATCGTAAGCCTGGTTCGCTGGTTCCACATACCCTTGCAAACTCTGCAAGTCCCCCAGCTTCTCCAGGGTCTGCACTTTTTCGTCAGATGTCCCACCATGCTGCGCGAGAATCTCGGTGGCTTGTAGACAATACTGCGTAGCCTGGGAATAGGCAAACCGGCCCCGGGCCTTGTCGGCTGCCTTTAGGAGATACTCCACTGCTTTGGACCAGACGTCTCCCTGGACATAGTGCCAGGCCAGGGTTTCATAAAACTCCGCAAGGCGCGACGCATACAAATCCTCAATCACCTCTCCTACCCGGCGGTGCAGGATCTTTCGTTGCTGCTTGAGCAAACTTTCATACGCCACGTCATGGGTGAGAGCATGCTTAAACAGATAGACGAGTTCAGGATAGAGCGTCTTCTCATAGATCAACTCCATGGCCCGGAGTTCTCCTAACACCTGGGTGGCCTCCTGTTCCAGTACGGACACGCGTTCAACCAGCCGTGCGGTAAACTCTCTGCCAATCACGGAGGCTACCTGCTTTGGCCGCTTCTGGGAGGCGATCGATTCTGGCCATAATAACCCCCTGGATGGTTCCGGGGATAGTTACTTCGGTGAGAGGACGTGTAAGCTGGTACCCACCGTTCACCCGGTGAAGCGTCCCCTCTTCCACCAGCGCTTTACTCAACTCCTCGATGAAGAGCGGATTTCCTTCGGCCTTTTGGGCGATCAATTCCTTCACTGCATCTGGGATGTCAGCGCTCTGCAGTATCTGCTCCACCAGGGTTTCCATGTGCGCTTCTGGCAACCGGTGGAGCGTGATCCGTGTATAATAGGTCTGGTCCTCAAAGGGCGGAGTGTATCCAGGTCGATGGGTCAGGAGCACAAACAGTGGAGTGGCAGCGATGCTTTCCAGGAGCAACCGGATGACTTCCTCCGAATGAGAGTCGATCCAGTGGAGGTCTTCGATGACCAGCACCACAGGCTGGCGTTGACTCGCTTGGATGAAGAGCGCGCGTAGCGCCTCTTCAATATATCCACGTCGCTGAATCGGCATCATGTTTACCACCTCTGGATCCCCTGGATCGAGCGAAAGCAACGCTCGTATAAAAGGGACTGTCCAGACCAGATCTTCCCCGATCGCCCGAATACCTCCCTCGATCTTGGCGAGAATCTTTTCGACACTATCAGCTTCCTCAAGGTTCAAAAGCTCTCGAACCAGATCGATGATAGGCAGATAGGCAATACTCTGCCCATACGATACACAATGCCCCACGAGCCAGCGGAATCCCGTTTCGTCGGTTAACCGTCGAAACTCCAGCAATAGACGGGATTTTCCAATCCCTGCTTCTCCAAAGATAAATATCCCCTGTCCCCGGCCAGCCTGCACTTCGAGAAATCGATCCTGGAGCAAGGCTAATTCCTGTTCCCGTCCCACCAGTGGGGTTAATCCTTGCTCTGCTACAGCCTCAATCCGGCTTCGCATTGTCCGTGTCCCTTCTACCCGATAGACCGGTACCGGCAAGGTTTTCCCCTTGATGGGCACCTCTCCTAGTGGCTGGAGACGAAAATAGGGCTCCACCACTTTAGCCGTGTCCTCACTGAGCAAGATCTGACCCGGTTCTGCCAGGGTTAAGAGCCGTGCGGCCAAATTCGTGGTATCACCGACAGCGGTATAGTCCATGCGCAGATTGTCCCCGATCTTCCCGACCACCACCGCGCCAGTATTAAGACCCATCCGCACTCGGAACTCGATACCACGTTCGGCCTGTAGTTGCTCCCGATAGCGGGTGAGAGCACGCTGGATACCAAGAGCGGCGTGCACACCCCGTATGGGATGATCCTCATGCGCAATGGGAGCCCCAAAGAGGGCCATGATTCCATCCCCGAGAAACTGGTTTACTGTCCCTTCGTAGTGGTGTACTTCCGCCAGCATCAACTCAAAGGCCCGGTCCATAAGCTGGTGCACTTCTTCGGGATCCAGTCGTTCCGAGAGGGCCGTAAAACCGGATACATCGACAAAGAGGACTGTGACCTGTTTCCGCTCTCCCTCCAGGGCGCTGCGGGAGGTAAGAATCTTCTCCGCGAGATAGGCAGGAGTATAGCGATGGCGTGGTTTCTCTGTACGCGGAGGAGGTGGCGTGGTTTGTTGGCCCTCTGCTGTACTTATCGGTTGGGTGACCATCAGGCTGGCTCCACACTGGCCACAGAATTTAAACGTGGGCTGGTTCTCCGCCCCACACTGCGGACAGAGAACCGCGAGTTTGGCTCCACACTCCACACAAAATTTCATCGTAGCGGGATTGTCAAACTGACAGCGCGGACACCGCATGGGGCACCTCCCACAGGATTCAGGTTACCGGATTGGTTTTACCAATTTATACCTGTGTGCTACTACTCTCTACAAGAATAGACTTAGGAGTGTGTGACTTTCAGAGCAGACGGAAGGGAGCTTGTAGGAGTACTCATCAGGTCAACCATAGGATACTCTAGCAAACATGTCAAGAGTAATTTGGGGGTTTTCGGTGTCCTCCGCTTTGCGAGCCTCTGATATCCCTTTGAGGATTGATCTGCATGCTATTTTTGTCTACAATGAAGATCAGAGAGGGCATAAAGTACTGCACACTATCAATGTAGGGAGGTGAAATCTCATGGTAAGGCCAATGGATTTGGTTGCTGCGGGAATTTATCAGACGCAAGAAGAAGTGATCATAGATGCCTTGCGACATCTACTTCTCGCTCACCCAGAGTATCGAGTGACCATGGCGGTACACCAGTATCAAACCTCGAAAGAGATTTCTCTCGGCTTTGCGGCACAATTGGCCGGTGTATCACAGGAAGAGATGAAGGAAATACTTCACGATAGGGGTATTGCTTTGCGATTAGGTCCGGAAAACATCCAAGAAGCTGTAGAAGAAATTACCGCTCTTCGGAAGCATCTCGATGAGTCGCGTAGTGAATAATACCGTGCTTTCAAACTTTGCCAGGGTTGATTGTCTAGATATTCTGCGGATGATCTTTAGTAAGGTCTATGTCACACCGGAAGTGCAGCAAGAAGTTCTTCGTGGGGTCTCCGCAGGTTACGCCTTTCTCGAGCGAGCCCAACAGGAAATTAGTCCAGAAGCACATCGGTGGCTACAACTGACAACTTACAGAAATCAAATAGAAGAGGAACTGTTTCTAGCCCTATGCCAGCAATTGGACTTTGGTGAAGCATCCTGCCTAGCCATTGCCAAACCACGTGGTTGGCTCGTCTTGACCGATGATAGTGCTGCACGCAAGGTTGCAAAGACACTGATGATCCCTGTGTCTGGGACACTCGGTGTGCTCAAACTAGCCGTTGAATATAATATGATCCAGCTTTCTGAGGGTAACGCCTTATTACAACAAATGATTCGTGGACATTATCACTCGCCTATCAACGATCTTTCTGAGATTATAGAGTATCCCTAATAGCACACCGACATTAGTCAGACAGAGCAAGCGACGGCTCTGGGCTAGAACAAAACTTTCAATCTCCCCACTTCCTAGTTGTGGATAGAGACTAAAGAAACGCTCGGTTTCACGGATCTCTTCTCCAGTCATCGGCAATAGTTCAACGGCTCGTTTTACACTAGCAACCCAAATGAATCCTATCCGTTCCACTTGCAGCAATTCCCGATAGACGGCTGGAGTGATGTATATTTTTGAGCACAGCACTGCCAGGAGATTCATCCGACCGATTTTCCCAAAGGTGCTGAGGATATCAGTATCCGCTATAGCGTCGGTCATGGCAGAATCTCACGCAGTTTCGCATCCATCTCTGTACTACTTTTTCCTTCTGTTTCACGGATAATTCCCCGTGCTGCAAGGACCTCTTTGAGTTCTTGTATGGTAAGACCAGCAATTTCAGCAGCTTTTGCCAATGAGATCCGGCCTTTACGCCATAAGGCTACTGCTCCATCAAGCTTTAGGGTAGGATGGGTGTTCAGATACAAACGGAGAGCTTCTATGCGCACTAGGTTAGGATCAACGCCATGCTCTTCCTCCAGGGCATCTACCATTTCCTCTAACAAACCAATCTCCACGATATCATCACCTCCTCTCAACCAAACTTTTGGTATTCTTCTCTCTTTTGTTCCCAATATACCATATCTCCTTCATTTTAATAGCCTTTCCGCCTCTCTACCCTACGATACCTCCGCCCATGCCGCCCTTTTGCTTTAGCTCACCAGGAAGTCATCTCCACAGAGCGGTATAGTGCAATAAGAGTTTACCGTATTTTTGACCACATTGTCTCATCCTACTTTTGTGAGCGTAGCCTCTGCTTTGTGTAGCCAGAAGGTCATCTCCATCGTCTGGTACAGGTCAACGGCTGTAGACAATTCGACGCGTGCTTGTTCTGGCCGCCCTACCTTGCCATATAGTGTGCCAAGACCGAGGTGACAGTGGGCCTGGAGGGGACGCATCTCAAGTTCTTCGGCTAGAATAAGGGCCTGCCTATAGAAGCGTTCAGCCTGTTCCAATTCTGGAGCATCCCTGTCTCGCCCAGGAGCCGGAGAGTCCAGGCTTCATTTCCCCGTTCTTTGGATCTACGGGAAAGGGCAAGAGCTTGCAAAGCCTGTTCAAGCGCTTCATCTATACGTCGGGCCCATAGGTATGTTTCGCTCAGATACGAAGTCCAAAGAGCAAGCTCACCTACTCTTCCCATCGCGATAGTCTCCTCTACCGCTTTTTCCCCCAGCGGTAAGGCTTCGCCTATTCGACTGGAGAGAGCATAGCCATAGCCTAGAGGGGAAGCCATAAGGGGGAAGAAAAATGGAAGGTTCAAGACTCGGGAGAGTTCTAGGCCACGTTCATGTACAGAAATAGACTTTTGGAGTTCTCCCTTGTGGAGATACAGCGAGCCAACAGCAGAATATGCATGGATAAGACTAAAAGGATGATCGACTTCCTCCGCAATCTGAACCCCTTCCGCACTGTAGATGATCCCCTCAGCAAATTCCCCACGCATGGTAAGACAATGGATCAAAAAGGTACGAGAAAACACAAAGGGAAGACCGACCATGCCGAAACGCTTATAGCGCAGCTCATCTTTGAGCACAGCCACATTAGATTTAAAATAATCTATGGCCTTCCTATAATCACCCAAGTAGTAGTAGGCTTGACCCAAGCGGTAATTCGCCATGACCTGGAGATCGATATTCCCTAAAGCTGTAGCGAAAGTGAGCGCGTGCTGACTAGCCTCGACGGCACGTTCATGATCACCCATCAACCAGAAACAACTGGCCATATAGGTATAGACTTGTCCAAGCCGACGTTGATCACCTAATATTTTGGCTAAGGTTTCGGCTTCACTCAGATAATCGAGGATCCTTTTCAGTTCCCCAAGAGAAAAGAGCGTATTGCGCAGGTCAAAGCGGATATCGATCGCTTGCTCGATCGTGCTCTGATTCTCAGGGAGATGTTTAAGGGCAATTAACGCCTGTTCAAAGCATGTCACTGCTTCACGATAGGCTGAAGAGGCTGCTGCCTTGATACCAGCCTGTCGAAAGTAAGGAAGAGCCTTCTCCCATACCTCACCCCGGAGGGCGTGGTGAGCCAACCGTTCGATCTGTTCGTCTCGCCGATCCGCATAGAGCTGTTCGAAGGCCTCCACGATGCGGGCATGGATGTCCCGTCGGTGCTCCTGGAGCAGACTTTCATAGGCTACCTGATGAGTGAGGGCATGCTTGAAGGTGTATTCGAGCTCCGGAAAGAGACGGGTCTCATAGAGAAACTCAGCCACCTGTAAATGAGTAAGACCGCGACGAAGGGCTTCTTCTGGCTGCTCAGCAATGGCTTGAAGGAGGGGAAAAGAGACATCAGTACCGATTACGGCAGCTACCTGGAGGAGACGCTTTTCTTCCAGAGGTAACCGATCGATCCGGGCGGCAAGCAACGCCTGGACGGTGGCGGGTACTTGCACAGTAGGCAGGGCCTGTACCAGTCGATAGTTCCCCCGCTCGCCGTGCAACACCTGCGTCTCCACCAATGTGCGGATACTCTCTTCCAGGAAAAAGGGGTTTCCCTCCGTCCGCGCAATCAAGAGACGTTTGAGTGCCACCAGACTGGCATCGTCCCCTAAGAGAGCCTGCAGGAGTTCTTCTGCACTGTCAGGGGAGAGGGGATCAAGCCGGAGCTGGGTATAATAGGTCTTACTCCCCCAGTGATGCTGATACTCTGGGCGATAGTTGACGAGGAGGATCCGAGCCGTTGGGAGGCTTTCGATCAAGCTATCAAGCAATGCCTGGGTCTCGGAATCGATCCAGTGCAAATTCTCGAAGACGACCACCAGAGGCTGGACCTGACTTTCTCTCAACAGCAGTCGCTTACACGCCTCCAGGGTCCGCTGGCGCCGTTGGGCCGGATCAAGGTTCTGCCATTGTGAATCCTCGACCGGTACATCCAGGAGAGAGAAAGGCCGGCAAGGTCGGCTGCAGACTTGGATCCAGAGTCAAGAGTTTCCCAGTCACCTTCTCCCGAATCTTTCGTTCTTCGTCCCGGGGCTCGATCTGGAAGTAGCTCTTGAGTAGGTCGATGACTGGGAAATAAGGAGTCGCCTTCCCATAGGACACCGAGGCACTCTCCAGGATGAGCCATCCCTGGGTATAGTGGGACTGGATAAACTCGTAGAAGAGTCGCGATTTTCCGACTCCGGGGTCGCCGATTACCGCGACAATCTGCCCATGACCTATGCTAGCGTGGTCCAAAGCTTGCTGCAAGGTCTCAAGCTCCGGCTGGCGTCCGACAAACCGCGTGAGTCCTCGTACTGCCGCTGCCTGGAGGCGTCGCCGGATCGGACTCGCCCCCACCAGCTCGAATACTGCGATGGGATCGGTCAGCCCCTTGACCGGGATGGGCCCGAGCGATTGGACCTGGATCAGTCCTTCGACCAAGCGGAGGGTCTCCCCAGTCAACCGGATCGTGCCGGGCATCGCCAGTTGCTCCATCCGCGCGGCGAGGTGGGTGGTCTGCCCAATGGCCGAGTAGTCCATGTGCAGATCATTGCCAATGGCGCGCACCACGACGGCCCCGGAATTCAGCCCCACCCGGATCTGCACTTCGATCCCATGCGTGCGCCGGATCTGCTCGGTGTGGCGACGGATAGCCTCCTGCATCGCCAGGGCCGCATAACAGGCCCGGAGGGCATGATCTTCGTGGGCTACAGGTGCGCCAAACAGGGCCATGATCCCATCCCCAAGCACCTGGTTCACCGTCCCCTCATACCGATGCACGACCTCCATCATGGTATGGAGCACCGGATCCAGGATCTGTCGCGCCTCTTCCGGATCCAGGCCAGCGATGAGCTCGGTCGAACCCTTGATATCGGCAAAGAGGACGGTAACCTGTTTCCGTTCTCCTTCCAGGGTCGTTTTGGAATGGAGGATCTTCTCGGCGAGATATGGAGGAGTGTAAGAGAAGGGCGTACGTTCTCGACTTAGATGCGGTGATACTACGGGGGCGGCTGACTCCGGTGATGGTCCAATCCCACCAGTCCAGACCAATACTTTCCCCTCTTCATCGATCGCCAGTTTCTTGGCATAGATGAGCTCATCCTTGAGATCCTCCAGATATTCTTCATCGAGGTCAAACTGTCGCTTCAGTGCCCGATACGAAATCCGCTGTTCCTGCTAGAGCCAGGTGATGACTTGTGTCAAGACTTCTTTAAATGTCATCTTCATTTTCCCCTCCGTCTGGAATCAGTAACAACTCCCCATGAGCCACGCGTCCTCAAATGCGACTAATAGAGGACAAAAGCTACCTCTCCGCCTAGGGTGACCTCCAGTCTTGTTCCACAGACATTGCAGAGCTTTGCTCCAAGTGGATTGTTATGCTGACAGGATGCACAGATCATTGTGGGTCTCCAGAAACTTTCTGGTCAATGGTGTCCGAAGAGAATTATTTCACCACAGAGGAAGCTAGGCGATAATACTCTCCATTATGCTTTTATACTTTCCAATTATCCAGCTTTAAATCATATCCTATACAAGGATTGAATGATTTTGTCCGGTTTTCTGAAGACCCTCCGAGTTATTGGAAGACATTTCACTGATCAAATCGGACAAAGATACCTGTGTCTTGTATAGATCTTGAATACGCTGCTAGCGCGAGCCACTCCCACAGAGTGTAGACCACGGCGCCCAAGACCAGATGGCCCAAGTAATTCTCCTTTCCGAAAGGGGAGTGATCTTTTAGACTTCGTTGCGCAGAAAGAGAGCCTCAAAAACCCCTCAGGACAAGGAGCATCTTCTTTGGAGTGCGCTCAACCCTTTTCCCGCAATACATTCACTCAAAACGCGTAACTCCTGTACGTAATAGTGAGTTGAGTTTCTTTAATACTTCAGTAGTAATTTGTTCGGGAAGCTTACATATGAATTCAGCATTTCTGGCTTTCCAATCGAGGCTTTTTACCTGATCTGACAACACAACTCCAGTAACCTGAAGACCTGCCGGAATAACAACCTCGAATGGATAGCCTTTAATTTGATTAGTGATAGGACAAAGAATAGCAAGACCTACTTTCCCATTATAAACAGCGGGTGATACAACTAATGCCGGCCGCCTCCCCGCTTGTTCATGTCCTGCTTGTGGATTCAAACTTATCCATACCACATCACCACGGTCAGGAACATACTCTGTGAGCATTACCAAAACTCTCGCCCCACAGCATCACCGGTATCGACCTCTCTATGGAGATTTTGCTCAGTGACTCCGGCTAAAAGCTGGTCAAGGGTATATTCTGGCTCAGCAATAGGAGTTACAACAACTTTTCCCTCAGTAAAAGATATATCCACGATGGAGCCTTGTTTGATGTTGAAATCACGTGCAAATGACTCGGGGATCTGGATTACAAGCCTCTCACCCCACTTTTGAACCTGAATATGCATTATATACCTCCAATTATAATCCATTTTGGTATTTGTTTTCAGAAGACTGTCCTTCTTTCTGTTGCTCCAGGTACTGGTTTACTCCCAAAAAATAGAGTGAAAATGCTCTTATAGATTTGTCGGATCTTCTGTTTATGATTCTTCCAAAGATGGATCGATTTGTATATTGCCTGTTGTTAATACCATATCATAGCATAAAGAAATTGCTGCCATCATTGGATCAGCGCGACCATTTAGTCGTCCTGTTCGTTCCAAATCGGCGTATATCCTCCCTGCAATTGTGGCACTTTGGACATCTAGTGTGACTATTTCGGCTGTGGAAATTGCTCCTAAAAACCGACGTATATGGCTTTCTCGTTGTAACCTGTGCAATCCTTTAACTATTTCCAGCACTGTGATTGTATAAATGGTGTACCGACCAAAAACAGCACGACAGATCTTCGCTTTTTTCAGCACATTGGCGTTTTTCTCCTTGAGAATCTCGGAAAAAATCCGTGTCTAATAGCGCTTTATGCACTCCTTCTCCTCAGTGGATGGTTTTCACGTGCCTGCATGGCCAATTCAGTAATCTGATCCATCAATGCAACCTCCTCAGAAAATGGGCCTGTTAAGAGATCTTGTTTATCATATTTTTGCTGTTTTCGCATGCGTTAGATTGTTTCCAATAACTCTGCAACCATTTCCAAGTTATCAATTTCATGTTCCTGATGTATTTCTTGTAGAATCTTAATGATGATCGTTCCCATCTTTATCTATCCCTCAATTCAGACGAATAACCTGAACGACTAATATCACACATAGGCTTGATTCTCCTCAAACATTCTACCACTACCACGCACTCTTGTCATGCTGCGGAATACCGCAATGCACAAGCTCCCTCTTGCTCATCCTATCTGCGTCAGCGAGGCCCCTGCCTTGCTCATCCAGCAGGTCATCGCCATAGCGCAGTACAGGTCAATGGCTGTAGACAATTCGATGCGTGCTTGCTCAGGTCGTCCTACCTTGCCATACAGGGTGCCAAGACCGTGGTGACAGTGGGCTCCTTTGAGGGCAGCCCGGGAGGTCAGGATCTGTTCGGCAAGGTGTTTGGGGTGGCAATGATTCAACGGCTCGTTTTACACTAGCAACTCACATGAATCCTAGCCGTTCCACTTGCAACAATTCCCGATAGACAGCTGGAGTGATGTATATTTTTGGGAACAGCACTGCGAGGAGATTTATCCGACCGATTATCCCGAAGGTGCTATTGTCGTGATATATACAAAGTCTACCATATTTTTGATCATGTTGTCTCACCCTACTTTTGTGAGCATAGATTCTGCTTTGTGTAACCAGAAGGTCATCTCCATAGCGCGATAGAGAGCAATAGCCTTAGAAAGCTCTGTACGGGCCTGTTCCTGTTGTCCTCTCTTACCATACAGAATTCCAAGGCCACAGTGGCAGTGGGCCTGGAGGGGACGCATCTCAAGTTCTTCGGCTAGAATAAGGGCCTGCCTATAGAAGCGTTCAGCCTGTTCCAATTCT